>Ga0315296_10000867_pt1 | contig 27021 bp, 24 predicted proteins | sample YL17G14_18_MG_FD_203921 | JGI IMG/M metagenome (GOLD analysis project Ga0315296, IMG submission 203921) | Sediment microbial communities from Yellowstone Lake, YNP, Wyoming, USA - YL17G14_18 | ecosystem: Environmental > Aquatic > Freshwater > Lake > Sediment | place: USA: Wyoming | collected... | reverse complement strand
GCCTTTCATATAACCATTCGAGCGTTTTTGTGCAAGAGACTTTAGCCCAGCCCCTAAGAACGCGCTGGGCCATCGATTGCCTCGAAAGGTAATGCTGGGACAGTTGTATGCGTATCATGCTTTTTCGGGTGAGAATAAATCTATGTAATAGTTCATACTAACGAATTTGACTGGATTGCTTATGAATGCTGTTTTCTCATGCCGCGCCACGCCCGCAGTTCCTTTTCACTTGATTAATCTTGTACTCGCATCCTGCAGTGTTGCAGGGCGTTAGTCAGTTTTCTCCGATATGCTTCGACTGTACAGGAACCGCCTCAAGGTTGGAGATAACGAAACTTAGAGCCTGCGGGCAGCTTTCAGCTCCGTTTCTGTAAGCATTACTGGGAATGCCTGGAGTCTCGATTTGACTTCTATGCACTTCGTGCCTTTACCTAGGACACATGCGAGCCCGCATAGTAGTTTCCGAGTAGTGCGAGGATTCGTGTTGACCAGTCGTGCTGTCGGTGTTTCTTTTGCCGCCAGCTTTCTGAGAGCGGAAAGTAAACTGACATGCTTGCTCGAGGTCCAAAATCCCAGAAACCTTCAGCGCCCCTGTTTGTCCACAACCAAGCAATCACGTTATCAGCGAGCTTACGCCAGCTTGGAAAGCAGGAAAGTATCTCAAGTGATGTGAAAAGCCTATCCAACATCCCAGCTGTAAAACGCTGAGGAAGGTTCGACAAGGGAACCTCCAAATAGCCCACCCCATCCTGCTTGTGCCAAACCCAATCAACCAAAGCCTTCTCAAGAGACTTTGACAGCTTACTCGCTCTTGACCCAAGCAAAGCCAACTGATACCGATTATTGAGAACCAAGTAGCTGTCTTTCACCGAAGCTCCAGTCAACAATTGATGTGCCCGCATCTCCGCCTCCGCGTCGTATCTTCCTGAACTGAACGTGCGCTCCCCAATAGCAGCCCACAACTTCCACTGTTTGTCAAGTATCGGCAAAGCTTGACAGATACGAGCCAGAGTTGAGGCAGCAAACAACTTCGTACCCGTAGCCCACCGATCATTCCGCTCAGGAAGATCAGGAAAATCAACCGACCCTTCAAGCAAACGCGAAAGATAGCCTATCGTAGCACAAAAAACGGGATCAGAAGCCTCCAAACCCAAAGCTAACCCTCGCTCAACCGCGGCTTCAGTAGTTACGATTTTCCCCTTACTCTTCATCGCAGAATGAAACCTCCCCCAACCCCCATCATCCCTCTGCTCGCTCTCAAGCTCCAGAACCCACCGGCTCTTCAACATCCCTCGCCGAGCATCAACAAACTCATCCGAGTCACGAGACGCCTTCAAAACATCACGCAACAAACGAAAACGAACCACAGGGTCACAATCATCCCGCAAAACACGACAAGCCACTTCCTCAATCAACTCAAGCTCCTTCATCGTAGCTCTACTCCAACCACTCCGAGACCCTATTCCTATCTCTCACTTAAAGAGAACCCGCAGAGCAAACAGAAAAGTCTCGCTGCAACCGCGAAAAACTTTCACAGCTCGAAGTGACGCTCTAGGCAGAGAAAGAGAAAAGAGTAGGTGAGGAAACAGGAACCCTAACTGCTACTCGCCAGGACCACTAATGTATGCCCACGCGCTCACTAGACCCAAAGTAATGAAAGCACCAGCAACACCACTGAAAATCCACTCCAAACCCAAAGTTGGAAACACCACAGCACTAAGCCAAGGAATCACATACTTCCAAGTCGCATTAGCAACCATGCCAGCAAAGAAACCAAGCAAAGCAAAGGTCCCAATCATCTTAATTCTGTCACCCATACTTTATCACCCTAGAAAAATACTAACCCTAAAAACCACCTATTCTATCTAACCTACACAAAAACGTATAAAACCACCCCCCAGTAGGAAGCATTTGCGTAGTAAAAATTAACAAACAAGGCAAAAACACACCAAGCATATACACCCACATATATGCCTCAATAATCCAAGCATGTTAGATGTGTAAAAATACGCTTTTCCCCCGCTATCCACTGTCGGAGGAAAAAACTCAATGTCAGAAAGATTCGCTAAAAAATGGGGAGAAAGAGAAGAAACAGCGCCCATTCAATCAAGACTCAAAGAAGCAGTGAGGCCACCAGGCCCACTCAAGCCTCGCCTTGACTTCGCCGTACGACGCATTGAACTTCAAATCCAGAGACTAGACAACGCAGGCGACAGATTCACCGAACGCGACAAGTCGATATTCGTCCGCATAGTTGAAGCCTACAGCAAACACGACATGCCAAGAGCCAGCGTCTTCGCAAACGAATTAGCCGAAGTCCGAAAAATGGAAAAAATGATAATGCACGCACGCTTGGCCCTAGAACAAATCGTACTTAGACTAAGAACCGTAAGCGAACTCGGCGACGTCGTATCAACCCTAGCACCGGCAGTTGGCGTCCTACGCACAGTTAGAACAGGCATGGCAAGCATATTCCCAGAAGCAGAACGCGAACTAGGACAGATAGGCAACCTACTCAATGGCATCATAATCGACGCAGGCCAAAGCACAGGATTAACAATCAACTTCGAAAATGCCAACGACGACGCGCAGAAGATCCTAACAGAAGCAGCCTCAGTAGCTGAACAAAGAATCAAAGAGAAGTTCCCAGACCTACCAGCAGGAATGCCCGCTATGCCGGGCGCAGAAAAAACAGCGACCTCAGAAACCCAAGGCTAAGTAACGTACAAGAAAAGAAAAATAAGGTGGAAAAATGTCAGCAAGACCTACATCCAACCTTTTTCTCTATATAGGCAAACCAGTCAAAGACGAATACGGAAGACAAGTCGGAAAAATCGCATCCTTCGCAGTCACGCCTAACGGGAGAGTAAACGGAGTCTTCGTAGAACACGGAGACGGAGAATTCCTAAGATACCAAAGCGACCAATTCAAAATGGAAGACGAAGAAATCACTCTCACGCCCACGGTCAAACTCCGAGTAAAAGCCCTCTGCGACGAAATCCCACTAATCTGGAGAAAAGACCAAGCCCTAAGCGACTTAGTCGACAAAAAGAAAATACCATCAGAGATGTTCGCGGAACTTCACAAGAACTTCGAAGGCGCCCTAAACCAACTTAGAACAGACGCCCAAACACACCTAGAAAGCATAGACAAACAGGTAGGCAAATGCAACACGCAAACAAGAGAACTCAACTCAGCACTCATCCACGTTGAAATCGAACGCGAAATAGGCAGATTAGACGACGCAGCATACGAAACAGCACTGCAAATGATCCAAGATGGCCTCAAAAGAATCAACTTGGAGAAAACAGACCTCGAATCGTTGCGAAGCCAGCTTTCGAATCTCTTACTCGGCGACACGGCAATGCCTGAAAGAACTACTGAAACAAAGCAGGCTTCCACGCCATCATTACCCGAGCCCCCTGTAGTTGTACACGTCAAGAGCGCAAGTAAGACCGGTTAAACTCGGGTGAAAGTGGAGGCAGCGAAGAAGCTTGGTAAGGATTTTTCAGCCTCCACCACAGCCAATCGGTGAAGTCATTCACGAAACAAACAAACGACTGAAACTTCAGCAACTACGCCTAGAACAGGCTACAATGCGTTTACATGAAAGAGACCGGACGCTCTTCAACGCCTGCGTTTCCCAGATCAGAATGAAACACCAAGAACGCGCAGGAATAGTCGCAAATGAACTCTCCGAAGTCCGCAAAGTACTCAATATGGTAACCCAGTGCCACCTCGCGCTGGAACGCATAATTCTGAGACTCGAAACGATACAAGAAGTCAGCCAAATAATGGCTGATCTCAGACCGGCGCTAAGAAGCTTGAGAGAACTAACCGAAACCATGGTTAGCGTAATGCCAGACGTGGCAGCAGAGCTACAAAGAGTGAATGAAAGCATAAGCGAAACCCTAGCCGTAACAAAAATGACGTCAGCCGAAGACGTAGCTCCATTGACACACAGAACCGAAGCCGGGGAAGAAATTCTCAAGGAAGTCTCTGCCACATTAGAAAAGAGAGTCAGAGACGAACTGCCCCTGCCCCCGATGCCGATGCCATCAGGAAAAGCCGAAGCCCCGCGCGAAAGCATGAAGAAACAAATGATTGCCTTATCTGCCACGTGCTCAGAGATAACGCAGCCCACCGAGGAGAGAGAGAAGGGAGAACCCCAATCTTACGTGACTTACAAAGACGTCAAACTGCGCGAAGTTTCATACAGAATAGGCCAGCAGCCACTTGAAGATGTCATCATGCAGTATGCCAAAGAGCAGGGCGAAATCGATCTGGAGCAATGCGCAAACGAGTTGAGCGTACCACACGAGGAAGTCGAGAAGGCGTTGGAGAATCTGGGAAAGAAACAGAGAATTGTGATTCAAAGGTGAAAGTGGATGAGCGCTTCTTCAGAACTGGAAAAAGCTGCAACCAGCTACGCTATCGAAGCTGTCCGCTTAGACAAGCAGGGCTCGAAAGGCATGGCAATCACAATGTACCAGAAATCCATCGAAACATTGCTCAAATTGGTCCAGCTGTACCCTGACTATGGCTTGAACAAAGTGTACATTCAAAGAGCCATGTCGTACCAGGAACGGATACGTGCAGTACAAGGAGTCGGCGGCTCATTTGAACCGCAACAAGGCGAAGAAAAACCGCCAACCGAAGAAAGTGCAAGCAGCGAGGCTCCATCATCAGAGCCAAAGAAAGCTTCGTTTGAAGAACTAGTGCTTAAAGAGAAACCCATGGTCAAATGGGATGAAGTCGTAGGCTTGGAACCCGCCAAGAAAGCAATCAAAGAAGCCGTAGTCTACCCAGTGCAAAGACCAGACCTATTCCCACTTGGATGGCCCAGGGGAATCTTACTGTTTGGCCCACCCGGCTGCGGGAAAACCTTAGTAGCCGCCGCTGTAGCCACCGAAATCGACGCCGCATTCTTCTCAGTTGACGCAGCTTCAATCATGTCCAAATGGTTAGGCGAAGCTGAACAAAACGTTGCCAAACTATTTAACACGGTCAGAAAGACCGCTGGCGACGGCAAGCCAGCTATAGTTTTCATTGACGAATTGGACTCGTTGATCGGCAAACACTCAAACGAAGTGGGCGGAGAAGTGCGGATGCGGAATCAGTTCCTGAAAGAAATGGACGGGGTCATAGACAAGGGCAAGAACCTGCACGGGTACGTTGTCGGAGCCACAAACAAACCTTGGGATCTGGATTGGGCGTTTATCAGACGCTTCCAGAAGCGTATTTTGGTGCCTTTGCCAGATTACAACGCGCGCCTGCACATGTACAAGCTGTACACGAGCCATTTGACGCTGGGACCAGATATGGATCTTTATGAGCTGAGTCGTATGTCTGAGGGATTTTCAGGCAGCGACATAAGAGACGTAGCTCAGTCAGCGCATCTCAAAGTGGTCGGCGAATTCTTCGAGTCAGGCAGGGCAAAGGACAAGCAAGCTCAGCCGAGGTCAATTGCAATGGAGGACTTTCGTGGCATATTAGAGTCAAGGAGACCTAGTGTTTCTGTGGACATGGTTGCTTCCTACAATAAGTGGTTTGACGCGTTTAAAGCCCTCTAAACTCCCATCCTTTTTTGTTTGTATATGTTACCTTCAAGATAATTCGCATTCACATGGTTGACCAGCATGAATCACGGGTTGGACAGGTTTGGAGAAGTAACACTCGTAAAATTATTACGTGTTTTTCGAGTGGATTCCTTTCTCTCTTTCGACCCCTTCTCCAAACCCCAATAACCCTTTTTGGTTCGTCAATTTGGTTGTTTTTTATTGTTTTTAGTGGTTTTTTGTTGTTTTTTGTGATTCGCCTTGGATTTTGATGTATGTTTTTTTGGGTTTGTGATTGTTATTTGGATGTTTTCGTTTCCTTTGATGTTGGTTCCCTTCAGGGTGGAGACTATGCTGAGGAGCACGTTTCTCATTATCTTCTGGACGTATGGGTTTAGAGGCAGTGTTTCTCCGTTTATCTCGATGTCCACAGAGTCTTGTGTTTCCCTTCTTTTCCTTATGATTGGGCTTATTCGCGCGTCGACTATTTCAACTAGCTTTTCTGGTTCTTTCTTGACGTCGACTAGTGGGATCTGTGATGTGCCGATTTCCTGTTCCCGTAGCAAGGTGCTGAAGGCCAAGATCGGTTTGAAAACGTGCATTGCTTCGTCTATCTCTGCTTTGTTTTTCGCTGTGACAACTTTGGGCACCGTCGGATCCTGAGCCACTAAGCCTCTGAAGCCCTCGATAACTATGACATCCGTGGTGTTCCTGCAGTTGCCCGTTATGTTGTTTAGGGCGAGCTTTGTGGTGTCAGCTTTCTTGATTGTGGCTAACTCGTTTTCGGAGACTGCCATCACTGTTTGCGCTCCGGCTTTGGCGTGTCGCCATGTGTCGCGTCCTTCAGTGTCTATGGTGAAGTTGGGTTGGTGAATGTGTTTGGCGGTTGCTACTCGATAGCCTTTGCTGGTTAGTCCTTTGACGATTGCTTCTGTTGTGGTTGTTTTGCCGGAGCGTCTGCTTCCAACAACTGCTACTACTGGAATTGGCAGGAGTGGCGTCATGTGTTTCACACTTTTGCCTAGGCTTTCTAATGAGTGTTTAAGGTCTGAAATAAGAGTGTTCTCGTGAGGTTTCCTTAAGGCTTGTATTAATCATTCGTGAGTAGCTACTCTTAAATAGGTTTCATTCTTATGACGCTGCAGGCGAGGGCGGATGAAAACAAAGACGATAGCTTTGGTCATTACAATGGCTGTCTTGGGCAATCTCCTGTCTTTGGCTCCTATAGGGTTGACGCGCGTCGGTCAAGTTGGGTTTGATTTTTCCCTTGTGACTACGCTCATTGTCGCTCTTTATGGAGGTCCCGTTCTTGGTTTTCTGACAGGCCTTGCTGGAGGCGTTGCAGCGGGCGTAATGTTCGGACCGATGGGTCAGCTCTCTTGGCTTGGGCTGGTCTGCTTGCCTATCGGAAAATCCTTAACTGGACTTACTGCTGGTCTGCTCTTCAGTGGTCTAAGAATCAGCAAGAGGGAGCACGCATCTGCTTTTTCAGTGCCAATAGTTCTACTGGCATATATACCGGAGTTTCTGTTCACCGTTTTCTTCTTCTTGGCTTTGATCCCTCATTTCTTTGGATGGATTAGCATTCCTCTTGTAATCTCAATAGGAATCAAGGCGTGGATGGAGCTGGCAGTTATGAGCATTCTCATAGGAGCGCTTGTTGGCAACAGCGGATTCAGCAAATTCATGCTCACCTTCTTTGACTCCAACAGCCCGCAATAATGCACGAGTCCTCTGAAAAGGATCAACGCGCCCAGTTCCCAGATGTCGTGCTTCTGCCATCACGCCGCCAAATCTGCCGCGAGCTGCGTTATCTTCGGTGATTCTCGGTAGAAGTGTCACAGTTTCTTTGAGCCTATTGAACGTTTGAAAACCTCAATGTTGAGTTTGCCCGCCTCGAACAGACTCCCTGTGTCAAGATTGCGTACTGTAACCGAGGCGGGAGCGAATAAGTTGGGGTCGATTTTGTAGAAGTCGTAGTCTGCTTTCTTGAAGATCTGTTGGAATGGTTGTCCATAATATTTCGACGCTGAAGACGGCGCCTTCTCAACAATTCGCTTAAGCTTTTCGTCACTGTAGCCAGCTACATCGTAGTGAGCGCGCCCTGCATACAAAATTGCGTCGTTTGTTCGCCCCATTGCCACAATGAATTTTGGATGAACAGGCGCAATCGGTGCTGTGCCGAATGCAGTCATGACTTTCTTTGGGTCAATTCCGATTTTCATTAGTTTGTGTATGCCCGTCTCAACAATACGCCCGGATACTTGAGTTGAGCCCGCAACGCTTGTGGTGGGCGCTAAGATTAGCGAGAGTCCTTTAATCGGAACTCGGCAACTGTCTGCGATTTCTTTGACAACTAGTTCAGGCGGTTCAGTGTCTGTTTCCAGAACTATCATTGTGGTGTCGGCTTTGTCCTTGTAGCCTATTTTTTGGTACAATCGAGGGTTTTTTCTCGCAAGTGCTCGGGCTGGTCCTGAACCAATTGCGGCGAAGTCGTCATGTTTGATCTGCCAGTCGGCGAACTGTGATCCCATAGTGGATATTGCCGGGTGGTCAGTGTGAACAAAAACGGATGGCAGAACCGTGTCTTCGTATTGAGCTGTGTATATGCTGACTTTTCCTAGACCGCCGAGGCAGATTTCAGTTATGATTTTTCCAGCTTGGAATCCGCCCTTTGCTTTTATTCCAGCGTCAATGAGGGTGGCTCCTTCCTTTGTCTTCTTTATGGCAACTCCGTATTCATCTGCATGTGTAAGCAGTTTGTTCAGAAGCTTCTTTGCTTCTTTGTTGACGCTAAGCTTGGTTGTTGGCAATGGACAATCCCACGGAAAGAAAAGATTTACAGAAACTGCTCATAAAACTTAAGGTGAGTATTTACAGGCTTCGAAACATAGAGCTTGCCATCGCCTTCCTCGGCTGCATCGCCTGCAAACACGTAGAAGGGGCCAAGAAGCTCTTCGCTGTTGACCTTTACCTTTGGTCTCACGCTGTCGATCAAGAAAGTCGGCAGAACCTCGTTTAGTCTACCATTGACGACTATTTTGCCGCCTGTCATTTCTGCGCCGACTCTGCCGTCTGAATCGCCCATGATTAGTATTGTGCCATTTTTCATATGTGACCCTGCGAATTGGTCCACGCCGCCATCTACTCGAATCAAGCCTTTCCTCATGAAATGACCTAGTTCGTTTCCAGCCTTTCCATGTATGATAATGGCGCCGCCGCGCATGCCTTTGACGCTACCCCGATACGCTGCTCCCACGTAGTCGCCTGCGTTTCCCTTCACTTCGATCAGTCCATCTTTCATCATGGCGCCTAGCCAAGAGTCAGCGTTCCCTTCAACCTGGATTCTTCCGCCTCTCATTTCCTCGCCTAGGTGGAAGCCTGCGTCCCTGTAGACTGTTATTTCTCCAGCTGTCATGCCGAAGCCGATGCGCCTAACTTTGCTCGCATCACCATGTACGTGGATGCTCAAGTCCGCGGCTTTGTCAGCCGAATCGCTTTCGATTTCGAACAGTTCGCCCAGCGCGCGTTGTTTGTTACCTTCCCATGCTGGCAGCTTGGCTATTTCGCTCAAGCTCTTATTGGCAAAGGCGTCGGGAGAGATGGATTTTCCTTCCACTGGAACCTTGAACAGATGCTTTGGGCGCAAGCTGATGACCGCGGTTATAGCTCTGCCTCCATCTTCACCGAAATCGGATGCGAGTGGGCTAAGTGATGCTCTGGGACAAGGTAGTTTTCATATTGAACCGTGTAATAGTCTTCGAAAACCTCCTTCAGCCGCGGCGTGATCTCCATTCTTGGGTCAGTCAGCTTGGGCTTCACCCAGAAGGTCCGACCTTCAACAGCTTTGACGATTTGTCCGTCTTTGACGACGATTTTTCCGTCTTTGATCGTGTATGCGGCATGCTTGAAGGCTTTGCGAACTTGCTTGTACTGCCTTGAAGGGTCTATTTGTTCTGGGTTGATGTTGTAAATGGCTATGTCCGCGTCTGCTCCAACGCCTAGGTGCCCTTTGTCTTTGAGCCCTAAGCACTTTGACTGCCCCGCTCTTGTGGCAACTGCAAGCTCATAAAATGTGTACTCTCTGTCTATGGTGGGCAGTAGACTCTTGTGCTGAGCGCGGTTGTTGACTTTCTTCAGCAGTTTCTCTCTGGCCACTTTGCTCATTAGCCAAGTGATGATCTTTGGATAGAAGGTGAATGGTGCGGCGTTGGGATGATCTGTGGTCATGTAGATTTTCCATGGGTCTTTGATCAGAAGAGCCAGTTCGAGGCCGATTGACCATTGAGTAGCGTGGACAAAACTGCTGCGCCTGTAAGTGAACGGTACGATGCCTGCGCTGGTTTCGGTTTCAACGTCGTTGTTTATCCATTTGTTGTGGCTTAGCTGATGCATAACGTACTGAAAGGGACCGTCAGCCGTCATGGTTGTAGTGTTTGTGAAAGCTACTTGTCCGATGTCCGTTGTGACATGGCTGTGAGTGTTCACATAGTTTGCGATTTCTTCTGCGCCAGATTCTAGGGTTCGCCAGTCGTCTCCCTTGAACGAACTGAACTGGCAATGCGTAACGTGGATGACTGGTTTGTCGTTGCTGGCTTGGTTTTCGACGCATTTCATAGTCTCTAAGCAAGTCACGTAGTTGCCAGGCTTGCCCAAGTTATTTGTGTGCACATGGATTGAATGAGGCAAATGGAGAAGCTGGTTTACTCTGCAGAGTCCTTGTATGATTTCCCGTGGCGTGATACCAAAGTAAGGCACGACGTCGTCGATGTTTCTCACGTTTCTGCCGAAGCCCCATGCTTCAAGTCCGCCTGGGTTGACTATTTTCACGGCGTAGCCTTTTGTCGCTTCCATGGTCCAAGCCACGTAGGCGGCAGCGTCGTTCGTGTTGCCTTTGCTTAGTGGCTCTAAGACAAGCCAGGCATCGTTCAGTAGTGGAAACGCGGCTTTGTCGATTATTGGAGTGTCATTCAGTTCTTCATGCACGTGGCGCGCCATCAATGGTGGCATAGCGGGCTCCATAACAGTCGTGTAGCCCATCCGAGCGTAGCGATAGCCAGTCGTAAACGTTGAAGGAATTGAGTGTCCAACGCCTGATCTTGTTTTTTCGGTTTTGGGCTCTACATCTTTGAAGTGGTCTTCTGGTCTGAGCAGGCGTGCAGCGTTGACTTTGGGTCCGGCTATGTGAGAGTGAATGTCCACGCCGCCTGGCATTACAATCATGCCTGAGGCGTCAATCGTGGTCTTCCTTCCACTGTGCAGTCTGTCGACTATCTTGCCGTCTTTGACTGCGATGTCCATCCTCTCTCCGTTTATGCCATTGAGAGGGTCGTAGACGAATCCGTTTCTGATAAGAAGCTCAGCCATTTGCTACGGCCTCTCTTTTCTTTTTGATTCGGCGAACTTCGCGCAGTATTCTTCGCAGTATTTCTTCGTCTGGGAGGCAGGTCCTTGAGGGCTTCACAACCTGCTTCAAGGGCAGTGGCACTCGATCCATGCGATAAGCGGTTCCTTCAACTTCGATGCCAGCTATGGCACAGGGTAACACAACGTCTGCGAGAAGCGAAGTGGCGTTTGTTTCAGGGTCAATAACAATCAGCGGGTTCTGCACCAAGTTTCTGACTGCGTCTTTGGGAAAGTGAGCAACTGGATCAGAAGACACGATCAGGGCTGCGTCTGACTCGCCGCGACTAAGAATATCCACAACTGAGGTTTCGCCCGGGTTGTAACGCGGATATCCAATAGTCATGTCAACAGCGAAGGGGTAGCCGGTTTGCCATGTTGAAACAATGTTGGCTCCTGTGACATTGTAGTGTCCTCTCATGGGCATTATGATGAACTTTGTGTACTGGTTTAGGTCGCGCACCAGCGATATGCCTGCTTCAATGTTGCGTAGCTTGCCTGCGCTCATGGTTAAGCCAACGCCAAAGAACAGCGCACCAAACTCGCAGCTAACAAGTACGTCGACAAGATCCTCCAGAACGTCAACTGGCACACCGCCCACAGACTCGACCTGTAACTCCTCTTCTCTCAGCAACGCGCGCAATGCTTGGAAAAGTTCATAGTCCTTGTTTGGCTCAACTTGCAGAAAGTAGTCAGCTATGGCAGCAGTGCGTGTTTCGCGCACGTCTACCACAATCATTTTTCGGTCCTTTTCAAATAAAGCTGGAGGCAAACGCTGCATGCGCTCATCGATGGGCTTCTTTTCAGGCTGTCTAGCATAGGTTTCTTCGGCGAGCTTGGTTGTTCGTTGTAGTCTCCGCTCTGTCCGATATGAGCTTAGACTGGACAGATACTTGTTCCATGCGCTTCGTCGAAATCTGCCCTCAGTGAAGTTCGTGTATCTCTCAATGTGCCTTGGGTGTGCGCTCCAAGGATTGCTGCCCCAATAGAGAACAAGATCTGCTCGATGTCTGATTTGACCCAGTGTACATGTGGAGAAGCCAACGTCTTGGATGCTTAAGGCAGACGGACCGTGGCATACGGTGGAGGTGTTATCAATTATGCCGCCTATTTCCTCAGCCAGTTCTATGCCAATGCGTGAGGCTTCGCAGCTCGTGTTAGACCAGCCGTAGAGAATAGGATATGAGGCGTCGGCGAGAATCCTAGCGGTTTCCTTGATCGCATCGCTTAGCGAAGTCTGAACAAGTTCGCCGTTCTTGCGTATGAGTGGTTTTTGGCGTCGGTGCGCAGAGTATCCTAGAAATCTAGATTCGCCCATTCCGCAGGCGTTTTTCACTTTTGTTACAACGTTGTTCTCGACTTCGATTTCTAGGTCGTCGCATAGAGAGCCGCACCCTGGGCATGTGACGTTTGACACGATGGTCATTACGATAAATCACTTCTTGTTGTAGTGTGTTTGAAGTAGCTCTTTTAGAGAGAGCACCTTTTCTCCGGTTGGCGCCGGTTCGATTACCGCTTGGATACCTTTGAATGAGGGCATGCCTGTGCCATGAGTTTTCGAGTCGATTATGACGTTTGCCCAGGGACCATAAGGCACAAAAACTCTCCCCGGATGCGGTGCACGCACGGATTTCACAGCCCGTACCAGTACTGAACCGCTTTCGGTAGTTATCTTGACCGGTTTGCCGTCTGCCACGTCCAGTTTTTTCAGGTCGTCAGGATCGATTTCGCATATCGTCACGCTTTTCCAGTATCTTTCAGAGAGTTTGCCATACTCCTTTCCCTGTCCCTGACGTAGCGTTCGACCCGTGTTCAGAGTGACTTTCAGACTAGTCATCGTGTGTTCTCCAGCTTGCGATGATGAGGCTTGGTTTTAGGATGCTGAAAAGTCTATTAACCGTATGGCATCCTATTAGGGTTATCACGGTTTGCCATTCGCTAAGCATTGAAGCAAACCCGTGGCTGACTCGCTACAATTCGGAATGATAGGTGAGAGGGTGCCAAAATCATCTAAGAAGTTAGTCATCATCTTTCTTGACACAGACAAGCATACCAGCCCGTTTGACGTATTGACGGCGATTGACTTGTTTCCTGAAGCTCAGATTCTGAATTACGGCAATGTCACAGTCGAAGATTCTCAATCGATAATCCAAGATGCGATGTTTCCGAGGGGACCAGATGGAGCCATGCAAACTAAGCTTTTCATAGGCGGACACGATGTCGAGAAAGCCGCTGAGATCCTTGAGATCGCCAAGAGAAGCATGTTTCCACCATTCGAGCTTGCAGTAATCGTTGACCCAAGAGGAGCCTACACTACGGCTTCTGCAGCAGTGGCTAAGACTCTATTGACGCTAGCAGAGAGAAAGCTAGGGGACTTCCGGGGGAAAACCGTGACAGTATTGGCAGGTACGGGACCGGTTGGTCAGACAGCTGCTAGGCTTTATGCAATGGAAGGCGCAAGCGTGGTCGTAACCTCAAGAGACCTGACCAAGTCAGCAGCAGTCGCGGGCAGAATCAATGAGGAAACAGGCGGGAAACAAGTGTGTGGAGTCAAAGCCGGCTCATCTGACGAAGTGGGCGAAGCAATCAAAGGCTCGTATATAGTGCTGTCTGCAGGCGCTGCTGGAATCGCTATCCTACCTAAAACAATCCTTGAAGAGTCGGGAAAGGAATGCAGGGTCGTGGCTGACATCAATGCAATTCCACCATTAGGCGTGGAAGGACTCAAACCGTCAGACGACAACGTTGAACTAAGACATGGGGTCTGGGGCATAGGCGCGCTGGCTATAGGCACGTTCAAGAACAAGATCGAAGCCCAATTGCTCAAGAAAGCTGTTGAATCTCCAACAGGAATATTCGACTACAAAGCTGCCTATGAAATCGCCAAATCAATGGCGTCAGAGAAACTTGAGAAAACGAGGGATAAGCAAAACCCTAGTGAGAGCGGTCGAAATCTGCTCCCGTTCTAATCATTTTGCCTCTTTTGACGGGTCATCTTGGTCGTCTTTTGCTGCTTTTGGCTGTCCACTCGCAATAGTCGTTGAAGATCGAGTTTGGTGAAGTCTGAGACTACCCAGTTTGCTTTAGACAAGTCTTGATTCCCGCTGTTAGGGTTGCTGTAACCGATACATTTCATCCCAGCCTTGATCGCCGCTTCAATTCCCAACTTGGCATCCTCGATCACAATGCACTCGGTGGGTTCTGCATCTAGTCTTTGGGCTGCTTTCTGGAAGATCTCTGGGTCGGGCTTACTGCGAGCGATATCTTCTGCGCAAACAACTGTGTCAAAGAGAGGTTCTATGCCCAGCTTGTCCAAGTAATAGTGTGCAAGTTTCCTGTGCCCACTCGTTGCTATTCCCAGCTTGAAGCCGTGCTGTTTCAGATTCTTGATTAGATCTATGACTCCTTTGGTGGGCTCAGTCCTCTCTTCAAGGAGCCTGAACAAGATATCCTCTTTCTCGTTAAACAGGGTGTTTGCGGTTGTGTTGAGCTTGTACTTCCGGATTAGGTCGTTGAACTCGAATTCTGCCGTTGTTCCTGTGTAGGTTCGCAGTTCTTCTGTTGTTATCTTTACGCCGTACTTGAGCAGAGTCTGTTTTTCTGCTTCGATGTGCATTGGTTCGCTGTCAACGATGACTCCGTCCATGTCGAATATCACGGCCTTTATCATGGCAATTCTGTCCTGAGCGAATTTGCATTTCTTGCGTGCTAGAGTTGTTCTAAGGCTGCTTTGATGTCTTCTGCTATCATTTTTCTTTTGGATTTCTCGATCAGGTAGCTTTTCCCTGTCTGTAAGTATGAAAGGAATACTCTGAATTGTTTGTAGTAGTATTTGTTCTTCCTAATCTTGTACGTAGAACCATTTGGGACCAGTCTTTTGCCAGTATTCTTCTTGGCGATGTAATTCATTGCCCTTATTGCAGTGTCTCCCATAAGGAGGGCAGTCTTGATTCTTGGAAACAGGTCTATTTCCTTCTCTAGTATGCGAAAACAGCAGTTCTCAGTAGTTTCTGGTTGTATTGAATAGGCAGTCTTTGCACACTTTATGGCAGTCGTGACATAAACTCCTCGCTCAAGCACATCTTTCATAGAAGCAACCTTAGCACCAGCATCGTTGAATGCCTGAACAGTTGTCTGCATGTAAGACGGATTGTTTGATGCATAGAAGTAATCGCCGGCATCTTCGGGCGGAGACTCTGAAACCATTATTGCTCTAATCTTCTCAGGATCCATGTCTACGTCTGGAATCGTGTAAGCTTCTTTGTTTACATCCGAACACGGAAAATCAGAACACTTCAAGCACTTGCTAGGACGCATCCTCAGTCCCCAGCATTTGCTCTTCTGCCTCAGTTCTTATGACTTGCGGCGATCCCATTGTGCAGTTCGATAATAGCGCGCGTTTCTTGGTGCAAGACCAGCGATTCAGCGTGGTTTGTGAAGGCCCAGTTTAGGATATCGACGCTGGACATGCTTGAAGGCAGTAGAAGAGGAAGTTGCATAGGCGTTTATTTCTTCTATCATTGAACGATTAAGCTTCCGTAATACCTCAAGACCTGCTCCTCTATTGGTTTCTGCAATGAAAACACGCAGAGGGTAGGGGGTAGATCCGTATTGGCTGAAATTTCGCGCAATAGCATGATTCTGTTCAGTGTTCGGAAAACAGAAAAAACGTAGGGGGTAGGGGGCTCTGCAAATTAGGGTCAGACAAGTTTCTGCTACATCAACCGATGGTAGGCTTCAATTTTCAATTGTCGTCGGGCAAAATCTGAAAAGACGACGACATTTAAACAAGCCTTCCACGGGCAGGTCAATATTGTTGTATCAAAACCTAAGGATTCCAACAGCATTTAAGCCACTTGCGGACAGATCCATTGAACCTACTTCCTCAAGATGTTGAAAAAAAGAATTCTTTTTTTTCTGCAGGAGAAAGGAGGGCTACGCGGGAGATTCAGGATAGCAATTTCATCTTTTCTTTAAGCCGAGATTCCCATTCAGCGTCCTGCTTGGCGCGCGCTTGGACACAGAAGCATCACTTCCACAACCATTTACGAAAACTCAGAGCCAAACATGGATGTCACGACTTATGTCTCCAAGGCTGCAACTTCAGATGAAGAGAAACTGAGATTAATCAACCTTGGCTATGAATACACAGGAGTCTCAACACAGGAAGGACATCCCATCTTGAGGAGAGGGTGATTGGATTTGACTGAAGACTTGGCTAAACTTCCATCCAAACAAGACTTTCCCAAACTTCCATTCAAACAGGCTATTGAACCAGCCACAGAACCAGAGTTCTTCTACATGAACAGAGAGACAGGTCAATGCCAATGGGAAAAATCGGATACATTTGCAGAGATTCAGAACACATTCGCAGAGATGTTTTCTATGTGGGCAGGAAGGATCATGATTACAGCTGACAACGAAAAGTGGGCTTCAACCGCTGCTAGAACTGCTACAGGCTTTGGAACTTCAATCATAATGTCGCCGGCTGAAGCTGGAATCGAAGCCCTGGCGCCCGCCGACTCGACTCCAGATGGGAGAACAGGCATTGTAATTCAAATCTATCACCGCAGCAGACTTGATTTGAAGTCGCAGATGATTCTCAGAATCGGTCAGTGCGTTATGACGTGTCCCACGACGGCTGCGTTTGACGCGTTGCCTGAGGCCAAAAGAAGAATCAAGGTGGGTCGCAGCCTCCGCTATTTCGGAGATGGCTTTCAGAAGAGAGACACAATGTTTGAACGTCGCGTATGGCGCATTCCCGTTATGGAAGGCGAGTTCGTTGTTGAAGACCGTTTCGGCGCGGTTAATGCCATTGGAGGTGGCAACCTTCTGATAATGGCAGAGAGCCAGAAAGCGGGCTTGCAGGCTGCTGAAGAAGCTGTGAGTGCCATAAGCCTATTGAGGGAAAAGGTCATTTTGCCCTTCCCTGGGGGTGTGTGCCGCTCAGGGTCAAAGGCGGGATCATTGAAGTACAAGCTGAAGGCATCGACTTTTCATCAATTCTGCCCCAAGCTGAAGAAACTTGTGCCTGATTCCCGTGTACCAGAAGATGTGAACGCCGTCTACGAGATCGTTATTGATGGCTTGGACTTAGACCCCATTAAACGAGCCATGGCAGCAGGCATCAAAGCGGCAGTCAAGGTTTTAGGCGTACTGAGGATCTCTGCTGGTAATTATGGTGGCAAGCTAGGTCCATACAGAGCCGATTTGAAAGAGGTTCTCAGTCTGCAGACAACGGTTTAGGATGTGTCTGTGAAAATATGCGCTTAGTAATAGCCATAACGGGAGCTAGCGGCGTCGTCTATGGCAGACGCCTGCTGCAAGTACTCAAAGCCAAAAAGGTCGAAACACACCTGATCGTGAGCAATGCAGCTGAGAGAGTAATTGAACACGAGCTTGGGCTTCACAAGAAAGACTTCGACAAGTTGGCTGACCATGTTTACGAAGCAGACGACCTGACTTCTCTATTGATGAGTGGCTCATTCAAGACTGACGGCATGGTCATAGTGCCCTGTTCAATGAAGACACTGTCTGGCATTGTTCACGGATTCGCCCACAACCTCATTCTGAGAGCAGCAGATGTCGCACTGAAAGAAAAGCGTCGTCTCGTGGTTGTGCCACGCGAAACACCATTGAGCGTAGTTCATCTGCGCAACATGCTCGCAGCAGCTGAGTTAGGCGTCTTTGTTGTTCCAGCCATGCCCGCTTTCTACCACAAACCCAAAGACATCGATGATCTGGTGGATTTCATCGTTGGAAGAGTCCTAGACAGCCTTGGACTCGAGCATGAATTGTTCAAGCGTTACTCAGGCATAAAGACGAGGAGTTGAACTGCCGCTTGAAACTGACACGCTTCACTGCAGACGAGAAAGAATCGTATGGAGTGCAAATTGATGAGAGCCAGATCTTGGACCTGCGAGCTCTGTCACAGCTTCTGAATCGATCCCTTCCGTTCTCTTTTGACAATCTGGTTCTTCTAGGCGAAAAGGGACAGAGAACCGTCGAGAATCTTATGAAGGAAGCAGACGACAAGGACAAGACAGAGGCGCTTGTACCCATAAGAAACGCAAGACCTCTTGCGCCACTTGTCCATCCACCAAAGATTGTGTGTCTTGGCCTGAACTACCGAGACCACATTGCCGAGCAAAACGCAGCAACGCCAGACGATCTAGTCATTTTTATGAAGCCCAGAACCGCAGTCATAGGCCCAGATGACATCATAGTCAAACCACCCTTCGTGAGCAAACTAGACTATGAGGCAGAGCTGGCAGTTGTCATTAGCAAAAAGGGCAAAAACATCAGCTTAGAAGAAGCTAAACAGCACATTTTTGGATACACGTGCTTCAACGACGTTTCAGCAAGAGACATCCAGTTTAAGGATAAGCAATGGACTCGCGGAAAGAGCTTCGACACCTTCGCGCCGATCGGACCATGCATCACTACGGCGGATCAGATAGACGATCCGAACAACCTATGGGTTCGAACTTGTGTGAACGGCGCCACGAGGCAAGACTCGACCACTCGCAACATGGTTTTCAACGTATACGAAATAGTGCACAGGTTGAGCCAAGTCATGACGCTTGAGCCCTGCGACGTGATAGCCACTGGCACGCCCGCAGGCGTCGGGTTCGCTATGAAGCCTGAACCCCAATTCCTCGCCATAGGTGACGTAGTTGAGATAGAAATTGAGAACATTGGACTGCTGAGAAACAGAATTGGGCTGTGAGCCAGACTACTTAATTTCCAATTCCGCCAGCTTCGTCAAATACTTCCCGAAGCAACGCGATTGGAAGCTGCCCATTAGCAGTTATGGTGTCGTGGAAGAACTTTTCACTGAATCTCTTGCCCATTCTTCTTTGGATGTCTGCTCGCAGTTGCAGGATTAAGTGTTTGCCAAGCAGATACGAAAGCGGATACCCGGGAGTCATCGTGTACCGTTTGACCTCAGCTACAGCCGCTTCTTTAGACGTTCCAGCCTCTTTCATAAGCATGTCAACAGCCTCGTCGAAACTCATCTCTCCCTGTGATAACTTCACGTCAACGATTATTCGCACCGCACGCCAGATGGCGTCGTTCGCTTTCATGAACTGACTTTCCACACCTTTGACGAATCCATGCTCAGTCATCATTTCTTCACAGTAGTGAGCCCATCCCTCAACCACCTCGGTTCCGCCTGCAAAAAGACGCACAAGCGAACCACGATTAGACATAGCGCCCTGAAGGAAGTGTCCAGGAAAGCCTTCGTGCACCGCCGTTCCCGGTATGCCCGCGTAGTTCAAGTGCTTGCCCAAGTTGCTGACATCTTTTGGGCGTGTCACTATGTAGATGCCTTCTTGACGCCTATCAAACCTGCCCGGCGGAATCAACGCTGCAAAAGGCAAAAGCGGCGCCATGAAAGCAGGTGTCTCCTCAACGTGAAGCTTATCTTCGGGATGCACGGTAGCTAAGTCGTTCTTGATTATGAAATCTCTGGATTTTTCCATAGCATCTCTTGTAGCCTTCAAGGCCTCCTCAAAGGTCTTAGGCGCCTTAGCTTGGATTATCTCCATGACTTCCTTGACGCTTTTTCCCGGTGCGATCCGCTGCGCCAGTCTATCGCGTTCCTGCTTGAGTTCCCCGAGGTATTTTACTCCCAACTCGTAGATTTCGTTAGCCGTCATGTTCAAGCCGCGTAGTCGCAACCACTTGTCGAATTTCGTTTTGCCCAGTGCCCATTCGTCGGTTGTTCTTGGCAACAGGGTTTGCAGCCACTGCAGGTGCTCCTTTACTGGTTGCTGAAGGCTGGCTACGGCTTTCATCAGTCGACCGTGGAGTTCCTCAGAAATGACTCCTTTTGTAGAGGCGACGAGAAACTGGAACAAGCCAGGAATCTGCTGGCAACTCTCAATCGCAATCTCGGTCCAGAGTTTCACAGGCTTTGACTTTTCAAACCGTGTTCTGAATTCCTCAAGAAATTTCGGGAGCTTTTCCATTCGATCAACGATGGCGTCAACTCTCTTTTCGATGGGCGCGTAGTCTCGGGTCAACATTATGAAGAAGATGCCGCCCACATCGTCGAAAGCGTCGGGATTCGTTTCCCAAGCCCTCTGCTCATAGACCTGAAACTTGGATTTCTCATACATCTGCTCAAGGATTTTCCAGTCGATTTTGCGGTCGGCGCTCAGCTTCTCGTATTTCACTGTTTCCTTTGCCTTGTTGATCCATTCTTCGGCTAATTCATGGCTTTCGAACACGTTCTTGCTGCTTCCATCGGGCATCAACCGGTCGTAGGGGTCATGCAGTCCCAGGAACGTGGCGTAGGTCGGATTCTTCTCCATGAACCGAGTGAACATTTCCATGTTGAGCTTCTCGAATTTCTCATCTTCACTCATGCCGTTCTCACCCTGCAGGATCTCAGTCTTATGCCATATTGCTCGTTTATAGCTTTGGTTTGGTTCGCGGAATCATACATGGAAGATAGTTCCACAAGATTCAAATCCAAATCGCCTCTATATTAAAGCTGCTTAAATTAAAGGAGAAAGGAGAGAATAACATGTATACGACATTGTTTCCATATGGAAAACTTAACCTGAAAACAGCGATTCTAGTGCCAATGTTGATACTCTCGATGTTCACATTCGTTCCATTAGTGCACAGCCAAGTAATGCCAAGCCTGACGAAGATAACTCCCGCAGTGTTCGAACAGATGTCTAGTGCAAGCGAATCCGTCAACGTGATTGTTCAAACCTTGAGCAATGACTATTCCGCTATAGTCTCACAAATCAATGACTTTGGCGGAAAAATCGGGCACCTGTTCAAGTATGTGAACGCTCTGTCAGCCTCTGTCCCAAAGAGCCAGCTAGTTGAGCTGAGCGCAAATAGCCACATTGAGAAGATATACTATGACGCTCCAAGGCAATTAACAGTTGACGGGGGCGCAGACATGGACCTCTTGCGCAGTATCCCAACAGTCGCTGAAGCTGATGGGATCGAAGCTATCGAACTTACACCTGAGCTACTTGGCAACATAGGACCAGAAAATGCTTGGAACTCAATAGCCATGGGAGCTCAACCCATTTGGCCTACTACAAACTACGGGGCAGGCTCGCTCGTAGCCATTATTGACAGCGGCTTATGGAAAGGGCACATCTTCTTCACATACACTTCGATAATAGGCGGCGTTGACCTCAGCGCTGACGTTGGCAACCCAACCTATGAAGGATGGAGCAACATTAACAACTTCTTCCACGGTGGCCATGTTGCAGGAATAGTTGCAGCCAACATAGCACTCTCTATCAGTCCAGCAAGCTCACTCTACAGATATGTTCTCGCTATCGAGCGCTACGGTGGCATTACATTCCCGGTGGTTGGCGGACGAAAGATTATGCCGGTTCCGGGCATGGCTCCATTGGCTAGTCTCTACATAATCAAGGTCTTCGACCACACTGGTGGAAGCGTATCGACATCAACAATCATGGCTGGAATGGAACACGCTCTTGACTTGAAAGTGATTGGCGGAGTGGATGTTGACATAGTGAACATGAGCTTGGGCGGCGCCAACTTGTTTGATGGAAGGGATCCAGAAGACCAGCTTGTCGACATGATGACTTCTGCAGGAATTACAGTGGCAACCTCAGCAGGGAACGAGGGACCAGCAACCATGACAGCGGGGAGCAGACCTGGTTCAGCGAACACTGCTATAGCATCTGGCGCAGCAGACAACCCGGTACAGACAAGAGCCTTCTGGGACTACGCTTATAATTGGCCGGGATTGGGATACCTCGTCTACGTCAGCAACAACGTACAAATCGACACCATGACAAGTCGTGGACCTACCGCGGACGGCAGAGTGAAGCCAACGATTACTGCTACGGGAGTCTTCGTATTTTCTGCATATACCACTGGTGGGAACTACGTTGCATGGGCATCAGGCACTTCTATGGCGTCCCCTGCAACAGCTGGAGCTATCGCGCTACTGAACGCATACGCTGAAACGAATGGACTCGCCGCAAGCCCAGAAGACTACAGGCAAGCTGTCACAGGCGGAGCAATTTGGCTACCTGGTTGGACTCAATATGACCAAGGCGCAGGATACTTGAATGCAGCCAACGCGTTGACAGTTCTCATGGCTGATACGTCACTCGGAGATGTTGCACCTTCATTGGCTGACGATCCAAAGCTTGTAGACATAAGGAACATCCCAATAATCACCAACGGCATATACACAACATCCGTCTCAAACTTGGCTCCAGGATGGAACGAAGAATTTATCTTCCAAGTCACAGAAGCAACAGACTCGATTAGAGTTGAAGTCACCAACGTTAACTTGGGCACTATGAACCCGCTCGGAGAAAACAGCATCGAAGTCTATATTGAAAGTGCCAAGCGAACAAGAGCCGACTACTACATTGAAAGTGCCAACGTCATCGGTAACTCATGGTTCTACATTACTGACGACGCAACAACTTGGGGCGGAAGCTTCCTACCAGGCACGACCATCTACTCGACCTCACACGTGATCGAGCCAGGATACGTGAAGGTAGTCATCGAGAACGTTTGGACGGGCTACGATGTTGTCTCAGCAGACATAAAGATAGAAGTAACAAAGGTCAAGAAGACTCCAGCAACAATCACAATGTCAGGGCTCTTGTGGCCAGGTCAAGTAATCGGCTGGATAGGAGTCAACGTACCCTCAGGCACAACAAAAGCCATTGTAGAACTGTGGTGGGTGCACGACTGGAACAAGTTTCCAACAGCCGACATAGATGTCTACGTCTACTGGAATGGAGCATATGACTACCGCGGCGCAACGCTGAACGCCCCAGAAAGACTCGTTCTGCTTGGGCCAACAGGCACAATGTACCTGCTAATCGACGGATACGCCATATACACGGGACGCGAAGTGTTCGAGCTAAGGATAACATTCGTCTAAGAAGCGAACTCAAAAGATTCCATTTCCCCTCCTTTTTTTGGTCTATCTATAAGTGATCAGGCTTCAGCCTGATGGATTTCTGATTTGTTCTTCCTTTTTCATCTCGCCCTAAGCTTTCCCGAAGTTCTGACTCTGCAATTGAAGGTCTAACAAGTCCACTTTATTATCCGCGTTGAAGTCGCAGTACAGATTCCAGCTGGGTTTCGACGGGTCAGATAGGTAGGCCTTGCCTAGGCTGAAAACATCATAAACGTCGACTGCCATATCACCTTGGACGTCGCCTATTACGGTAACACTAATTTCACCATCATTGTAGGTATTGTTGGCGCGGGCGCTATCTGTTTCTCCCAGAACTGGAGCGGCAACAGCGCTGATTGCGTAACTAGCTTTGGTGAAGCCAGAAGTATTCCATGCGAAGTCGAAGCTCTCAGTCTGTCCTATTGTAATGAAGACTGGGTAAGGGTCCTCCACTAATGTTGAATTTGCATACACGAATATCATTGTGTTTTCTGAGTACTTGCCGAGATTCGCCACGGTCACATTAATAATCAGAGTATTTCCTTCGCCAATGAGCACTCTTGAGGGCACAACACCGACGATAGCTACATCGTGATCGTTTTCAGGTGGACGCGGCGGAGGAGGGACATTTTTGGTGAGCCAAAAATCTGTGAGTCCTGCTCCGTACGATGATGTGCTTCCGGCGACTATGAAGCCGCCGTCACTTGTTTGTTGAACAGAATAAGCTTGCTCGTCTAGGATTCCTCCGTTCGGCTGGTCCCACAGCTTGTTCCCGTTCGCATCCGTTTTGACCTGCCAAAAGTCCCATCCGCCTAACCCGTATGACATGGTGCTCCCTGCAATCATGTATCCCCCATCCATGGTCTGTTGGACCGTGTAAGCTTCGTCGCTGTACAGGCCGCCGTAAGTCTTGCTCCATTGTTGTCTTCCATCACCGTCGACTTTGAGAAGCATGTAGTCGCTGCTCCCTGCGCCAGAAGATGTTGTCCACCCGGCGACGACGTATCCTCCATCGCTCGTTTCTTGAACTGAGCGTGCTGCGTCAACGTTGCTTCCACCATAACTTTTACTCCACACCACATTGCCCAAGGAATCCGTACGCACCAACCAGAAGTCAGAACTGCCTGCTCCGAGAGAATCCGTCTGCCCTGCAATGACGTATCCGTTTCCGTCGCTGGTTTGAAAAATGCAAAACGCTTTGTCTAGCCCTACTCCTCCGTAAGTTCGGTTCCACTGCGGGTTCCCAAGCTGGTCTGTTTTGATTAGCCAGTAGTCGCTGCTGCCGGCTCCAAAGGACTCCGTGTATCCTGCTGCCACGTATCCTCCATCGCTGGTTTGCCGAACACAGAAAGCATGATCATCATACGCTCCACCGTATTTCCTGTCCCAACTTGCGATACCGTTTCCATCGGTCTTTATCAGCCAGATGTCTGAAAGCCCTGACCCAGAAGATTCCGTGCATCCTGCGATTACGTATCCTCCATCATTCGTCGCTTGAACGAAATACGCTTCATCCTTGCTCGCTCCGCCGTAGGTTCGGTTCCATTCCATACTTCCGCTCGCATCAATCTTGACGAGCCAAACGTCAGCGTCGCCCTGACCAAAGGACGTGGTCCATCCTGCAACTATGTACCCTCCATCACTTGTCTGCTGAACGCAACGTGCCAGGTCATTGTTAGATCCCCCAAAAGTCACATTCCAAATGCTGTCATCTGCACTCAGAGAAATGGCTGCGCAAAAGGATAAGGCTGTGAGCATGAATACAAGCAGAAGCCTCGTAGCTATTCTCAGGAGCAGCCCTCTTCTCAAATGCAACCTTCTCTCTTCAACATACTCTATGATGCGCGGCAGATTTATCGCTTATGAAAGAATCTTCGATAGGCACGTCATTGTGATAGAACAGTATTGTGGCAGTAACGGCTAGATGCCTGATGCCCATAGCAGAGTCAGATATGCCGCCAGAACTCACCCGTTTGTCGAGACTAACCTCCAAGAGCTGCAACCGCAGCATCTGTCTGGAGGAACCCTTCTCCTACAGCGTTGTTGCTCCATTGTGTCCAGTAGTAACCGGTCGGTCCGACGTTCACATAGATCGCCATGAAAGGCAAAGTCGCACCTGTCCAACCACCCGAGTTGACGTACGTGAGTGGAGCCGAGGAAGCCGTAGACTCTATTAGAAGCTCCATCTCACTCTGCGTAAGCTTGGTCCCTCTTTTCTCAGCCAAAAGTGCCGCTGTGCCGGCGACGTGCGGTGACGCCATGCTGGTTCCGCTCAGATATCCATAGCACGTACTCGGATCGCTAGGCAAAGAACCCCACGCAGGTGTCCAGTATGGTCCAACAACCCAACTTCCAGGAGCTGCCACGTCAAGGTCTTGGCCTGCAAGTTCACGGCTACTTCCCGCAGCCACGTATACTTGAGTGCCTGAATATGAACCGAAGTCAGTTGATGTAGCTGCAGGCATCATCAGGTTTTCTGGCACGTCTTCAAGCCAGAAATTGCGGTTTTCCCTGCCTCCTGTGATGGGAAACCACTGGCCAGTCCAGCCAGCCCACGCAGCTGAAATGACCTGTGGGTATGCGCCAGGCCAGCCCATGCCAGAATTCCCGCGGTTGCCTGCTGATGCAACTACTATTACTCCTACGTTGATTGCTCTGTTAATAGCTGCTTCTATGTCGGGTGCTGGCACGCTTGATCCAAGGCTCATGTTGACTATGACTTTTCCGCGTTCAAACATGCCTGATTCGACTAGTGACGTGATATAATCGATTCCTGCAGCGACCATTCCCGACGTTCCCCACGCGCTCTGGCGGCTGTAATCGTAGAATGAGAGCACTTTCACTGGGATGATTTTGGCCAATGGCGCTACTCCCGTGACTGGTGTTCCACGATAATCGTAGCCGATTATTGTGCTCGTCACATGGGTTCCGTGCCCGTTGACGGCGTCGTCCCACGGAACCGTTGTGATCTCTCCTGTGTCAAGATCTTCCGCAAAGCCGATTGCGAGTTCAGTGAGTATGCGGTTTTTTGGGAAGAAATAGTTCCAGTTGGGAAGCAGGCCCGTATCCAGAACCGCTACCACGACACCTCTTCCATACCATCTGCCCTGCGGATGAGCGATCTGGTCTGTATCAATCATGTCTTGGTCGAACGCAACGTATCCGTCCACGAAATCCGTGAACGTCCGACCAGGCGGGTATGCATTAAGAGCTTCCAGATCTGAAGGTATTCGTATGGCTTCAACATCTCCCATAGAAACTATAACTCGCGCACTCGTCAACGGCAGAGCACTGACAATGCCTATTAGCAGCAGCGCGATGACTAATTTGGCAAGTAGCTTCCCTTGTTTCATCGCGGTTTCTCTCCTTTCTCTTGCAAGAAAATCCGTTATCGCTCCAAAAATAATGAAGCTTATGGCGCTAGTAAAAACTTGTGGAACAGTCTTCTATAACTACCATGCAGAGCAAAGGATTAATCTTGACAACCAGTGCTTTTGCCACTTTCATGTTAATCCCAACGCTGACTGCGAAGCCCGCTTCGAAAAATTGAAGCGAAATGCTCCAACACGGAAACACACCCTGAATAAACATATTAGACCGGTATATTCCGCATTCTTAGCAACCTATTTATGAACAAAACGGACAATCCCACATCGGGCCTCCACAAAGGCTTAACTCACGCACGAAGACACACCAACAAGTCTGCGTAGAATCCCACTAACACTCATCCGTAGTTCAAAAAGACGTGGAGGTCCGATTCAGTTCTTCTGATCAACTCATATTGCTCTCGGGCCACTTCTTTGATGGACCAGTGAGCAGGCGACCTTCATGGAGGGGAGCACTGACACCGTTCGCATGCTTCAAGACAATGCGGACACGTTCTTCGCGCGCGTGAGTCGGATCAAGAAGCAAGATAGTTGCTTAACGGTTCCATCCATTCAATCTCTTTCAGAGTTATCCTGCTCACTTTTCCTCTGACCGATGGGGTGAAGTGCAGGACGCTTCGATTTGGTTCGAAGCCGTATATGGTGTGTCCGGCTTTTGTGACTATCACATTCACGATGACTGAGCCGTCTTTCAGGTGGAGATTCACTTTTTGTCCGATGTGAGATCGAGCGACGTTTAGGT
>Ga0315296_10000866_pt1 | contig 27025 bp, 21 predicted proteins | sample YL17G14_18_MG_FD_203921 | JGI IMG/M metagenome (GOLD analysis project Ga0315296, IMG submission 203921) | Sediment microbial communities from Yellowstone Lake, YNP, Wyoming, USA - YL17G14_18 | ecosystem: Environmental > Aquatic > Freshwater > Lake > Sediment | place: USA: Wyoming | collected... | reverse complement strand
ATGGAGTCGAGAGGGGGATCCTGTCACTGGCGAGTCAGATAATAGACACCGTACGGAGCAGCATGTTGAGCGTTCAGTTAGTGAGGATCATTGCAAAGATCAGGGACGGATGCAAGAGCGGATTCATAAGACATCTTGAGCGTTTTGGTGTGGCGAGGGTGAGGGTTATTCAGGCACAGGCGGCCTCCTTTGGTTATAGAGAAGCTGAGGGTCTCTCCAGGGACTCAAATTTTATGAAGTATTTGATTTTCATCGACTTTAATCAGCCGATTGGTTGGAGGATCTATTCATAGAAGAAGATTATGATAAGTTGAGGACCGCGCGCGAGCTTGAGGGCAAAAGCTTGAATATAGACCATAAAATATCAGCTTTACACTCAACTTTCACGGGAGATGTTGATTTAGACGTATTACAAGCCCAAGATGAGAAAATAGGGTTAGATCGAAATAATTTGATAATTGCTTGTATCCCTGCTTTGAATGAGGAGAGAACGATTTCAAGTATCATTTTATTGGCAAGGAAATATGTGGACGAAGTACTTGTCTGCGATGATGGTTCTAGTGATAACACGTCAGAATTAGCTAAGGAAGCAGGAGCGATTGTATTCGAACACTCTATGAACCTTGGAAAGGGCGCTTCTCTTAAGACTATATTTAAAGCCGCTTTGGAGCGTGGCGCAGAAATAATAATTACATTAGATGCTGATGGTCAGCATAATCCCAGCCAAATTCCTGATTTAATTAAGCCAATTATTGATAAAAAAGCCGATATCGTTATTGGTTCACGATATCATAAAGACTCTGAAAATAAATCACCATTATACAGGAAATTTGGTTCAAGTGTTTTAAACCATTTAACTAGTGGTAAATCAAATATCAAAGATACTCAGAGTGGTTTTAGAGCATTTTCAAACAGATCCGCAAAAGAAATGATTAATGTTGAAGCAAAAGGATATGGTGTGGAATCGGAGCAAATAATAATAGCCTCTAAAAAAGGACTTAATATGATAGAGATTCCAATAGATATAACATATAAATATATTATTAAATCATCTAAAAAGAATCCATTAACTCATGGAATTGAAGTGATAGGAACAATAATTCGCGCGCGCGCGCGCCGAGGGGATTAAGCGAACTGTCGCCTGGATGAAGGGGTACTATCGGATTGAGGATTAATTGGGTTGAGTGAATATGCTAAGACTTTCAAGGATAAGACTATCTTAATTAATGGTGGAGCAGGAGCCATTGGCGGAAATCTCACTAGAATTTTATGTAATTATGATGTTAAGCGAATAATCGTCTACGATAACCTCTCGTCATCATATAAGTGTAATATTCCTAAGGATCCAAAAGTACAGTTCATTAAGGGAGATATTCTGGATAACGAGAAGCTGCGATGGTCCGCGCGCGTGACTCAACTAGATGGCACGGGTCTATCCTTCGCGGAAATAGAAAAGTAGTGTCTCAGCAGGGATAGAGGTAGGAAAGATTCAACGAGGGCGCTCGCATTGTTTATTAAAAATATTTTTTAAGGACGTTAATTGTAATGTGTGATAACTGTCTTGATTAATAATATGCGATATTTAAATTATAATACAAGTAAACCACTTGTTTCAATTGGAGTTCCAACATATAATTCAGAACAAACAATAGCTGAGACCCTAAAATCAATAATTAGCCAAACATATACAAATCTTGAAATTATATTAATTGATAACAACTCAAGTGATGAAACCGTAAAAAAAATAAATGAAATTAAAGATGAACGCATTAAATTAATTAGAAATTCTATAAATATTGGTGCCAATAATAATTTTACTAAGTGTGTTAAGGAGGCAAAGGGTGAGTATATAGTTGTTTTTAATTCAGATGATATTTATGATAAATTTATTATTGAAAAAGAGGTTGATATTTTGTTAAATAATCCAAATATAGGAGCAATATTTACTAGTAGATATAATATAAATGAAAAAGGTGATATTTTACGAAAATATGTTCTACCAGAAGATGTTATTGAAAAAGATATGAATTTTTACGATTTAATAAACTCTATTTTAAAATATGGAAATTTTTTAACCACTCCAAGCGCTTTAATAAGATCAAACATATATAAAAAGAATTTACCATTTAATTCTAAATTATTTGGCTATGCATCTGATCTAGCTATGTGGTTGAATATATCTAAAGATACATCAATTTATATTATAAATGAACCTTTAATATTATATAGAAAACATAAAAAACAATATACATATAAATATAATTACTATAGAACAAAGATTAATGATTATTTTATAGTTATTGATTTCTTTTTAGAAAAAGAAAAAGCAATTATAAATAATTATGATGATTATGAAAGATATAATATATATAAAACATCAGATATGCTTTCGTGTAACATCAATAAAATCTTATTAACCTCCAAAGATAAATTATATAATTTAAATATTAATTATAAAAAACTTAAAATATTGAACAAGAAGAACTTTTTCTTTTATTTTCTTCGATTTCTCTTGTATGATATTTTTAAAAACACTTCATATATTCGTTTTATTGCAATATTACTACAAAAAATGGAATTTTATTCTCTTGAGCACCTAGAAGAATTTTTATTACGGATACGCGCGCGCGCTCCGTAAGAGGGTGTGGTACACGGCCCTTGATGACGTAGAGAGAGGAATTCTTTCTATCTCAGCTAAGATCATTGATACCTTAAAAAGCTGCATACTGAACTCTCAGCTAGTTGAGATCATGGCTAAACTCAGGGACGCCTTCAAGGGTAATTTCATGAAACATTTTGAACAGTACGAGAAAGATAGGGTGAGAATTATGTGTCCACGCTGTAGCGTTCGGCTATGAGCGGACCAAGAGCCTGGAGTTGAGAATATGAATTTTTTATTAATAACTGAGTATTGGAAGAAAAGCCCTGGCGGAGGAGTCAGGGTATATTCAGAGAGGTTAGTTAATGAATTAATAAAAATGGGAATATCTGTAAATGTTCTTTATGAAGAAGGGTATGACCCTGAACAAATCCAAATGCCCCAAAATAAATTTTTACTTTCCTTGTTTTCGGTCCTCAAAATAAAAAGATTACCCGACCTCATTTTTACAACTTCAAATTGGCGCAATCTAATACGTGGGATTATATTGAAATTTTTCTATAAATGTAAATTGTTTTCTATTGTTCATTCACCAATTGAAAACCTCCCTAAATTTTTTTACATTTTTTGGACATTATTAATAAATCAAAGTGATGAAATAATATTTGTCAGTAATTATCTAAAAAAGAGTTATCTAAATTCTTGTAATTTAAAAAGGGGTAAATGTATAGTAATATACGCTGGAGTAGAGAAGAAAAAAACTTCAAAAGTAGAACTCGATACATTTAAACATAAATATAAAATAAATGATGATTCAATAATACTTTTAGCACAGGGACTAACAAGTGTATTAGTTAAAGCAAATGGTTTAAAATTAATAATTAAATCAATTAATAATTTGAAAGAAAAATATCCAAATATTATTTTAATTGCCACAGGAGATGGTAAATATAAAGATGAAATTAACGAATTAATTAAAAAAGAAAATTTACAAGATAATATAATTTTAACTGGTTATGTTGAAAATTCTTTTATACCATTAGAATTATGTAATATTTATATTCATGTTGTATTTAATGAAGGGTTATCTCTATCAATTTTAGAAGCTATGTCTTTAGGAAAACCAATAATAGCTTCAAATCTTGGAGGGATTCCCGAAGTAATTAATGAGGGGTACAATGGAATTTTAGTTTCCCCAGACATAAAGCAAATATCGGATAAAATTTCGTTTTTGATTGAAAATAAATCAATAGCAGAAACATTTGGAAAAAATGCTAAAAAAAGTTCTAGTAACTACACATGGAAAAAAACAGTTATAGAGATTTTAAATTTATACTATCAATCGCATTTAACATGAATATTCAATCACTCCCAACCTCGTTAAATCTATAAACTGATCAAAGGAGAAGCAATAATAATTACTAGATAACCGATCACATACTAGCTATGCGTGTGTTTTTAGTATTTTTTTATATATTTCTATTGTTTGGTTAGCTATATTTTTCCATGTAAATTTTTTACTATATTTGATTATTTCCCTTTTACTCCATTTTGTTTCAATGGTCTTATAAATTGCCTTTGCTAATTCCTCTGAATTCTGTTTTTCCACAATAAAACCAAATTTATCCGAAGTTATTATCTCCGAGATGCCCCCCACATTAGTACCAATAAAGGGTAAACCAAATCCTAGAGCTTCAAACATTACAGTTGGGTTACCTTCAGCAAGACTGGGTAAAACAAACAAATTTGAAATAAATAATAGTTTACCCATATCTTCGAGGGATAGCCACCCCGTTAGAATAACATTCTCGCTAAGATCCATTTTTTTTATGAGTATTGATAAATCATTATATAAAGGTCCTCTTCCTACAATATAACACATTATTTTGCTTATTTTATATTTATTTTTTAATATATATATGGACTCTATCAGATACTTATGTCCTTTAGATTCTATTAAATTAGAAATATTAATTATTTTATAGTAATCAGAATTTATTATTGTGGATATATTTTGTTTATTAATTTTATTAACAAACTCATCATCATATCCATTAGTAATTACTTCCATTTTGTTATCATACTTATATTTATATTTTATATTTATATATAATCTCTGTTTTTCAGATACCACAATAAAAAAATCACATATATCGATAATATAATTAAAAATTAATCTATTTTCGTCTAAAAATTGTTCTGTTTTTGAATAATGATAAGTAATTATTAATTTATAATGAAATATTTTTTTTAAAGTGCATGTAATTATTGAAGTCAAAAAACCAAAAAATGGCCCTGAAGATTGAACATGTATAACATCATATTTTTTATAATTGAAAATTAAAAAAAATGCTAGTATAAATGTTCGTTTAAATACAGAAAAGATATCTTTGAAGATTAAAAAATTCTCTGATACAGATGTGTTAAATATTTCCGCATCATAATTTTTTTTCCTAAGTTCATTTGTTAATTTAAGAGTATGATTTGAAACTCCACCTGCTTTCTCTATGGGACTAATATGCAGTATTTTCATTTTACAGTATAATTATTTTAGTCTGTAATTCTCATAGAAATACTTTTGCATTCGGACTTGATCCCATTAAAAAAAGGTACACTCGAGATATACTAGAATCTGCGTGTGCATAGTCGTAGTAGGGATCAAACTCCATGCGCATGTAAACAAAAAGAGTCCGACTGCGCGTGCTCTCATTAATAATCCTAGAATTGGCAGAGTTGAGGAGTTACACCTCAATAAAATCAAGAAAGCAGAGTGGATCACGATCCCCATCACAAGCGCTTCAACCGGGTACCCAAGTAAATTATCCCCACTAAATATACTATTGTTACTTGTCGCATGCGTGATCGACACGCTGGCGCTTCTGCAAACTACCACAGTACCTCTCCGAGTTTATGAAGTAGCCAGATATGCTTGCCTACAATGCGTAACTACCTGTCTGTTGGTTTTACCAGCGCGCGTTATTTTTTAGTATTTTCTTCCTAAATATAAGATTGCTAGAATCATTAATGTGAATAAAAGTAACTCTACGATCATCAATGTCATGCCCGTCGACTATAGAGAAGGTTCGAGTCCATACCATTTTTTACTTTGCGCGCGCAAAGTGATTTTTTAAACAACCTAGACGGTATGAGAAACGTTTTCAGGGGAGAACGTGAGGGTGTCACGGGTGGCCTAGGCCCGCCGCGCGCTTGGTCCACGTAGAGACCCTTAAGCCAGACTGGGCCAGACCCGAGCGGCTACCCGACTGGTCCCGCAGAGACCCAATAGGAGCGTGCCGCCCGCAGGCCACCCGAGAGGTGACACCCGTGAAGTACGTGGGAATAGACGTCCATAAAAAGATGTGCCAGGCCGCCGTCATAGATAACGACGGGACGCTGCTGGACGAGATCCGCTTCCCGAACGATGGGGAGGGCATAGAGGAGTTCTCCGATAAGCTCACCAGCTTCCGTGACGAGGTAAAGGCAGTTGTCGAGTCCACCGGTAACCTCTGGATACAGATCCACGACAGGCTCGAAGAGCACGGATTCGACGTAGCCCTCTCCAACCCCTCTAAGACCCGGCTCATCGCGGAGGCAAAGGTGAAGACAGACAAGGTCGACGCCCGGACCCTAGCGGGGCTGCTCCGTGCCGACATGCTGCCCACCTGCTACGTTCCGGGCGAGGAGCTGAGGAGCCGAAGGGAGCTCCTCCGCCACCGCCTCAGGCTCGTGAGGACCCGGACGGAGGTGAAGAACCGGATACACAGCCTCCTCGACAAGCACGGGCTCCGGATGCCGGAGCCGACCCCATTCAGCAGAGGGAACATCGCGTGGTTGAGAGGGCTAGACCTCGGGTTCATGGACGTCGCCATACTGCGAAGCGACCTTGCGCTCTTGGAGACTGTGGATGAGCAGGTGGAAGTCATCGAGGAGAAGATCGCTGCCCTCGCCGTCGAGGACCGTCGTGTGCGGCTTCTGATGACGATGACTGGCGTAGGGTACTTCACCGCGATGCTGGTGCTCTCCGAAGTCGGCGACATCGGCAGGTTCCACGGCGATAAGGCCTTCGCGTCGTGGATGGGGCTGGTGCCGAGCGTCCACCAGTCCGGGGAGAAGACCAGGATTGGGGGCGTCTCGGGTCCGGGTAATAAGAGGCTGAGGTGGGCGTTGGTTGAGTCGGCTCAGACCGCGGTCCGCTATGATCCTAGGCTCGGAGGCATATTTGAGCGGCTTTCGAGGCGGAAGGGCGCTGGGTGCGCGGTGGTGGCTGTGGCCCACGAGATGGCCCGGATCATGTACTTCATGCTGGTGAGAGAGGAACCTTACAGGGGCGAGAACAGGGGGTTGACGGAGAGAAAACTTAAGAACATGGGTAAGAGAGCGTTAGATGGCCTGCGGAACTAACTGGGATGCTGCCCGGACACCGTGTGTCCTGAAACGTTTCTCATAGGAGCGCACAAAATCTATCATAAAACAGCTCACATTAAGTATGAATTAACTATCTTATCAAGGATCTTCTTTGACGCCCTTGGTATAGTAAGAGCACCCGTATTATTGATTTTCCTTGAGGCGACCCCTTCTAGAGCCTTCTTAATTTTTTTAGGATCTGAACCGACCAGCAAGTTAGCTCCTGCCTCGACTGTTTCTATCCACTCAGTTGAATTTCTCAAGGTTATACACGGCGTTTTAAGCCAGTAAGCCTCTTTTTGTAACCCACCAGAGTCAGTTAATAGAACTTTTGCGTTCTTGACGAGGTTCAACATCCTGAAATAGGGTACTGGTTCAAGTAACTTTATGTGGCTGGTCTTCTCCAACTCTTTAAATAACCCCATCTTTTCCAGTTGAGTTTTTGTCCGAGGATGGCATGGATATATAATCTTCATATCTTCCTCGATAATTGCCTTAATTATCCTATTGAGCTTACTGGGATCATCCACATTCTCCGCTCTGTGAAGAGTCAATACAGCATAGTCTCCCACATTTAACCCATATTCTAACAAAGCGTCATCTTCATCGATATCCTGTAGGTGATTTACTAGGCTCTCATACATGGTGTCTCCAACAAGCGCGATGGAGTCCTTCCCTATTCCTTCTTTTATCAGGTTTCTAACGCAGTTATCTGATACAGCTAGTAACAGGTCTGAACAATGGTCCACTAGCCGCCTGTTTACCTCTTCGGGCATCGCCATGTCGAAGCTGCGTGCTCCCGCCTCTACATGTGCCACTGGTATTTGCATTTTCACTGCGGCTAGTGCGCCAGCAATCGTCGAGTTAGTGTCTCCCTGCACCAATACAACATCAGGTTTTAAGTCCAAAAACGTTCTTTCAAGCCCTATCAGCATCTGCCCTGTTTGCCAACCATGCGAACCAGAACCCACTCCTAAATTCACAATTGGATCGGGCAGCGAGAGTTCTCTAAATAACTCTTTTGACATTTGGTAGTCGTAATGCTGTCCCGTATGAACGACTCTTAAATTAATCCCATCGTAACCTTCCGCTGTATGGATAATTGGAGCAGATTTGATTATTTGCGGTCTTGTCCCGAGAACTAGAATAATCTTCATGGTGAGCCCTTATAGATTAATTCCTTGCGTATCCTTAAAAAGGAAATATTAATGACTAGACTAAATAACCTATCACTCTGCTGATATTCATTCTGCTAAACGAACGCACCCTTTTCAATATCGCGTGCGCGAAAAACCAATTCTTAGGGATAATGGCGTGGGCGTAGAATCGCAGCGCGCGCGATTAATAATTAAACTTCGGACCATTACTCACTAATTAATAGATCAAGTTTCCTCGGTGAGTCAGTAAGCCCTTCATGCATGTGAAAAATCGCGCATGAGTAATGTATATTTCATTTCGCGCGCGCGACTGTAGAAGGTAATATAAATAAGCTATATAAATAAGCTGTGAGAAACTATTATATTACCAAAAACAGTTAAATTAACGGTGGTTTCCTCTTAGCCATGTTCACGAAGGAGTTCCTCTCAAATGTTCGACGGTTGGCGCTTCGAAAGAAGATATGGTACAGCGCCCTAGACAGTTTAGAGAGGGGGATCCTTTCGATCTCGGCTCGCATCATCAACGACGTGAAGAGCAGCATCTTGAATGTTCAACTAGTGAAGATCATTGCCAAACTCAGGGACGCATGCAAGTCGGGGTTCGTGAGGCATCTGGAGCGATTTGGCTTGGAGAGGATTCGTGTAGTTCAGGCTAGCGCGGAGAGGATGGGTTACTTTGGCGCGGCGGAGATGGTAAGGGACCTTGAGTTCATCAGGTACCTCATGTTCCTCGATTACAATCAGCCAATCGGGCGGAGGATCTATCAATCTTAGTGTCTGGTCCTCGTTTAACTGGCTCGATCCTTCTGGTGCTGGTGCTGCTCAGTGTGCCCTCGGCGCGGGCTCTCACCGAGGATGATGTGAGGGCCGACTTGGCGAGAGCATACGAGTCTGTGGCTAGGGCTGAGGCAGCGGGAGGGCGTGTTTCGGGCATAGTGTCACAGCTTGATGATGTTGCTCGAAAGCTTTCGGACGCCACGCTTATCTCGCTTGAGGTCTACAAGACGATGATCGAATCGCGCGCGCCCGGCTAACTAACTTGCCCTTAATTCTAGATAAGATTCTGGACCAGCTTGGCTCTTCAGAGGAAGAACCTGAGGTCGAGGATCGTGAGCCGAATCCCTTCGAGGAAGATATCGTGTCTGGCGCGGGGCTCGAGACAGGTGAGCTTGTGGCTAAGATCTCCAGGGAGAGGGGAGTTGACATAGAGGATGCTTCGCGCGGCCTCTACAGGGCCCTAGAGGAAGGAAGAGTGAGGCTTGTGGATCCTTCGCCACCTCTCGGTTTGATGGGTTTCTTCTTTTCGTTGTACAGTGCGTGGTTCTGGTTGGTTATGGGGTTCGTGGGGTTTCCGATTTTCTCCATATATTTTATTCCTCAGGTGTATCCCTTCTATTATCTCAGGATTGGGGCTGGTGCTATCTTTGTTCTGTATGTTCCTGGTTACACATTGATCGAGACTATGTACCCGCGGATGAATGATCTTAAGAGGCTTGAGCGGTTTGGGTTGAGTATAGGACTCAACCTCGCCATGGTTCCATTAGTTGGGCTCATACTGAATTATACTCAGTGGGGGATAAGGCTGGACCCGGCTTTGGTTGCTCTGTCTCTTCTGACGCTGGCGTTGGCGATCGTCGCTGTGAATCGAAAGTACGGGTACTGGCGATTGGCTCGAAGTGGATGATTTGAAGTACGCACTGCTGAGATTTTCGGAGAAGTTATTTTCGGTGCGCGCGCGGGCGCGACCTATTGATATATATTTATACCGAAAAATATTATGAATATTGCCATTTTAGTAAATACACCTGCACAATTACATTTTTATAAAAATATTTATTATCAATTAGTAGAAAGAGGTCATAGAGTATTTTTAATGGTCAGATACTATGGAGAAACTAAAAAATTATTAAATAAATTAAAAATCTCAAGTTATTTATACTCACTAAGATCAACATCTAAAATTAATAAAATACTTTATTCTGTCAATGATATACTAAAATTGGTAACTTTTTTAAATAACAAGAATATCGATGTTGTTACTGGATTTGGTATATATGATCCTATTCTAGCAAAAATGATAAATGCTAAAGGGATAACATTTCTCGATTCTGAGACTAGTATCAATATTACAAACTATATTACACAGAGACTTACACTAAATATGTCAGATATAATTATCACTCCAGACAGTTTTAGAGAAGAATTAGGCAATAAACAAATAAAAGTTAATAGTTATAAGGAATTAGCATATTTACACCCGAATTATTACAAGCCTAATGATCACGTATATGATATTTTAAATTTAGATAAGAATGAGAAATATATTTTATTCAGATATAATATCTTGGATGCTTTACATGACATCTCTGTTAAAGGATTTAATATGACAGAAAAAATTAAATTGATTAAAGAACTGGAAGAATATGGTAAAATATTTATTTCTTTTGAGGGGCAAATTCCAAAAAAATTAATTCAATATAGTCTAAGAATTCCTCAAAAGTATATTCATGATGTAATAAATTATGCTAGTTTGTTAATCACTGATACACAAACTATGGCGACTGAGGCTGCTATATTAGGCACTCCAGTAATTAGGTGCAATTCTTTTGTTGGAAAAAATGATATGGGAGTATTTATAGAATTAGAAAATAGATATCATTTGTTATATAATTTTAAAAAATTTGATAATGTATTGTTAAAATCGCATGAATTATTAAATGATAAAAATATTGAAAAAATGCATAAAGACCGGAGAAATATTATGTTACAAGATAAAGTTGATATGACTAAATTTATGGTTAATTTATTGATAAATAATTCTAATAATAGTGTACGCTATTCATAAAAATAGAATCCATAAATTAGTATTGCCAACTTAAATATTTGGAAAGTCTAAATAAACAATGATTTATTATCCTTTTTAAAATAATTGGATATATTATATGAATTATAAATATATGGATCAAATATATAAAATAAAAAATATACAATCTATGTGGGATAAATATTGCCTTAAAAATAATGATACTTTATTTAATAAAGATTTAATGAAAATAAGTAATCATTCCCAATATTATAATCCAAATATATCCTTATTTTTGAATAAAGATGGATTTAGCCCTGATTACGAGGATAATAAAAAATTTTCAATAGTACTTACACACGACATAGATGATATTTATTTACCTTTTACACATTACCCATATTTATTAACCAATTTTTTTAGTGATAAAAAAATATTTTTATCACAAATTAAATGGATTATCAATAAAAAAAATAAACCTCCTTATTTAAATTTTAAATCCATTATTGATATTGAAAAAAACTATGGTGCTAAATCTACGTTTTTCTTTTTTCCTCCCACCGATAAAATAATACGAAACATTAAAAATACTTATACACCATATAATGTCTTACATTTTGAAAAAGAAATAAAGACAATTATTGATTTAGATTTTGAAATAGGAATGCATACTAATTATTATTCTTATAATTTATTAAACAAGGTACTTGATGAGAAAATTAAACTTGAAGAAATTACTCATAAACAAATTTTAGGCGTGAGAAATCATTTTCTAAGATTTGATATTCCAGGTTCATGGGAACTATTACATAAAGCTGGTTTTGAATATGATACTACATTTGGATTTTCTAATAGTGTCGGATTTAAAAATGGAATGTGCCATCCTTTTATTCCATATAATTTAATTTCTAAAAAATTTATCCCAATAATGGAATTTCCATTACATATTATGGACGGAGCACTACTTAAAAGCGTAAATTATAATTTCCGAAAAGCTTGGAAAATTACTAAACTAATGATAGATCTAACAATTTCATGTAATGGGGTATTAACAATCCTTTTTCATAATGATATATTTTCTTCCCTATACAAATCAGATTGGTTAAAATTATATCGAAAAATATTAGATTATAGTTATGAAGCAAATGGTTGGTTAACAAATTGCATTTCGGTGTATGAGAAATTTGTTAAATAAAGTGTTAGTAACAGACGGTCAAAATAAAAATACTTTAGCAGTTATACATAGTCTATATAACTTAGGTTATGACGTGGACGTTACTACCCCTTTTTCTAAATTTTTTACTTTATGTACATACTCCAAGTATTGTAATCAAGTCCATGCCTTTAGATCCAAACCCAACAACCTATCTGATTATGGACAAGAATTATTTAATTTAATCCGTAAAAATCAATATGACGCCATTATACCTGTAGGATTAAATAGCAATATTGTCTTATCTAAATATAAAAAGTTATTTTTAAAATATACTAAACTAATAATTTCTGATTGGGATAAAATGCAAATTGCTTCCGATAAATATTTATCAACCCTTTTCGTTCAAAATTTAAAAATCCCTGTTCCTGAATCAGTACTAATAAAAAATAAAAAAGATATTGATAAAATTCGTAAATACCCTGTGGTTCTAAAACCTTTACATGAATCAGGGGGTTTTATTCGGTATTGTAATAATCAAAATGAATTATTATTTTATCTAAAACAATATAATGGAAAAGAATTGGTAGGTCAAGAGTATGTTAAAGGATTTGGTTGTGGTTTTTATGGGGTTTATCTTGAAGGTGAGTTACTTGCCACATATATGCATAAACGATTAAAAGAATTTCCTTTAACGGGAGGACCTAGTGTAATTGCTGAGTCTTTTTATAATAAAAAATTATACAATTATGGTCATAAAATAGCAAAAAAATTATGTTGGTCTGGTCCTATTATGGTTGAATTTAAATACGATGAGGAAAATGACGATTTTAAATTAATAGAAATAAATCCAAAACTATGGGGATCTTTGGATTTGACAATTAAATCTGGTGTAGACGTACCACAAATATTAATGAAATTAATTAAAAAAGAACCAATTAATAAAAATTTAAATTATAATTATGTAAGATATAGATGGTTGTTTCCAGATGAATTTAAAACAATTTTATATAACCCATCATTAAATAATATCTATCATTATTTGTTTGATAAAAAAAGTAATACAAATATATCCTCAGATTTTTTACCATTATTTTTTCAAATGATTCAGGGAACCTATGAAAACATATATTTAATATCTAAAAAAAAGTCTTTATTTCCTCATGGGGTAATAATTAATACTATCTGATTTTCATATTCACACAAAATATTCTCCTGACTCATTTCTTGACCCCAGAATATTATTAAAATATGCTCAAAAGAAAGAGTATAAATTATTAGCTATTACTGATCATAATACTATTAAAGGCGCATTAGAAACTAAAAAAATTTCAAATCATTATGGGATAAAAATTATTATTGGATGCGAATATAAAACTAATTATGGTGATATAATAGGCTTGAATATTAATAAAGAAATTAAATCAAATAATATTTTTACTATAATTGATGAAGTAAAATCTCAAGGCGGGTATTTAGTATTACCTCATCCCTTTAAAAATCATACAAATATAAATGAATTAGCACATTATGTAGATTTTATTGAAGTATGGAATTCGAGATGCAGCCCATTAGAAAATAATAAAGCTATTTTCTTATGTGAAAAATTTAATAAAAGGTATTTATTGGGGAGTGATGCTCATACTTTTTTTGAAATTGGTAATGTTCAGTTTTCTTACGATTGTGACCAAAAGAAAGTCATTAATATTAAGAAGTTTAAATATGCATCTCGTTACTCAATCAAACAATCTCAATTGATTTTCAAAATAAAAAAATATTTTAAATATTTTGATAATATATGATTCATTCAAATTATTACCTTTTAAATATAATTGGTAAATTGCAAAGAAATATTGAGAGTAATAATTATAAAGGCTGGGATCCATACGATGCTCTAAATAGTAATTTATTAAAATCTCGTATCGGTAAAACCATGTTAAAATTTTCTAACTTTGAAAAGATGTTCATTCAATTTAATAAATTTTCAATTATCAATTTAAGGGATTTATTTAAAATAGAGAAAAATGATGATGTTTATTGTTCAATGTTATTAGCTAGATCCTATTATATTTTATATTTGAAAACAAATAATAATATATGGAAGGACTGTTTTTTAAATCAAATTAATTACTTAAAAAATAAATCATTATTTAAATTATACAATCATCATTCTTGGTCAGGTCATAATTTTTTTTATAAAGGAATAGATAATTCAGTTTTAAGGCCAGAAGTACCTGAAGTTATTCCCACTTGTTTAGGGATAAAATTATTCCATGATGCATATCAACTAACTTTTGATGATCAATATTATAATATATATAATAGTGCCTATAATTTTATCTTAAATAAATTCTTAATAGAAAAAGATAAAATTGCATATTTAAAATATACATTATATGATGATGATACAAAAATAGTATTGAATGCATCAAGTATATTTTTAGAAACAGTGATAGATATTTTTCCAGAAAAACTGCTATATCATAAAATATTTAATTTATTTGCTAAAACACAAGATGCGAGCGGTATTTGGCCATATCGTATTCAAAATAAAAGAGCTTATTTACAAACAGATTTTCACCAAGGTTTTATTATAGACGGGTTAATCAAATATTATAATTATAATAAAACTACTAAAGTAAAGAAAATTATTTTAAATGGAGCAAATTTCTATCAAAAAAAACAGTTTAATGATTTAGGACAGAGTTATTATAGATATCCCGCTTTTTACCCAACTGATATTCAAAACCAATCCCAAGGAATAATTACTTTTATAAAATTATATCATATTTTTAAAGATGATGTGTATTATGATACATCGAAAAAAATATTAAATTGGACTTTATTAAACATGTTTGATTTGGATGGTTATTTTTATTTTCAAAAAGGTAAATTTTTAATTAATAAAATACCTTATATAAGATGGAATCAATCAACAATGTTATTAGCATTATCAATTTTTCTTTAAATAACAAAGAACAAATATGAGCGAATCGCAAATAATAACTATCTCGCACGCAAGCATTATATACACCTTTAATATTGAATAGGCGGTATTAAAATTGGATCGATATACTATCATCGGTTTTGTAGTAACGATTTTAGGAATAGTTTATTCATTTTTTTCATTTTACATAATTTCGAGTATCCCATCAACGGCTGTGGGAATTTCCATAATCATTCTTGGAATAAACACCATCCTAATACCTGGAAGTTCAATTTCTAAAAACTATGTTTACTCAATATTTATGGAATCATATAGTAATATTGAAGCATTATTATTGCAATTCGACATGAAAGAGAGATGTGTATATCTCCCTCCAAAGGACAAAAAGGTGTTCGCATTTGTTCCACTAAATATAGATCTTGATCCATCAAAGGAAAGGAAAGTCCGCGAATCACCAATTCGTATGGTAACTCACTATCAAGGAATGTCGGGGCTAATGGTCTTTCTTCCATTACCCTATGATATATTATCTGAACTCCCAGAGGGAATGAAAGCTGAGAAGACCCTAAATATTATACTCGTTGACCAATTGACGGCTTCAGGATCGGTTAAGGCTGTTGAATTCCTCAATAAGATAATAGTTCGAATATCTGGATTCCAAGAGACAACTGAATTACCTAGCGTCCAAAGTGTATTTGGTTCAATTCCAACAAGTATCGCAGGCAGCGCTTTATCATTTGTATATAATAAACCAATAATTCTCTTAGAAGAGAAGTTGGAAGGCAATGATATAATAGATATTTTCGAGGTGTCGACGAAACATGGATAAACAGAAACTCTACATTGAAACACTCGGCATCGTTTTCTTAATAATAAACATAGGCCTTATCATAGTGAAAGAATTAAAACTTGAAGTTTATATGAGTTTTTATGCAGTCGGATACTTATTCATTACAGGATTCTATGCCCCTAAGAAAAGATATTTTGATGTCGTAGGTGCGGGGTTACTTATTATCTTTTGCTATAACTCTTTAATGCTTATAATTAATAGCATGAATATATAAAATAAAAGTGAGAATAATGACATCTAAAAATGAGTTTCTGTAGGTGATTTGATGAATCAAATACTTAAATTAACTTCATTATTAAAGAATAAATTATATTTTTTTATCTTGGAAGTATTTTTATTTTCTTTAATGATTTATTTCACTTATTTTTCCCCTGCACAAGAATATGAAACATCGATTTATCTTAAAACTCCTATCTATTTTTGGATAATATTTTTAATTAATTTTATTTTGATATTAAGTAATATATTTTATTATTTAAATAAAAATTCAGCTCAATGGAAAATAAATTACGTATATCTAATAATATTGAATATATTTTTAATAAATTTATATAATCTACGAGGTTATTACATGCTATTTGGCAATAGTGACGCAGCTACATATCTTGGATATTCGAAAGATGTATTAAATTATGGGACATTTGGAACTAATTTTTACCCTTATCTTTCAATATTAAATGTAATAATATCAATTTTCTGTAATTTAGATGTTTTATTTATTTTAAAAATAATTCCAACTATCTTTTATATTATTTATAACATATTCTTATATTTATTTTCAAGTTCAATTATTAAAAATCAATATTATATCAGAATATTTTTACTCATTAGTATCCCCTTATTTTATTCATCATTTTTTATTTCTTATTATCCAATGCTTTTATCCATTCTTTTAATTCCTTTAACATTATATTTATTAAATAAAGAACGTTTAGACAATAGGTATTCCATCTTATGTATCATGATATTTTCTATTTTAATTATTTTCCATCCAATAACTTCTTTATTTATTTTATTATATAAAATTCTATTTTATTTATATGATTTAAAAAATAAATCAACTTATTATAATAATAGTTATATTATTATTGTTATAATGGCATTATTTAATATGTGGTTTTTAAATCAAGTTATAATAATTAAAGATGTTTTTAGAATTATTGCACAAATTTTAGAAGGAGACATTACTACTCTAACTTCGACCCAATATTATGTTTCAAGTTTAGGTTTATTAAATTCTATAAAATTTTTATTGTTGACTAATGCTGACGAAATTATTTATTTTTCGTTAAGTCTTATTATCGGAATAGTATTATTACTAAAAGATAAAAAAGGAAAAATAAGAAATTATGTATATATTTATATTATCAGTTTAATATCATACTTTGTTCTCTTTTTAACAACGCGGATACATGAGCCAGACAGACTATTAAATTTAAATCCAAATTTAATATTAACTCTTCCTATAATTAGCATGGGAATATATGCATTAAAAATTAAAAGAAAAAATCTTTTATTAAGCTTTTTTATTATATTAATATTTAATATATCTATGTTTTCATTATATCCTTCTCCATATATAACCACTCCTAATCCTTATACTACTAAAAATGAAGTTAATAGTATTAAATGGTTAATAACTTACAAATATAGTTCTACAGAAACAACTTCTATCATCTCTCCATTAGATAGATACGAGAATATATTATTTGGTGTTTACGGATTAAACAAATTCACATTAAGTTATTGGAGTCCTACAAATGATCATTTTAAAATTCAAAATAATACAATATTATTTATTTCAAAATTTGAAGAGATTGCATATTCCACAACCTGGAGTTTTACAAATAAATTCACTAGGGAAGATTTCACTGAAATTAATAATTCATTTAACAAGTTATATGATAGTAATGGTGAAAAAGTCTATATTACAAAATGACTTTTGTGCACTCAATTATTTGAACGACATAATAGTCATCACGAGGGCATAGGAGAGTTTAAAAATGTAAAGAGTAAATTTTTCATTTGTTTCTATATTTAGATCTTTCTCGCGTAAAAATTGAAAAAGAATAGAGAGCTCTTAACTGAGATTCAGTAATAATTAATTTTTATATGCACATAGTAAATTATTACAGATCCTTTTAGAGTTAAACAATATTTTATGTTCTTTTTATTCAATAAATAGTATTGCATGTTAATTGTTTGCGTGACTATTTTTTGAAGTTTTTTCGTATGAATCGAATATCAGTAATAATGTGTATATTCTTGTTAAATGCCATGTATCGCTAGTTATATCAATACATTTCTTTAGATAATTCACATCTATTAGTTTTGTATTGTTCATTGTAATTAATAAATTATGTATTTTATCTATTATTTCTTTATTATCAATATTTTTGTACATAAATTTTCTATAAAATGAAGCTATTAATCTCCTGAATAATGCATTCTTAGCAAATGATTCTACAATGCTTAAAAAGGATAGTCCAAAATAACTTGTCAACGTAACTCCATTATAATGATCACTATTTATGTTTCTAGAATCTATTTTCGCTAAGAATTTTACAAAGTTTTTAGTATTTTTTTCACTTTCTTTAATACCATTTATTTGGGATAAAAAGGATTGAGAAAAGTATGGAGTAATAGTCCAATAGAATTGCCGAGTTCTATCCTCATTCTCTCCCGCCCAATTTCTATGTTTTTCAAAAATATAATGTTTAAATTTATTATATACGTTCTCCTCGGGAAGTTTCTCAATTTTACTATATATATATTTTTTAATGCTGTCCTCATCAATGTTTAAAATATTACTGACATGTTTTATTGGAAAATAATATCCATCTGCATTTTTTACGCAAAGATATTCAACTAAATCGTCGAGGTTACTTATCCCAGATGTTAGATCGGAATATCTGGTAAATTCGCCACCATACAATCCAGAAAAAAATACATACTCTGAATTATATATTTCGTGAACTTTATTAAGAAATTCATAGAAATATTCGTTTCCAACACGATATAATCCAGGTTTACATTTAATTATATACTCAATCCATTTATCATAATACTTATCATTTAAATCTACGACAGTTATTTTGATATTAAAAATATCTGCAAGATTTTTTGCATAGTTCATTTCGTTAGGATTCAACCAAGGTGCATTAAAGTTTACTGCTTGAGGTACAACACTATTTTTAATAATTGCTGATAAAGTTCCTCTTGAGTCAAGCCCTCCACTAAGAGATATTAAAATTTTGTTTTTATTTATCTTATTCAATCTATCATTAAAAAGTTTAATAAAGACTTCATCCATTTTATCCCAATTCTTATCTTTAATATAAGAATCAAAGTTAATTTCAACGTTTTCTTTCACATGTTCATTTTTATTTATATCAATAAAAAGAATAGTTCCAGGTAAAAATTTATATATATTATTAAAAAGTGTATTTTCAGAAATAAAAAATTCAAATAAAAGATACTCGATTAATGATTCCTTATTTATTTCAGTATTTTCTATTGTATTTACTATAAAATTATAGTTTCTTGTAATGATTTTAGTTTCTCCCAAACTATAGTATGTTGGCAATCTACCTAAAGAATCGTTGAAAAAAAATAATTTATTTAATACTTTATTATAAATACTGATATTATATTCTCCCTCAAATGAGGTGATCATTTTCTTTATACTATTTATATCTATTAATATATCATTAAAATTAACTTCTTTAATTTTATCTAAAATTTCAGAATCAGAAAAATTATAGATCATACCTTCTATTAATATAATTATTTTTTCATCCTCATATTTATATACCGGATAGTTCTCACTCATTATTGCGTTTATTATAATATTATTTTGGTAGTAATATTCTGAATATTTTTGTATTTCAGGTAATAAACAGCCTACTGCAATAGTTTTAATTTTTTGTTGATCAATTTTTTCCTTTTTAATTAAAAAATTTAAACCAGCCATAGCGTATAGTTAATAATCACCTATATTTAAGAATAATTCTGATAAAAATTCAAGTTTTGTTCGGTCATCCTCGAAAGTAGTGAAAACAGAAATACCATACTTCACAACTACCTCCCTCTGCAAGAGGAAATCAAATCGAAACCCATGGTCCCTTCATAAAAATACATAGTAACCTATTGCTAAACATTAACATAGTAATTCTGTGGGTGAAACGATAAATATTGGGATGGGCGCTGGAATTTCGTTAAATCGCATTTTTTTTTTATTAAAAATGTGTTGACATTATTAGTAGAAACGTATTCAGGATCAGGTAATAAGTATATTATAATAATACTGTATATGTAACATAATATATATGTAATAAATTAATTATTATTACTCAATAAATATAAACTATGCGCATCAAAATTCTCAAGGCATATAAATTGTATTACTTCCATTGTCTAAAATTCCTTTAGTATTATAATAGAAATTTTTATAGACGATATTATTATCGCAATCTGCTGCATCTATAACTAACCAATAACCACCTGCTGTATCAACATAATTATTTTCAATTTTATTATTATTACTATTCGTACTTATCCAGATAGCATCATTATAAATGTTTAATAAAGAGTTTTCTTTTACATATGTATTGTTTGCCAAATAAAGTCCAATTCCGAATGAACCGAGATTTCTGGTTTTTGCTATACTATTATCCTGTATTATGTTATTTTCTCCAATTATAAACATAGCTGAAGCATATGTATTGTTTATTATGTTCCTAGCAACCGTGTTGTTAGTACCTTTTACTAACATCCCTATATCGCAGACGTAGGCACCAGTATAGTAGATAAGGTTGTCCGTGCAGTTGTTGTAGTGTACTGATCCCACTTCTGGTATACGTGGACCTCCGTTCCAACCTATCGCGATGCCTACGTGCTCACCATCTATACCACAGTCATATGTGGTGTTGTTAGTAATGGTATTCCACTGTATGATGTCCTCACCACCCTCGGGGTAAAGGGAGATCCCGTCATGGGAAATTACATAAACCAGATTACCTGAAATTGTGTTTCGCTCACAGCGCTGTATAACACCATCCGCTTCACAGAATAGGTAGATTCCCGAGCTACAGTGATGTACGGTGTTGTTAGTTGCTTTACTGTCGCTGGTAAATACTAATCCAATTCCACTGCCATCGGCATTATAGGATACACAGTTCGTAACGGTGGCTCTCGACGCAGAGATGATTGATATATTATTGCCTTTAACATCGTGGACCGTAACACCTTCGACGGCAAAATCTGTGCATGATATTATCTTTAACCCTTCAAAAACAAGGGTTCCCTGGTTAGCTCTGTTTCCATCCCACTCTCCTCCTTTAATCTCAAAGTTCGTTTTTGAGGTGGCTGTAAGCATATTAACGCCTGCTGAGTTTCCGAGAGTGACTTTACCGTCAAGCTCAAGGATCATGTAGCTCTCCATCTTTATCGTGGCCGTAAGCGTAAAGTCGCCCTGCAGCAGGATTTTTTCCTTTGAGGTTCTACCAGACGTTAAACCGTTTATGGCCAACTGTATCACGGCTGCAGCGTTTGATCCTCGATACACTATCCGCCCGGTCTCTCCAGATTTTGCGTAATAGGTTGTTCCTGACTTGTATACTATGTATTTAGCTGACTGGATCTGTACTGAGTCGTTTATATTATAACTTATATTAAATTCTGCAATTTCATAACCAATAATCCCAAGAAAAAGAGTTAGTAGAAATATAGTAAAAACTAGTTTTAATATTCGCGATGTTCTCATCCTAATTTGTAACATATTATCGTTGATAATTAAAGAGTTGCGCGCGCTCCTATGAGAAACGTTTCAGGACACACGGCGTCCGGGCAACATCCCTCAGTTCCGCAAGCCATCTAACGCTCTCTTACTCATGTTCTTAAGCTTTCTTTCCGTCAACCCCCTGTTCTCTCCCCTGTAGGGCTCATCCCTCACCAGCATGAAGTAGACGATCCTAGCCATCTCATGGGCGACAGCAACCACGGCTCTACCCTCACCCCTCCGCCTCGACTGCCTCTCATACAAGGCCCCGAGCCTAGCATCATGACGAACCGCGGCGTGGGCGCACTCCACCATAGCCCACTTCAACCTCCTGTTACCCGGGCCGGAGACGCCCCCGATCCGGGTCCTCTCCCCCGACTGGTGGACAGAAGGCGCCAGACCCATCCACGACGCGAAAACCTTGTCGCTGCGGAAACGGCTGACGTCACCGACCTCCGACACGACGAGCATCGCGGTGAAGTACCCGACGCCCGTCATCGTCATCAGCAGCCGCACCCGGCGGTCCTCGGCTGCGAGAGCCGCTATCTTCTCCTCGATTAGCCCGACCTGCACATCGACAGTCTCCAAGAGGGCGAGGTCACTGCGCAGTATGGCGTCATCCATGAATCCGAGGCTACGCTCCCTCAGCCACGCGACGTTCCCCTTGCTGAAGGGGGTCGTGCCGGGCATGCGAAGCCCGTGCTTATCCAAGAGGGCTTGGATCCGGTTCTTGACCTCCGTACGGATCTTCACCAGGTTCAGACGATGTCTGAGGAGCTCCCTCCTGCTCCTCAGCTCCTCGCCGGGGACGTAGCAGGTGGGCAGCATGTCGGCTCGGAGCAGCCCGGCGAGGGTCCTGGCATCGACCTTGTCTGTCTTGATCTTCTTCGGCGATGAGCCGGGTCTTCGCCGGGTTAGACAGAGCTACTTCGAATCCGTGTTCCTCGAGCCTGTCATGGATCTGGATCCAGAGGTTTCCCGTCGACTCGACAACCGCCTTCACGTCGTCGTGGAAGGTGGTGAGCTTCCCTGCGAACTCCTCGATTCCTTCGGGGTCGTTAGGGAAGCGGATCTCGTCTAGGAGCTCGCCGTCCTCTTCGAGGATCGCGGCCTGGCATATCTTTTTATGGACATCTATTCCCACGTACTTCACGGGTGTCACCTCGGGTGGCCTGCGGGCGGCACGCTCCTATTGGGTCTCGTCGGGACCAGTCGGGTAGCCGCTCGGGTCTGGCCCAGTCTAGGGCAAGGGTCTCTGCTTGGACCAAGCGCGCGACGGGCCTAGGCCACCCGTGACACCCTCTCGGTCTCCCCGGAAAACGTTTCTCATACCGTCTGGCTTGTCCCCAAATCAAGTCAAAACCATCAACGCTTCTACAAAACACATCACAAAGACGCACAACCCCCCAGAGAACAACTAAAATGAATCTAAACGACCGCCCACCACAGCCATCATAAATCCCAACAGAGGAGTACAAACCCAGTACCCACTAGCGCACCACCCACAACCTAGCCCTAGATAGAGACCTCAAGTGTTGAAGAACGTCGGCGAGACAGCCTTCTCAGGCCGACCCACGTTCTCAGCAGCCTCCCTGTTCAGCACGTGACACAGCACACTAAGAAGAGCGTAGATCGACACACTCCTCAAGCTCCTTACACGGTTCACCGCCAAACCATACTGAGTCTTCAGGAAGTTGAACGCCGACTCCACCATCGGCCTCTTATGGTACTCCCTCACAAGGCCATCAGGGCCATGGGTTCGGAACCTCCGGTCGACCCTGAGGACGCCTTCACCACTCTGATTGGAAGTGTAGGGTATCGTCGATTCTTCAACTAGGCTTCTAACCCTCCCACTGCTGAACTGGCTGTCCCCGATCAGCCTCCTCAGCCTCGCCCCAGCCCTCCCCAGAACCATCCTAGTCCTCTCGACTAGGGATAGCGCGTGCCTCTTCTCGTTGTCGTTCGCCGGAGCAACCAGGATAGCGAGCGGGAGGATACGCTTCGGGTCCACCGACAGGTGGAGCTTGTGCCCTAGGTCGTACCCGTGCCCGTTCCTACCGACCTTCGCATCCGAGTCGGAGAAGCCGATTCTGCCGTCGTCAGGGTGCCTGATGCTCCAGGCCTTGATGAAGCTGGGGTCGAGGACGGCGTCCACCTCCTCGACGTGGCTTCTCCTGAGGAGCATGACGACCTTCTCCTCTATGATGAGCCACAGCCTCTCGGCTCCGACGCGCCTGGTGAAGCGGCTGATGACTGACCTCGTGTAGCCCCTCTCGTCCTTCTTTATCAGGCAGAGCCGTCTGATGCGGGTGTCGACGTCGAGGATCCTGGTGAGCTCCCTGAGGCTCCGGATGGCCTTCATGCGCATGATTATGAGTGCTCTGAGGATGCCGATTGGGCTCCTCGGTGGCCTTCCCGGGCCGGATGTGTGGTAGCAGCCTATGAGCCGCTGTTCAGCAATGCTTAAGTCGATGTTTCTGAAGAGTGTCTCAAGGGTCTCGTGTTCATCTTGTCCTAAGTGAACTCACCTCCTGTGGTTGGACAGACCAATGGGGGACGAGACCCCAACTTTCAAGATAAGCTTATTCTGAATTTAGGGACAAGGCAGCGCGCGATCCTTGAAGATCTCAAAGTCCCTGCGTCTTACTATTGGCGTGTCACTACTTAATGACTCAGCTTTAGATTTGAATGTCTCGGCGGTGACAGTGATTGTCATGCTGATCGGAAGGGTAGACTTTTAATGGAAGCGGGTGAGAATCGTTGTTTTTAATGTGTTTGAGTCACTGCTCTATAAAGTGATGCTTCTTTATGTGAATTTCTGCCAACACCTAGTGGGTATTCCAGACGCACCCTCCGCGTCGCTCCTCTAGGTGCAAACCCATAGATTTTCCACTCCAAGCGTCTTGTGCGCCGCGACGAGGGGGGTTAACGTTTAATCGCAGTATGATAATTTGAGGGTGATCTTGTCGTTCACGTTCAGATCTTTATTAGTGAGATCACTAGAGGGGTAGTCTTTTTCGCCTAGGGGTTGCCAACACAGTTAAGGCATTTGAAGTTGTGGTTGGTGATCGTATTACCAATCCATTAAAAATACGCCATATTGAAAATCAAGGCTGTATAGGCCACCATAACGCTTCATTTAGGTGTTGAGTAGCTGTGATTATTAAAAACAATGCGAGTATGCGCTAGATATTTATGGGTTGTTCTCGTTGGGTGACACCGTATTCCCTGTGCCAGCGTTGCGGATTATCGTCGCGACTGACCCGTAGAACTTGTTGCCAGTGACTGTGTTGTTATTTCCCTCCACAAGCGCACCGTAGCCTCCCCAACCCTGTATCGTGTTCCCAGTGACGGTGTTCCCTGAGCTGTCGGAGATTATCCATATACAGCTGTGGGAGATGTTCTTAACCGTGTTATTCTTGATTGCGTTGTTTTGAGCATTCCAGAGTTCAATCCCAAAACGCCCTATCCCAGTGACCCCGTCTATCACGTTGCCCTCAATGAGGTTGTCGTGTCCATTTACCTCCATCGCTGTCGCGGGTATGTTTGAGATGGAGTTGTTATAGACGTGGTTGTAAGCCCCCTTGACTACTAGCTGGATGCTGATTGAGTAGGCTCCAGTCGCATAGATCACGTTGTCGTAGCACTCGTTGTAATCGGCATGTCCAGTCACCGTGTTCTCCATGCCCCAGCCGATGCTTATGGCGCAGTGATCCCCGTCTGTGCCGCAGTCGTAGAAGTTGTTCCCGTATATCTTGTTCCTTAGACCGTAATCCTCGTTCCCACGCAGGGAGACCTCCATGCCAGAGTGGTGGGTTCTGTAGACCGTGTTCCCCGCGACTACGTTATCGTCAACGTGCTGAACTACGCCGTCATTCTCTGTGTAGAGGTATATGCCAGCCCCGACATCGTGGATCGTATTATTCAATATGTAGCCATTGCTAGTATAGACAGAGCCAATACCTGCTGCGAACTCCCCTCCACCCGCCATGTAGAGTTCGCAGTCACGGATGGTAGATGCTGAACAGGATACTAGGGAGATGAGATCGCCTGCGGTGTCATGCATTTTTATTCCATTTATGATAAAGTTCGTGGATTTTTCGATTCGTAAGCCGCCAGAATTGCCGTTGATCCCGTTCCCATCCCACTCACCTCCCCTGATTTCAAAATTATTCTTGCTATTTGCATAAATTATATAGGAGTTTACGTTATTTGCTAGGATTACTTTACCGTCGAGTTCAAGGATCATATAATTTGCGATTGTTATTGTCTTAGTGAGTGTAAAATCACCTTGTAGTAAAATCTTTTCCTTAGAGGTTCTACCTGATGTTAAACCGTTTATGGTTGACTGTATCACAGTTGAAGCTACTGTACCCGAATACACTACTTGTCCAGTTGTTCCAGATTTTGCATAATATGTTATACCTGATTTATATATGATGTATTTCGCAGAGTTATCAAATTTGAAGGCCGCTTTCAGAGTATGGGCCGCGTTCATAGTCACCGTGATCGGATTCGCTGATCCTGAACTTACTCCGTCGAGAGCCCAGTGGTCGAACACCCACCCCGTGGATGGATTTGCGGTCACAAGGACGTTGGCTCCCTGGCTGTACGTATAGCTACCAGTCACTGGGCTGGTTGACCCTGACCCATCTGGAGCTTGGACTGTGAGGGTGTAGGTGATCTGAGTGAAGATAGCTGTGATCGCCTTGTCTCCACTCATCGTACTAATGGCTGGGTTCGCCGAACCCGAGAGATCCCCGCTCCAACCCGAGAAAACATAGCCTGAGGAGGGGGTAGCTGTAATTGTGACCTGAGATCCGCTGTCGTATACGTAACTTCCCGCGGATGGGCTGGTAGCTCCTGCCCCACTCACACCTAAGGTTAGAGTATATTGAAGTATGATGAAAATGGCCTTTAACATGCGTGAAGAGTCCATCTTTACGTTTATTGGATTATCATAGCTAGTAATAGAGGCATCTATTATCCAGTGGTCAAATTTCCATCCTGAGGATGGTGTGGCTGTAACCTGAGCGTTTGCGCCTTGATTATAGGTATAGACACCTGTCGCTGGACTTGTCGAGCCAGACCCATTTGGCGACTGGATCATTAACGTGTACTGGATCTGGGTGAATGTGGCTGTCACGGCTTTGTTCCCGTTCACCGTCAGGGTAGCCGGGTTCGCCGTCCCTGTGAGGTCGCCGCTCCAACCCGAGAACACCCAGCCAGAAGAGGGTGTCGCAGTCACTTGAACCTGGGAACCACTGTTATACGCATGAGGCCCGATGGCTGGGTTTGTTGAGCCTGAACCTGTGACGCTGACGGTCAGCGTA
>Ga0315296_10000865_pt1 | contig 27049 bp, 22 predicted proteins | sample YL17G14_18_MG_FD_203921 | JGI IMG/M metagenome (GOLD analysis project Ga0315296, IMG submission 203921) | Sediment microbial communities from Yellowstone Lake, YNP, Wyoming, USA - YL17G14_18 | ecosystem: Environmental > Aquatic > Freshwater > Lake > Sediment | place: USA: Wyoming | collected... | reverse complement strand
AGAAGACTCATAGAGGGCCACGTGGCGGAGTGCGAGGCCTGTCAGGAGCGGAGGCGGAAGCTGGTCTCGCCCGCCAACATTCTGGGCTCCTTTGCGGCGGTGCCGCTGCCGCTGCTGCTCAAGCAGCGGGTAGCGGAGGCGCTCGTTGCCTCCTGGGCTCAGGCCGGCACCCAGGCTGCCGCCACGGGCCTCAAGGGCCTCCTATCCCAGCCAGCCGCCAAGCTGTCGTCCCTGTCCACCACCTGGAAAGCCGTGATCATCAGCGGCGCCCTTGTCGTGGCGACCGGTGGAGGGCTGAGCACATGGGTGGCCGTGAGTGGCGGCCTACCCGGCTCCGGGGGCGGTGAGTCGCCCGTGGTTGCTCCGGCGGCAGCAGTGACGCCCGGGGCCGCACCAACCGGCGTCGCAGCCGCGACGGCGGTGGCACCGGTCACTGCACCGGGCGCGAGAATCGTCTATTCGGTTCTAGCTCCCATGGAGGCCCACGCGGACATCTATGTCATGGATGCCGACGGCGGCAACGTCGCGCGTCTGGGTGGCATAAGCACGCTGATGTACTCCACCGCGCACGCCGAACTGTGGAACCAGTGGTCGCCGGACGGTTCGAAGGTAGCCTTCCAGAAGTGCCCGGACAGCGCCTCGGAGGGCCCTTGGGGAGCGTTCTATGTCATGAACGCCGACGGCAGCGGGCTGACTACAGTCGCCACAAACACGACCCGCTGCTTCACCGAGGGGACAGGCGGCGGCGTGAGCTGGTCACCGGATGGCAGCCGTGTAGCCTTCTTCTCGGGAAGTGATCCCAGCGGGATCTATGTTGCCGATGCCAACGGCGCGAATCTGCAATACCTGGCAGAGGGCATCTTTCCGCAGTGGTCGCCGCTGGGTCATTCGATAACCTTCACTGACCACCCCGGCCCCGAACAGCTATGCGATATCTACTCAATCGACCCTGACGGTGCCAACAAGCGTCACCTGGCCAGCGTGCCCTGTGAGGGCGACTACGTTCTTGAGGGTCCAAGGCTGCAATGGTCGCCGGACGGCTCGATGCTGGCCTTTTCAACCAGCCTGGAGGAACCGGACCCCCTACAACCGGAATCACAGCGGCAGCGCGATATCTTCGTCTTAGGCGCCGACGGCTCCGGTCTCACCAATACCACGAACAGTCCCAGCGATGACTACGATCCGGTTTGGCTCGATTGCAGCCCGCCCACCGCCGGCTGCGAGGCGAAGGTGACCAACGTGCAGCCGGACCCTCTGAACGCAAGGGCGAGCCCAGGCATGGACCAGGATATTGCCGGCAATCTGTTTAAGGGGGACACCGTGTGCATTGTTGGTTCGCCCTCCCTTGGAGGCGGCTACAAGTGGTGGCCCATCACCGCTGCCGACGGCACCGAGGGCTGGGTGGCGGCGTTTGACCCGCAGGACCCGGCGAGACCCTGGATCACGCCGACGGGCGAGCCGTGTTCTGGCCAGCCGGAGTCGGTTGAGCCGTCTCGCGCCGACGGAGGCGCCAGTGAGGTTACATGCGGGGACCGGATGCGTCTGGGCGCGTCGATTGACGATCCCAAAGGGGACGTCCCATTCGCTTTCGTCGACATCGTCGGCGCGCGAGCCGAGGCTACGGGGGAGGAAGTGACAGCCCAGATCGACCTCAATGATGTTCCTGAGCAGTTGACCTTCAATCAGGCAAAGCCGCTTGCCTTGGAGTACTCGTGGGAGATCTTCTTTGATGTGGATGGCGATCCGAACACGGGGAATGTTGGTCCGCCGTTGATGATAGGCGCCGAATACTCCCTGTCTGTCCGCCACTTTGTTAAGCGCGATTCCCCGCAGCCGCAGACCGGCCCCTTGCTGGACAACACTCAGGCGGACGTGTGGAAGCGGGATCTGACGGGAGAGCGCTGGACATCGGATCGGAAAACCGACACCACGTCGACGGCAACGGCAGCGGTCGATGATCTGGGCAACGTCCTGACGATCCAAGGCACTATTCCGGGACTTGGCCCGAGCACCCGCTGGTGCGCAGAGGCCTACTACCAGGACCCCGACGGACAGGCCACAGTCGATGCAGCTCCGGACTAGTGCTCTCCCGCAAGGGGAGGATTCCGGAGACAGGAGGTCATCATGGCCGTTGTGACGGTTCCTTACCAGCCGGGGCTGACGGCGGAAGCAGCAATGGAGATCTTTCGCAGAGGGTTCTGGGGGAAGTACCAGGTATACAAGACCCATTTCTTCACCAAGCGGGACTTCATAGTCAAGAAGAGCCGGCTCGTCGGCGTGGGCGTGAAGCTGCAGCGGAAGCCGCGTGAGACAAGTTTCGTCTTCATCCACATGGCCCCCTCGCCCTTCCTCGAATGGCTCTGTGGAGGCATGTGGTTCGTGGGGCTCTGGCTCCGGCCCGAGTGGAAGCGAATGGAGGCGGAGGTGCGGTCGTTCATTGAGAGTGCGCCGGAGTTCGGAGGCACGCGGCCGGCCGTTGGGGTCGCTCGGCCCTTGACGCTGGACGGCCTCCAGCCGGCATTCTGCACGTCCTGCGGCGCGCCGCTCGCTGACAATGCCCTGTTCTGCCACGTGTGTGGAACGCCGGCCCCCGTTCCCGAGCCAAAGCGCCGGCCTTCATGCTCAGCCTGCGGAGCGGCCCTTGGCGAGAACGCGCGCTTCTGTCAGAAGTGCGGTGCGCCCGTGCCGATTCCCGAACCCGAGCCCCTGCCATCCGCTTCGCCCCCGCTGCAAGAGGGAAACCACTGCACTCGCTGCGGAACGCTGGTGGCGGAGTCTAGCCTCTTCTGTCACAAGTGCGGGGCCGGAGTCGTCTCCGTGGAGGGAGACAATGCGGCAGCAAGTGCGACGGGCAATACCCTGGTCACGGCAGCGGCCATCAGGGCCGGCCACTGTGAGCGCTGCGGGCAAGAGCTTGGGGTGAACGAGAAGTTGAGGTGCCTCACTGCCCACGAGGTATGTCCGATGCCGGTCGCTGAAGCGCCGGCAGCGGCACCTGTGCAGGCGAGCCAGGTGTACTGCTCGGAGTGCGGGACTCTCCTGCCGGCATCCAGCCGGTTCTGTCACAAGTGCGGCAGCGCGGTCGCCGCCGCCGCAGACTAGCCTCATCGCGCGTCTCCGTTCCCGCCAGCTGGAGGCCACGATCAAGCAAGAAGGAGGAGACAGAAGATGTACTGCAGCAACTGCGGACAGGCAATCGTGGAGGGGGCCCGGTTCTGCGCCGGCTGTGGCGCCGCAGCCCAGGTTACCGTACCAGCCACCCTGTTCTGCGCCTCATGCGGCACGTCGATTCCGCAAGCCGGACAATTCTGCCCTGCGTGCGGTCGACCCGCCGTGCGATCGACCGCTGTCGGGGCGTCGACTGGTCAGTGGCAAGGGACGGCGGACGGCGCGGTGGCTCGTGGGCCACTGCACGCAAGCGCTTGGGTCACGGCAACCGGCTTCTTATCGAACCGGGTTTGGGCTCAACTTCTCGCGTGTGCGCTCATTGTAGTCATCATCGTGGACGTGGTCGCCATCTTCTCCGACATAGCTGAGATCAACCTTGTCTCGCGAATGCTCAACGGTGAGTTCGTGTCGCTGGGAGAGGCAGAATCGAGCGACAATCGCCAAGGCACAATCGGGATGATCCAGTTGGTTCTTGTTGTCGGAACCGCCGTTCTCTTCCTGACCTGGATGTACCGCTCGCACAGCAACCTCCGCGCTTTCAACACTCGCGGCCTTCAGTACTCCCCGGGGTGGGCGATTGGTGGCTGGTTCGTGCCATTTCTGAACCTGTGGCGGCCCTATCAGGTGATGTGCGAAATCTGGAAGGCCAGCAGCCCCAATTCGCGCGACGGCGATGACGAAGCTTGGAAGAGAGAGAGCACTTCTGCGCTGTTGGGATGGTGGTGGGCGGCCTGGATTCTCTCAGGCATCGTCGGCTGGGTCCTGCTCCGTACGTTCTTCAGCGATCCTGAGGACCTCGAGATGCTCCAGGCGCGCAGCATTGGCTATCTCGTTGGTGATGGGATAGACATTGTGGCGGCGATTCTGGCCATTCTTATCGTCAGCCGGATAACAGGTCGACAGGAAGAGAAGAACCGTATGCTTGAAGCGATTGCCGCCGAAGGAGGACGCCCGCCGGGTCCGGCACTCGCCGCGCCGGTTTGGGCGGGAGTCGAAGCAGCACGCCCGGCGAGCGATCCTGGCGCCCCCTTGGCCCCGAATGCGGACGCCGTCAGCCTTTCGCCGAGGCGCGGGTACTGCGAGCGCTGCGGGCAAGAGCTTGGGGTGAACGAGAAGATGCGAGGACTCACCGTCCACGAGAGGTGCCCGACGCCCGCTCCTGAAGCACCAGCGGCGGCGCCGGCCGCCGACGCCGTCGAAACGGGGCCGAGCGTGCCCGCCGTTCCCCCGGCGCCAGATGCAGCCGTGGGCAGCCCTTCGACGGGGCGTGGATACTGTGGGCGCTGCGGCCAGGAACTCGGGGTGAACGAGAAGATGATGGGGCTCACTGCCCACAAGGTATGTCCGATGCCCGTCTCCGAAGCGCCAGAGGCACCGCCAGCGCAGGCGAGCCAGGTGTACTGCAAGGAGTGCGAGACTCCGATGCCGGCATCGAGCCTCTTCTGCCACAAGTGCGGCAGCGCGGTCGTTGCTGCCACTGAGTAGGATCATCGAGTGTCTCCTCAGCAGCGCTCAAGCAAGAAGAGAGACAGAATGTCCACACGGCTGGAGTCCGGACCGGGGTCTTCTTGTACTTCTCGGGGGTCAGGTCTTCCAGCGGGCTGTGGAGCCTGGTCTGATCTTAGCCGACCTGCCACGCCTCTACGACACCTCTGGCATCCTGCGTTTGACAGGATTCTCACGGTGACATCGGGGGGAGAAGGGGACGACCAATGTACTGCGCGCACTGTGGGATCCAACTGCCCGACGACAGCGCCTTCTGCCACAGGTGTGGCGCCCGGAACGCGCTCGAGCAAGCACCAGGCGCCCCCGCCGAGCGCGCAGCAAACTCATTCCCGCGTGTCCCCCTTCAAGCATCGCCCGGCGTTCCGGGCTGGGTCCGCGCGCAGTTGCTGGACGGGGAGTCGGTCCTGGCAAAGGCGTCCGCTGGCCACGTGGACTACTATGCGACCGACAGGCGCGTGCTCAGATTCACGGGCAAGTCCAATTGCGAGGCGGCTCGATACAGCGATGTCTCCATTACCCTGCGGAGGCGTGGATGGGGCTGGCAGCTCTACAGGCTCTTCGCAGTCGCATTCTCGGTTGCCGTTGCCGCCCTCGGCGTCCTGGTGCTCTGGGGGCCAACGATCGGCGACACGGACTATGCGGGACCGCCACTCATCGCCCTGGCCTTCTTCGGACTAGCGGCGTTTCTCTTCTGGATCATGCTCAACTTCGTGCACAAGTACTATCAGATGAGCATCGGGAGAGAAGACAACGGCACCACGGACAAGTGGCGCATCCAGCGCCCGCGCTTCGCGTTAGGGAATCCGGCTTTGGATCGATTCGCAGCCATCGTGGAAGAGAGGTCACGCACATCCAGAGGCGTCCAGGCAGAAGCGTGGAGTAGGCCCACAGCCGCTCACGCTGCTGGGACATGGCCGAATGAAAGGGACGGAGCGATGACACACGTAATCGGCGTGCTCTTCCGAATCGCGGCGTGGACACTTGTCCTGGGAATGATCCTGCTCTTTGCATTCACTGAAGTGGGCAACCGCCTCATTCCGGCGGAGATCCACCATACGCCCGACGGACTATGCGATATCAGCAATGAGCCTGCTCGGTATGAGCTGCGCGACAGCGACGGCGACGTGATAGCGGAGTTCACCTGGTGGTACGCTGTCCTCTACAACGCGAAAGACCATGACCCCAGAGTTCAGATTAAGGCTCCATTCGATATCTGGTTTCCCCCGTATGCGGTTGCCTTCGGGCTCGCGCTCTTCGTCACGATGTGCTTGTGTAGCCTGTTCCCCCGCCTCTTCGGCCAGGACTCCGCGACTCGTCGAGGCGATGACTTCCCGAGTCAACCCTCCAGGTCGAGGACGGACCCGCCTTCGACGCTGCACGTGTCTGAAACCGCATCTCACGATGGCTGGGGCGGAGGCCTCGTCGAGAGGGCGGGACAGGGACCCACGGCTGGTCCCGGCCGAAGCCGGCCGAATGCGCTCGGCTAGGAAGGAGACGGCGATGTATTGCTCGCAGTGTGGAACTGAGGTGCCGAACGATAGCGCGTTCTGCCACAGATGCGGCGCCAGGGTCATCTCCATTGAGAGAGACGATGCAGTGACAGGTGCGGCGGTGAGCGCGCCAGCCCCGAGAGCGGCGACCAGGCGCGGGCACTGCGAGCGCTGTGGGCAGGAGCTGGGGGTGAACGAGAAGATGCGAGGGCTCACCGCCCACGGGAATTGCCCATCGCGGGTCTCGGAAGCGCCGCCGAGAGCGCCAGCGGCCGAAGAGAAGGGTGCGGAGAGCCGGGTACACCACGGCTCTGCGGCTGGCGCATCTGGAGGCCCGCAAGCGGCCGCGCAGAGCAGGCCTCGATGGAGGCTACGGCTGGCTCGAACGGGGCTCAAGTGGCTGCCCACGCTGGGTGGCGCGGTCGTGGGGGGCGCCCTCCTAGTCCTGTATGTACTCGCCGCCGACCCTGGTTTTCACGTCACTCCGGACCGGGGATTTGTTGTCACTTCGGACCGGGTACAGGTCCCGGTGGAGAATGCGCTAATCGTGATGACCGTTGCCTGCGCGTTCGTGGGTGGAATCACAGCCGGCCTATGGGCGAATTGGAGGGGAGGGACCCACGGCACCTTTTCGGGGATGATCGTTGGGGGTGGAGGATACCTCTACATTGTGGTGCAAACCGGAAACGCCCTCTTGGACTACTCCCGTTCCCATCTTGTTGGCATCGTTGACATCATCCCATCCTCCATGCTGTCCATTTTCTTCATCTCTGCGATCCCGGCGGCTGTCGCCGGCGCGTTGGGGGGTCTTCTCGGAGAGCGGATGAGACGCTAGGGGCGGTCGCCGGATGGATGGGCGAGAGGATCCGCAGCTAAGAGAGGGAGCGCCGGTTGCCCGACGCTCCCGTTGTCTTTCCCCGTCGGCCCGTGTCGACATGCCGCCACTTCCTTCCGCTGCGGGGCACTGCCCGGTCTTATCGCAAGGTTCTGGCGGGGCGAACGCCGTCACGCGTATTGCGCGGGACTAACGGCCGCCTGGCGAGGGGCGGGAGTCACACCCGATACGACGATAGTTCCTGCCGCCTTGTCGTGCCACGTCTGCTTCTCCGTGTCCCAGAGTGCCCAGAGATAGCCAAGACACCAGATCAGGGGGCTAAGAAGCATGAGAAGCACTGACATTAGTACCCGAACGAGGGCGCGACCTGCCCCCGGCGACTCTAGGGTGTCCTTATTGAGAACGCGCAGCCCGACCAACCTTTGGGAAAGCGTCCCACCGGATGCCGTCCCGATCCACAAGTAGATGATGTAGCCTGCCAGCACGGTGGTAAGGCCGACGATCACGAGGGTGGTCGTCAGCGAGTCCAGCTCGCTCTCGCCCACTTCGCCAACTACCAGGCCCGTTGCTGCACCGAGCATGAAGGTGAAACCGTAGTAGGCAGCGAGCACAAGCACGACGTCCAGCGCGCGGGCCAGGAATCGCCGCCAGAGAGGGGCGTATCGCCACCCTTCTTGCGCCACCCGCATTTCGCCTTGGGCCATCGGATGGGCTACCGCCCGCAGCACGGTCTCCCGGCCGCAGCCGCTGCAGTAGGCGGCTTCTCCAGTCAAACCTGCACCGCAAAAGCGGCAGTGCTTCAGCTCTGCTGATCGCTCAATCATCTCGGTCCTCCTTGTCGACTTGACTCCCGGCAGTCCCTCGCCGCCGGTCCTAGTCAATACACCCCCGACGCGCCAAAACCTTACAGGTTGCCAGGGCAGCCGCCACCGCTCCCTCAGCGCGGCGGCCCGCGCCATCACCGGCAACTCGGTGAACGGCTGGCGGTTTTGGCAGCCCGCTGAGCAGGACCAGCCGTAGCCAGGCACGCCATCGGTAGCGTCGGCCGCCAGGCGCTCTCCTGCCTGGCGGCTGGCCTGTTCCGGGAAACCCCGGCCCACCATAACGCTCGAGGCAGGCCCCGACGTCTGATTCTCTCGCAAATTCGCCCACATTCGCCCCAATTACACTTGACTTCCTCTCCGACCAGAGTGATGTATACACACGCAACGCACGCAACGTACGTAGTGAGAGCATCATGCTGGGAAGACGTAACGGCAACGGCGACCACGGAGGGAATCTACGAGAGCTCATCGACCTCTACCTCCTCCGCTGCCAGGTCGAGGGCAAGTCTCCCACCACCCTCAAGGCCTACGCTTGGACCCTGAGACGCTTCGCCGAGACAGCTCAGAAAGAAGGCTTCCCAGAGAATGTAAGGCAGATCGCACCTGCCCACATCTACGCCTACCTCGGTCGCTTCGCCCATCTCTCCCTGGAGACAAGGCACCGCTACCACAGAGAGGTATCCTGCTTCTTCAACTGGCTCCAGAGGATGGGCCACATCACTCAGTCTCCCTTCGCCAATATCAAGAAGGTCAGGCTACCCCTCAAGATCGTCCAGCCCTTCTCGCCTGATGACGTGTTGCAGTTGCTGGCCTGTTGTGACAACGGCGACGCTGTGAGTCTCCGAGATCGGGTCATCCTGCTGCTCCTCCTCGACACCGGCATCAGGGTGGGGGAACTCGTCAGGCTGGAACTCGCCGATCTCGACTTGGAGGTGCAGCGCCTGCGCGTCATGCACGGGAAGGGGAACAAGCAGCGAGTGGTGGCCTTCGGAGACGACTGCAGGAAGGCACTGTCGCGGTACTTGCAGGAGCGTGGAGCTCATCCCGGCCGGCTCTTCGTCGCCGCCGGCGGCCACCGCAACCTCCGGCCCGATTCCTCGCTCCAGCCCAACGCCGTCAAGCAGATGCTCCGGAGGCTGGGCAGACAGACAGGCATCCCCAAGGTCCACGCCCACCGCTTCCGCCATACCTTCGCCACCTGGGCCATCGAGCAGGACGCCCGAGAACTCGACGTGCAGTACCTCCTGGGCCACTCCACACCAGACATGGTTCGCAGGTACTCGGCGACCTACAACTCGGAGCAGGCGGCCAGGGCGCACCACCTCTTCTCGCCTGTGGCCCGCCTGAATGACCGGCGCACCGACGCACTCACCTGACCACAGCGCGGGGAAGCGGCAGGAACACGCTGGAACACGGTCCCAGCGGACCTGAACCTTGACGCCGTCTACAGGAGAGCAAGCCAGGTCGTGGCACACCATGTTAGGCTAGTTACACTGAGCCACGCTAAAGGGGCTGCGGGACATGGCCTTCCCCCATAACGGGCAGTCACGCTTCACGGCCAACACGACGCGAAAGGGTGGAGGCTCTCCTGAGGTAGGGCGTTTAGGGCGCCACGGATTGGAACACCCCGAGGAACGATCTGAGTTCGCCCGCTTCTGTCTTCTGAGTCACTACGGCCGCAACAGCAGCTTCGTGTCCCGCCTGGAGGAGCTCGCCTCCAGCCACCAGCGGACCCTGGACGCCATCGCGCGACAGTCGCTCGCCCGGGGTATTACCGAGCTATCCGACTACCGCGTCGCCTGGGGCATACTCTCCTTCTTGGCCAAAAACCCAGCCCCTGGGACAGCCACCCATCCGCTCAAGGTCGCGATCGACTCGTATCGCTCCGAACTCCGTACCTTCTGCGGAGAGTGGGGGCTAGCCGCCGACTGGTGTGCTCCATCCCTGCATCTTGCCCTGCTGGTTCCGAGGGCATACATGGGCAACTTCGACGACCCCAGCCGCGTACGGGCACTGGCCCCGCTGTTTTGTTGGGACCTTCAGTGGCAAGGCAGGCCCCCATACGAGACCCTGACTACCCTGCCACGTCTGCTTCTCCGATCAGATGCTCCAGGCCGACAGGTTGACATGCGGCTCCTCACCCATGCTGGCGAGAACGTCTGGTACGACCCAAGAATGGACCGCTGGGATGATTCGCTTGCACGGGCCCGCAACCTCCTTGGCAAGAAGCGCCTTTCATCGGCGCTCAAGCAAGACTTGCTCCGACGTCGCCGCGAAATAGAGGGCGCATTCGCTGCGGCTGGGTATACCGCCCGCCGCAAGCCACGCCAGTTGGGCGGACACCATGCCCTCGCCCGATGGACCTACTGGACATACCTTGCGATATGCCCACCACGCCTGACGACGAGTCAGATTGTCGACCGGATCACGGCCCACCGAAATGACCCCGACAAGATAAAACTGCCCCAGGTGGTCGACCGAGGCATCAAAGAGATCCTGAAGCTTCTCGGCCTGCCTCCCCGACCCGTAAGACCAACTTAAGAGTTGGTGCTGAAACCGACCTGCTGCGGCACGATAGGGTCATGGCAGGCGACGCACTTCACCACGCAGTCACGCCAAGGGAGCGCGGGCGCTTCCGGGCCAGTGCGGCTTACCTGAGGGCTCTCCCCCCCTATCCCGGCGGGAAGAGACGGCTCCTGCCGCTGATCTTCGGCCTGCTGGACAGCGTCCTCCCCCGAGCCTCATGGGCTAACCTGACGTTCGCGGACCCATTCCTGGGTGGCGGGAGCGTCTCCCTCACGGCGAAGGCCCTGGGGTTCGGAGAGGTCATCGCCAGCGACGCCGCAGAGCAGTCGGCCCTGGTGGGGCGCGCCCTCCTGTCCAATTCACATACCCGCCTCACACCAGCAGCTGTCCTCCGGCTCTATGAGCCGGCGTTCCCTATCGACGGTGCCATGCCGCGCCTGCTCGAGAGACTGCCTCCGCCTTGCGGGGGCTTCCTGGCTGCGGCCTGGCAACACCTTCACGGTGGCACCTACAGCGGAGTCGAGCGCGACCTGGTCGCCCTGCTCCTCGTGAGATGGATCTGCCGCTACTTTCCGCTGGGCCTTCCCACGGCGACTGATGCCCATCGCATCGCGAGCGGCGACTTCGACCGGGTGACTGCCCCGCGTCTCGCTCACTACCTGCGACGGGGGCGCGACCTGCTCCGTCCCGACACACTGCTCTCCATCGCCGATGAGATCAACCAGGGCGTCATGCCGGGGAATGCCCGGTTCGTGCGCGAAGATGTGTTCGCCTTCCTGCCGACGGTTGAGGCCGATGTGGTCTACCTTGACCCACCCTACCCCGCGACCCAGAGCTACGAGCGAGCCTTCGGGCTCATTGAGGAGTTCCTCGGCAGGGAGCCCGCGGAGCCGTCTCCGTTTTCCTCGAACCGGCCGCCCCTGGACGAGCTTCTCGCCGCCTGCGCCTACATCCCTGTTCTCGTGCTATCCGTTGGCAACGCCCTGCTGGATGAGAAGCAGGTACGCGATTTGGTGACCCGCCACCGCCAGGCCTTGCGGGTCATCTCCATCCCCTACCACCACTATCATTCCGTCGCATCCAAGGAGAAGAATCGCCGCAACCGCGAGTTCCTGGTCCTCGCCACGACCCGTTCGGGGGTGCGCAGATGAGGAAGACGGAACGCCACCGTCCTTTGCTGATGCGCCTCCCCCTCGCCTCGCTGGTACCCCACCCTCTCAACGCCAACGTTATGTCGAGCACTCTACGGGAGAAGCTGAAGACGCATATCCAGGCCTCGGGGCGCTACCCTCCCCTCATCGTCAGGCGGCTGGCGGACGGCACCTTCCAGCTCCTGGATGGACACCAGCGGTGGCAAGTCCTGCTCGAGCTCGGCGAGGAGTACGGGTGGTGCCTGATCTGGGACGTCACCGACGAGGAGGCGCTGATCCTCCTCGCCACCCTAAACAGGCTGGAGGGAGAAGACGTACCGGGCCAGCGGGCTGCGCTAATCGCCGAGCTCCAAGCGCACCACACCCTGGCCGAGCTCGCCCGCCTTCTGCCGGAAAACGAGGCGCAACTGGAGTCTACCCTCCAGCTCCTGGACATCGATATCGATGGCCTCGTCAAGCGCCTCTCAGATGAGGCAGAGAGAGCCGCCGCCGAAGGGCCGGTCCTCTTGAGCTTCGCCGTCGACCCGGACGAAGCGCCGGCAGTGGAAGAGGCTATCGCTAACGCCGCTGCAAACCTGCCCGGCCCTAACCGCCGCGGCCGCGCTCTCGTGATTATCGCCCGCAAGTACCTGGAGGAGGCCTGATATATCCGCATCTTCACGGCAGGAACGGGCCTTTGCTCTCTACCTGGAACTGGGGCCCGACCGCAGCCTGGCTGAACTGGCCAGGCTCATCCGCGCCGAGCCCGGTCGCGCCGGCCTGCGGCGTGCGCCGACCCTCCGGACCCTCGAGAACTGGTCGGCCCGCTATGGCTGGCAAAAACGGATCGCCGAACTGGAGAGGAGAGAACGTGAAGAGGCTGAGAGACAGCACCTGGAGTGGGTGAAGCAGCACCGGGAGCGCCTGCGCCAGGAGGGGCTGCTCCTCCAGCAGCGAGGGGTGCAGTGGCTGCAGGAGAAGACGGCAAACGAGGTCTCGGCAAGTGAGGCGGTCCGCGCCATCGATACCGGCTTCAAGCTAGAAGCCCTCTCCCTCGGAGAAGCCACTGAGAGAATCACCGTTGAGGAGGACCAGGATGAACGACTGCAACAGCTCAGCGACGAACAACTTGAACTCATCATCCGCTATGCTCGGCACGCTCACCCTGGCAGCGCTCCGGGAGAGGGCGAGGCGCAACCCCGATAACCTTCTGTTCTGGTCGGAAGCGTACCGTCGCCTCAACGGCGGGCCCTTCGTCGTGCCGCCAGCGCTTCACGCCATCTACCAGGACGGCCATCCGTTCGTCGTCATCCGCAAGCCCAGCCAGGTGGGGGTCACTGAGCTCAACCTCAACACCGCCGCCTGGGCCGCCGACCGCCGCTACGCCGGGCGCGGGGTGGTGCTCTGCCTTCTCCCCACCGGTGAGATGGCCGACCGTATCTCCCAGACGCGCATGAGCAAGGTTGTTCAGGAGAGCCCCTACCTCCGTCGGCGGGCGGTGCCGGAACCGGGAATCGCCCGCGGCCCCGCCAACATCCGGCGGCGGACCATCGGACCCGGCGTTGTCTACTTCTGCGGCAGCGAGGAGGAAACCCAGTACTCGGGCATCGACGCTGATGTGGTCATCCTCGACGAGTTCGACCTCATGCAGGAGGAGGTCCTGTCGCTCGCCCAGGCCAGGCTCAGGTCAAGCCGGTCACCACGGTTGCGCGTGACTTCGACCCCAACGATCAGCGACTTCGGGATCTCTTACCTGTTCGACATGTCCGACCAGCGCTACTATGAGATGTCCTGCCCGCAGTGCAGCACCTGGCAGGAGCCTCAATTCCCCGATAGTGTGGATTGGGACGCCTACCGGGTGGTGTGCCTCCATTGTCGCGCTCCCCTCGACCCGTGGCAGGAGGGCCGCTGGGTGTTCCGCCGGCCGGCGGAGTCCGAGGTGCGCGGCTATCAGCTCAACCGCCTCGCCCTCCCCAACCCGCCTCTCCGCGAGATGAGGATGGCCGTCGACGGCAAGATACCGACCGCCAAAGAGACCTTCTCCCGTCAGGACCTGGGTCAGCCGTTCACGAGCCCGGAATCACGGCTCACGCCCGATATTCTCGATTCCTGCATCGAGCCCTGGAGGCCAGAGCGTCTCCTCAAGATGTACGTCATGGGAATCGACGTCGGGAGCAAGCTCCACGTCGTGATCAGGGGCCGCTTCAAAGGAAAGTGGTACCTCTTTGAGGCGTTTACCGCCGACAGCTTCGAGGAGCTCGAGCCCTGCTTCACCTGCTACAAGATCGAGTGCTGCGTGGTGGACGCCTTCCCTGAGACGCGAGAGGCCCAGCGGTTCCAGGAGGCTCATTATGGGACGGTCTGGCTTGCTCAGTACACCCAGCAGGGCATGGCGCCGGAATGGTCGTACAATGATTGGCTGGTGCGCGCCCCGCGTACCCTGATCCTGGACGAGACGCTGCAGCGATTCCGGGAGCGAACATACGTCCTCCCTCCAGATGTCCGGGAGATCGAGGGCGGCGAGTACTTCCGGCACCTGCTGGCGCCGGTGCGCACGATCCAGCTGGACAATTGGGGCCAGCCGTTCGCAACATACAAACACAGGCAGCCGGATGACTTCGCTCACGCCGAGGTCTACGCTACCCTCGCCACAATCCGCGCGAGCCTCAGCGAGGTAGAGGTCTTGTACATCGCCGTCGGGCCCCGAGGGCTGCAAGCCATTAAGCCCGAGCACAGCGACTATGCATAACGGGCCGCTTCAATCGCACCGAAGGTTTACCGAAGATCCACCGAAATCCTGAATCTGGCGCCTGATCAATTCCGCTGACGTCGGCAGTCCCCTCCTCCCTTACCCGATTCTTCCCAAGCAGAGGGTCGCGGGTTCGAGTCCCGTTTCCCGCTCCAACCCCAAACAATATTGGTGACGGCCGCCCGCGGGTGGCCGTCCTGCGTGACGACACACTGCGTCTCGCGCAGAAGGCGCTCAAGAGAGACCCTCCTTCACCGAGAGCGCAGATGCCCGCACCACGCGTCTGCGCCGGCTGGGCGCCCAGCGTCACAACCCGGTCAGCCTCACTCCCTCGATCAGTTGGTCTTAGCCCACTCGCGCCGACTGCTGGGCCAGGGGATTTCACCCGCCTCTTCTGCCAAGAACACCGTCGCTGGCTGGTTGTCCAGACTGGCACCCCACCCGGATTCTGTCGCACTATGACTGGCCGCTCTCCTGGGCGCAGCTCACCCACCGGGAGGAGTTCTACCAGATGCTGGACCCTCCCGACAGCCTGGCCCAGCTGCGGGAAAGGCTAAGGGCCCAGGAGGCCACCTACAACAACATCCGGCCTCACCAGGCCCTCGGCCAGCTAACACCCAATGAATTCTACCAGCGATGGCTCACCACGCAAGCAGAAAGCGGGTAGGTGTACGGCATGTGCTGGACGAGTACAGGCGCTTGACCAGAGCCTCACCGGGGAGTAGGATGGCGGCGAGCGGCCACCGGTGGCCGCCCATCATTCCGCGCCTCCGCCATATCGTTAGGTCCCGCCAACCACGGCATCTCAAGCAGGGTGCAACGACGCCTTGTTCTGAAGGAAGGAACAGCGATGTCATTGAGCAAGCCAAACGCTAGTGTGGCCACTCTTACAACCACACGAGCGAACGTCTCGCCGATATCGGGCATGTGCGCGACGTGCGTCGATGGTTGTACCGGCCCCTGCGAGATAGGCCGGTCGGCGCTCCGGGGCCGTGAGGTGCTCTACCCTCAACCCTTCGCTAAGGTGACGGCCGGCTCGGAAAAGGATTACCCCATCGATTATTCCCACTTCAACATTATGGGAACCTGCGTGGGCGCAGTGGGGATTGAGGCCGATCCAGACGAGGCGATCTTCCCTGCCGTTGACGTTGCGACCGCCGTGGGTGCGGATGGGTCTCTCAAGATGCGGCTTCCGATATTCACCGGCGCCCTCGGCTCCACTGATGTCGCCCGCGTGCACTGGGAGGGCATGGCCATTGCCGCGGCCATTGCCGGCATTCTCGTCGTCGTGGGAGAGAACGTCTGTGGCATGGACCCGGAATCGGAGATCCAAAACGGCCGGGTAGTCCGCTCGCCGGAGATGGAGCGCCGGGTGAAGACCTTCAAGGAGTGGTACGACGGCTGGGGTGGGCTCATCGTCCAGTACAACGTGGAGGACGGCCGCTTCGGGGTGCCGGAGTACGTAGTGGAGAAGCTAGGCGTCGAGATCATCGAAATGAAGTGGGGCCAGGGGGCTAAGGATATCGGCGGCGAAGTGAAACTGCCGACCCTGGAGCGTGCTGACCTCCTCAAGAGCCGCGGCTACGTCGTCATACCCGACCCGGCGCACGCGGAGACCCGAGATGCCTTCCGTCAAGGGGCGTTTCACGAGTTCGAGCGGCATTCGCGTCTGGGGATGGTCAGTGAAGATGGCTTCCATCGCGAGGTGGAGCGGCTGCGCAGCATGGGCGCCAAGTACGTCACCCTCAAGACCGGCGCCTACCGTCCGGCGGACCTCGCCCGCGCCGTCAAGTGGGCCTCTGACGCCAAGATCGACCTGCTCACCGTGGACGGTGCTGGCGGCGGCACCGGCATGAGCCCCTGGCGCATGATGAACGAATGGGGGATCCCCACCGTCTACCTGGAGTGCTTACTCTACGACTACCTGGACCGACTGGCGAAGAGGGGCGCCTACGTACCCCCGGTCGCCATCGCCGGGGGGCTTTCGCTGGAGGACCACATCTTCAAGGCCATGGCCCTCGGCGCCCCCTACGTGAAGGCCTGCTGCATGGGCCGGGCCACCATGGCCGCGGCCATGGTGGGCAACACCTACGGGGAGCTGATGAAGGAGCGGGAGTACCCCGACCCGGAGGACTACGATGAGGCCCTGGTGAAGGTCTTCGTCGGGGCCGCCGCGCTCAAGGAGAGGTTCGGCGCCGACTTCAAGCGTGTACCACCATCGGCTATCGGGATGCTCAACTTTCTCGACCGTCTGGCAGGGGGGCTGAAGCAGCTAATGGCCGGGGCACGCAAGTTCGCCTTGCAGTACCTGGAGAGGGATGACCTGGTAGCCCTTACGCCGGAAGCGGCAGCGGTCTCCGGCATACCCTACGTCATGGACTTGGACAAGGAAGCGGCGGACCGGATCCTGGGTTAGCCCCGGCACGGGAAGGGCTGCTGTGAAGGAGTGCTCCAGATGATGAACGTGATCTGTCGACAGAATTGCCGTGTTCCCTATTGTGAGGCGGTTTGTCCCTCCGGCGCCATCACTGTCCACACGAACACCGTCTACGTCGAATCCGATGAGTGTGTGGGCTGCGGCATCTGCCGCCGCGCCTGCAGCGCATTCAGCTATGACAAGGCGCTGGAGGAGAAGAGCCTCGATTGGTTGATGGGCAAGGCCTAGGGGGCTGTTGGGAAGCCTGCTTGTGCGGGCCCCGTCATTCTGAGTCCGCCAGAGGCGGACGAAGAATCTGACTCAGCGAGACCCTTCGCTTCGCTCAGGGTGACAGAACAGGAAGCCTTGTCAACAGACCTCCAGCCGAAAACCCTCCGGGCTGGCAAGGGCTGCCCGCCAAACCGTCATGGGATGCGGGCCAGGGGCGAGGGCTATGCCCCGCCATTCCAGCGAATTCACCGATGAGCGCAAGGACGAATCGCATCCTCCGGGTCAACCTGAGTTCCGGCCAGCGCACGGTCGAGGAGCTTGACCCGGAGGTGGCTGGACGCTTCCTGGGCGGGCGCGGACTGGCGGCGCATATCGTTGCCTGTGACGTAGGCGCCGGGGCGGATCCCCTTGGCGCCGAGAACAAGGTGGTCGTGGCTCCCGGGCTCCTGGCTGGAGTCGGCGCGGTGGGGAGTTCACGCTGGTGCGTCGCGACCAAGTCACCGATGGGCGGCCTTGCCTGCAGCGTACTCGGCGGCCACTTCGGTGCCGGGCTGAGGTTCGCCGGCTACGACGCCCTCATCATCGAAGATCAGGCCGCAGAGCCCTCGTACCTCAACGTCCGCGATGGTTCGGTGACAGCGGCGGTTGGCCTCCATCTCTGGGGTCGCACCGTCCATCAGGCTGAACAGCTCATCCGCTCGGAGGCGGGGGACGCCTGGAAGAGCAGCGAGACCCGGATCTTAGGAATCGGGCCGGCCGGCGAGAAGCTATGCGCGGTGGCGACGATCGTGGCGGACGGCTACGGCTTTGGCCAGGGCGACGGGCTGGCATCTGTGATGGCGTCCAAGAAGCTCAAGGCGGTCGCAGTGCGGGGGACGAGGGGACTGCCGGTGGCTGATGGGGAGGCCTTCCGCAACGCGATCTCGCATGTCATCGACCGGATCAAGCGGTCGTCGCTGGTCAGCGACGTGCTCTCGCCGCTGGGCACCGCATCGATGATCGAGGCCGCCTGCTCGCAGGGAACGCTGGGCGTGCGGCACTTCCAAAGCAGCATTCTCGAGGGGAGCGCCGCGCTTGGCGGGCGAGCCATCGCAGCGAGTATCCTCAGTCGCGGCCTGGGCTGCTTCGGCTGCCCGATAGCCTGCGGACGGCTCACCAAGATTCCCACCACTGACTCGACGGCGGTCGGCGAGGGCCCAGACCATGCAGCGCTGGGAGCACTGGGGGCTCTTTGTGGCGTGGCAGACCTGCAGGCGGTGACCCGGGCCACCTATCTCTGTGCCGAACAGGGGATCGACCCGGTCAGCGGTGGCTCCACCATCGCCTGCGCTATGGAGCTGGCGGAGAAGGGCCTGATCCCGGAGCAAGACCTGGGCTCCGAGCTCAGATTCGGAGACGCCGAGGCGGTTCTATTGCAGCTCAACCGTATGGCCCAGCGCCGCCGCTCCGGCGAGATTTTGGCCGAAGGGCCCTCGGCGCTGGCGGAGAGGTATGGACAGCCCGATCTGTTCATGGGCGTCAAGGGCCGTGCTGCTGCGCCTTACGACCCGCGCGGCGACGACGCGCTCGGCCTTTGGTACGCGACGGCGAACCATGGCCCGGTCCGGGTTGAGGGGACGCCCCTGGCGAGCCGCCTTCTGCGAGGCTCGAAGGACATTCCAGCCTCAGAGGAGGTAGTCTCCAGCGTGATCGAGCGTCAGGACATGGAGGCGTTTCTCGACTCGCTGGGAGTCTGTCCGCTGGCAGCCATTGCGCTGCCGCTGGAAGATACCCTGCGGGTGGCCAATGCTGCCACGGGGCTTGAGCTAACGCCAGAATCGGCGCGTCAGATAGGCGAGAGGGTGGTGAACCTAGAGCGGCGCTTCAACCTGGAGTGCGGCGTAGGGCAGGACCAGGATCGGCTGCCCCGTCGCTGGCTCGAAGAGCCCATGCCGGATGGACCCGCGCAGGGCCGGGTGTGCTCGCTCGGGCGGATGCTCCCGCAGTACTACCAGATGCGAGGATGGGATGAGACCGGCGTACCGACGTCGGAGAAGCTGTCTGAACTAGGGCTGTGACCTAGCTCCGGAACAGAGGTCGGGGTGCAGAAGATAAGGATCGACTACGACAAGTGCACGGGCTGCCGGCTATGCGAGGTGGCGTGCTCGCTGCACCACGTGCCGGACACGGTCGACCCGCAGCGCTCGCGGATCAGGGTGTTTCGAAAGGATGACCTGTGCTTCCCGGAGCTGGCTGGCCCCTACACCGACGCCGAGTGCAACTCCCGAAACATCGTGGTCATCGGCGGGCGGGAGTATGACAAGTGTCTCATTTGCAGGGCCTCCTGTCCCGCGAAGCCTATCTTCCGAGAGCCGGACACCGATATCCCGCTCAAGTGTGACTTCTGTGGCGTGCCGCCAAACCCCTCCTGCGTCAAGTGGTGCCCCAGCGGCGCCCTGACGCTGGTCGATGTCTGACCCCGCAACTTAGCCATGACTGTCAAGAGAGCCGGGTCCACGAGCGCTTGCGTCTTACCGGCTGACCGCGTCCGTGGGGTCGAGGGCCTGGACCCCGAGCTATGTTTCGCCTGTCGGAAGTGCTCGGCGGGCTGCCCCGTGGCCGACGACATGGAGCTTGCCCCGCACCAGCTTGTCAGGCTGGTGGCGGCCGGCCTCGAGGAAGAGGCGCTGCACAGCTCAGGGATTTGGCTCTGCACCTCCTGCCAGACCTGCACCACCCGGTGCCCGAACGGCGTGGACGTAGCTGGGGTGATAGACGCTCTGAAGCAGCGGGCCGCGGCCTCCGGCGTGAAGCCCGCCGACGGGCGGGTGCTGGCGTTCTACCGTGCCTTTCTGGATGAAGTGAGAGCGCACGGCCGTGTGCACGAGATGGCGCTCATAGCGCGCTACTCGCTAAGGGCCAGGCGCCTCCCGGGGGACATCCGGCTGGGTGCAAGGATGGTCCAAAAGGGCAAGATCCCCCTTGGCTTACCGAAGAAGGTCGCGACGGGGGAACTGCGCCGTCTTTTTGAGCGGGCGAAGGGAAGATGACCGTGACGGCCGTGTCGTATTATCCCGGCTGCTCTCTGCATGGAATGTCGCGCGAGTATGACGCGTCGACAAGGGCGGTCTACGGCGCCCTGGGAATAGACCTGCGCGAGCTGGCTGGCTGGACGTGCTGCGGCGCCAGCGCGGGGCATTCGCTCGACCCGGCGCTGGCGGTGGCGCTAGCCGCGCGCAACCTGGAGCTGGCCGAGGCGGAGGGAGACCACCTGGTGGCGCCCTGCGCCGCCTGCTATCACCGGTTGAAGGTGGCCGAGAAGGAATCGTCCTCACGAGTGACGGTGCTCCACGCGCTGGACATAGCCAGCAGCTCGGAGACGCTGGACCGGCTCCGCGAGTCGCTCCGGCGGCCCCTGAGCGGCCTCAAGGTCGTCTGCTACTACGGCTGTCTTCTGGTGAGACCTCCCGAAGTCACCGGCAGGGCCGACTACGAGGACCCGCAGTCGATGGACCAGGTGATGTCTGCGGTTGGGGCTGACGTGCGTTCCTGGTCGTTCAAGACCGATTGCTGCGGAGCGGGGCTGGCGGTGGCGCGTCCGGACGTGGTCCGCCGCCTGAGCAGCCGCCTGGTCGAGATGGCCCGTGAGGCGGGGGCAGACTGTATCGTCACCGCCTGTCCTCTGTGCCAGACGAACCTAGACACGCGACAGTACAGCCGCGGCCTTCCCGTGATGTATTTCACAGAGTTGCTGGCCTGCGCGCTTGGGCTGGAGGGAACCGAGTCGTGGTGGCGGCGGCACATGGTTAACCCGGTGCCGGTTCTGACGAAAGCGGGGGTCCTCTGATGGCAGAGGCAAGTACCTCGAGCTTGCTTGACGAGCAGCCAGAAATGGGCACGGAGTTGCTCTCCAAGGTGGGGGCTGTCCTCGTGGTGGGTGGCGGCGTAAGTGGTATCCAGGCGTCGCTGGACCTGGCCGCGGTGGGCTTCAAAGTCTACCTCGTGGACGAGTCGCCGAGCATCGGCGGGCGGATGGCCCAGCTCGACAAGACCTTCCCCACCAATGACTGCTCAATGTGTATCCTCTCGCCGAAGCTGATCGACTGCGAGAGGAACCCGAACATAGAGATCATAACGCGAGCGCGTGTCGATGAGGTGCGGGGAGAGGCGGGCAACTTCACGGTGATCTTGCTGAAGAAGCCCCGCTTTGTGGATGAAGAGAAGTGCACCGGCTGCGGGACGTGCGCCGACTACTGCCCTGTGTTTGTGCCCGACCCCTTTAACCAGGGCCTGTCGAACATGAAGTGCATACATGTCCCCTTCGCCCAGGCCGTGCCGGCAGTATCGGTAGTTGATGCGGAGCGTTGCCTCTTCCACACGTCGAAGCAGTGCAAGATCTGCGCTCAGACGTGCCGCCGCAAAGCAGTGGACATGCGCCAGCGCGAACAGCGGCTGGAGATCGACGTCGGCGCCATCATCCTGGCGCCCGGCTATGAGACGTTTGATGCGAGGGACAAGCCTGAGTACGGGTACGGGCGCTACCGCAACGTGGTGACTGGACTGGAGTTCGAGCGCATCCTCAGCGCCTCCGGGCCCAGCGAAGGACAGGTGATTCGTCCCTCGGATGGACAGCCGGCAAAGAGGATCGCCTGGATCCAGTGCGTCGGCTCTCGCGATCCCGCCCACGGCCGGGTTTACTGCTCGGCGGTATGCTGCATGTACGCGGCGAAGCAATTGACGATGGCTCGGGAGCACGACGCGGGTATTGAGGCCACCGTCTTCCATAATGATGTCCGCAGCTATGGCAAGGGGTTCGAGCACTATTACCGCCAGGTGAGCCGCATGCCGGGCGTACGCTACGTCCGAACCATCGTGTCCACGATCAAGGAGGTGCAGGAGACAAAGGGACTCCTCATCCGTTTCTGGGGTGAAGATAATACGGCCCACGAGGAGGAGTTCGACCTGGTAGTGCTCTCGGTGGGCATGGTGCCAAGTAGCAGTAGCTTGGAGCTGGCCGAGAAGCTAGGTGTGGAGATCGATGGCAACGGCTTCTGCCGCACCAGTTCCTCCTCGCCGGCCTCCACCTCGCGCGCTGGCGTCTTCGTGGCGGGTGTCTTCGCTGGCCCCGCCGACATCCCCCAGTCCGTGACGATGGCGAGCGGTGCGGCGTCCCTATCAGCGCAGCTTCTGGCTGATGTCCGGGGCAGCCTGGCGACCGCAAAGGAATATCCCGCGGAGAAGGATGTCTCCGGCGAACGTCCCCGCATCGGGGTGTTCATCTGCCGCTGCGGCACCAACATCGGCCGCATCGTGGACGTGCCGTCGCTGGTGCACTACGCCCGCACCCTCCCCAACGTTGCGCACGCCGAAGAGAATCTCTTCACCTGTTCGGTGGATACCTCCCGGCGCATCATCGAGGTCATCGAGGAGCTGGGCGTAAACCGAGTGGTGGTGGCCGCCTGCACGCCGCGTACCCACGAGCCGCTGTTCCAGGACACCATTCGTCAGGCCGGCCTGAACCCTGCTCTCTTTGAGATGGCCAATATCCGCGAGCAATGCTCGTGGGTACACATGCACCAGCCGGAGGTGGCGACCCGGAAGGCCGCCGAGCTGGTGAGTATGGCTTTGGCGCGAGCACGGATCGCCCGCCCGGCCTCACGCCTCTCGCTGCCAGTAAGCCGGTCGGCCCTTGTGTTAGGCGGGGGAGTTGCCGGCATGACGGCAGCCCTATCTCTGGCGGAGCAGGGCTTCCCTGTCCATATTGTGGAGAAGAATGACGAGTTGGGCGGCATAGCCAGCCGCCTGCGCTACTCTCTCGACGGCGGGGACGTCAGCGTACAGGTGAAAGCCCTCGTCGCACGGGTGGAGAACCACCCGCGAATCGCCGTCCACCGGAACACCGAGGTGCGGGAGGCCCGTGGCCACGTGGGCAACTTCTCGACCGTCATTGCTGGCCGCACCGACGGGCAGGAACGGTGTATCGAGCACGGCGCGATCATCGTTGCCACTGGCGCCCAGGAAGGGCAGCCCACCGGCTACCCGCACGGCGCAGACGAGCGGGTGCTAAGCCTCCTCGAGCTGGAGAACGAGATAGCGTCGGAGAGCCCTCTCGTAGCGCGGGCTCGCAACGTCACATTCATCCAGTGCGCTGGCTCGCGGAACGACGATAGGCCCTATTGCAGCCGGACCTGTTGCCGGCAGACGGTCAAGCTCGCCCTGAGGTTGAAGGAGCTCAACCCCGGGATCGACGTGCGCGTCTTCTACCGTGACATGATGACGTATGGCCTGTCCGAAGAGTCGTACCGGCTGGCGCGGGAGCGAGGCGTTCTCTTCCACCGCTACCGGCCGGATGCGCCGCCGCAGGCTTCGGTAGATGCCGGGTCGGGGGCGGTGCTGGTCACGGGCGAGGACTGCGACCTGAACCGTGTTCTCAAGCTGGAGGCGGACATCCTGGCTCTCGCCGCGCCGACGGTCCCCAACGAGGACAACGCCCGCATCTCGAGCCTGCTGAAGGTGCCTCTGGATAGCGATGGCTTCTTCCTCGAGGCTCACATGAAGCTGCGTCCGGTGGACTTCGCCCGAGACGGGGTATTCCTTTGTGGTTTGGCCCACGGTCCGAAGTCCCTGGACGAGGCCATAGCCCAGGCTCAGGCCGCAGCCTCGCGCGCAGCTTCCATCCTGGCCCAGGAGGCCCTGGAGGTGCCGGCGATCGTCGCGGAGGTACAGGGCAAGAAGTGCTCGGGGTGCGGCCTCTGCGAGGCGGTGTGTCCCTTTGGGGCGATCAGTATCGACGGTGAGGCGAGGGTCGCTGTTGTTGACGAGGTCGTGTGTAAGGGTTGCGGGGTGTGCGCTGCTGCCTGCTGGCCGGGGGCGATCGATGTCCACGGGATCAGCAACGAGCAGGTTCTCGCCTCGATAGCGGCTTTGTAGGGGGAGCGGCGGTCAGTGGAAGAGAAGCACAGCCACTGGGAACCGCGGATAGTGGCCTTTCTCTGCAACTGGTGCAGCTACGCCGGCGCCGACCTGGCGGGGACGAGCCGCCTCCAGTACGCGCCCAACACGCGCACCATCCGTGTGCCGTGCGCTGGTCGGGTGAGCCCGCTGTTCATCGTCCGCGCCCTCATGCACGGTGCCGATGGCGTGCTGGTCTCAGGGTGTCACCCCGGCGACTGCCACTACCTCGAAGGCAACTACCTGGCCAGACGGCGCTTCGGCCTGCTCAAACGTCTGCTCGAGTACGTGGGGATCGAGGAGGAGCGAGTGCAGTTCGCCTGGGTGTCGGCGTCCGAGGGCGGCAAGTTCGCCCACGTGGTGGCAGAGGTCGCCGAGTCGGTGCGGGCACTGGGGCCTGCCCAGCGGCTGATCAGGGCTCGGGATCAAGAGGGGGCTCCGTGACGGATCTCTCGCCGGCAATAAGGGATGCTGCCAGGCGGCTGCTGAGCGACGGGCTGGTGGATGTCGTCATCGGCTTTGAGGCAGGCCCCATCCCACTGCGCAGTTCGCCCTGCTTCGCGAGGGATGCCGCTGAGGTCGAGCGGCTGGTCTGGAACATGAGCTGCGAGAACAACCTCGCGAAGTACCTGCCGCGGCGTCGCGAAAGAGTAGGGGTCATCGCCAAGGGCTGCGACACGCGCTCCATCGTCGGGCTTCTCAGAGAGGGACAAATAGAGCGAGAGCGGCTGCACATTATCGGCGTTCCCTGCCGGGGCTTGATCGACCGGCGGCGCATCGAGAGCGAGCTGGCGGGGCGAGAGGCAATCGATGTGCAGGAGCGGGAAGGGGAGATACTCCTCCGCGGGGACGGCTTCGAGATCGCCCTGGAGAAGGAGCACTGCCTTCACGCCTCCTGTCGCGCCTGCCGCTCTCCCACTCCGGTGATATATGACACCCTCATCGGGGATCCGGTCGCGGAGGACATGGCCGCCGACGAATACGCAACCGTGCGGGAGTTCGAAGCCATGCCGACAGGCGAGCGCTGGCAGTTCTTCGCGGCCCAGGCGAGCAGGTGCATCCGCTGTTATGCCTGCCGCAACGCCTGCCCGCTGTGCTACTGCACGGAGTGCTTTGTGGACAGCACCCAGCCCCGCTGGTTGAGCCCGTCGACTGACGCCACGGACGCCCTCGTCTTCCAGATCATGCGGGTCATGCACACGGCGGGCCGCTGCGTAGACTGCGGCGCCTGTGAACGGGCCTGCCCTGTGGGGCTCGACCTGAGACTGCTCACAAAGAAGGTGGAGAAGGACGTGGAAGAACTCTTTCACTACAAGGCTGGGCTCGATGTGCATGAGCCGATGCCGCTTTCCACGTTCAGCCCTGACGACCCTGGGGACTTCATCCGGTGAGAGCGGTGCTTGTCGCAAAGGACCAGATGTCGGTGCTGCTGGAGGCACTGCTCCAGGATCACGAGGTGTTCGCTCCGGTTAATGATGACGCCTTAGTCGCTTTCCGGCAGGTGGACTCGCCGCAGCAGGTGCTCCTCGATTACGGTAATTCGACACTGCCGCCGAAGGGGCTTTTCTTCCCTCAGACTGAAACTCTTTTCACCTACAGCCTGGAACGAGGACATCTCGTGCTGAAGGAGCCGCAACGGGCGTCGCGGTCGCAGGTGCTGTTCGGCGTCCGGCCCTGCGATGCGCGGAGCTTCACTTTCCTGGACCGGGTGTTCGCCAACGGCAACCAGTGTGACGGCTGCTACCTGGCAAGAAGAGAGAACTGCACGGTTGTTGGCCTGTCGTGCACCAGCCCGAAGGCCACCTGCTTCTGCAGCTCAGTAGGGGGCGGATCTTTTTCCGCTACGGGCTCGGATGTGCTGGTAACAGACCTGGGAACGGACTACCTGGTCGAGGCGATCACCGACAAAGGGGCTCTGTTGGTGGAGAGCGTTGGCGGGTCCAGGGAGGCGGACGAAGAGAGCGTCCGCCGCAAGAGAGAGGCGGAGGCGTCAGCGGAGGCGACTTTCCGAGGCGCCATCCGGACGGAGGACATGGAGCTCAGGCTACAGGAGATGTGGGACGACCCCTTCTGGGACCGTCTGCACGAGAAGTGCGTCGGCTGTGGAGTCTGCACGTATCTCTGTCCCACCTGCCACTGCTTCGACATCGTGGACGAGGGCTCGGAACAGCGAGGGCGCCGACTCAGGCTCTGGGATTCCTGCATGTTCCCCCTCTTCACCCAACACGCCTCCGGCCACAACCCACGGCCGACGGGCAAAGAACGCTGGCGGCAGCGGCTGATGCACAAGTTCTGCTACTGGGCGGAGAGCCACGGTGAGGCGGGCTGCGTCGGCTGTGGACGGTGTGTGGTGAACTGCCCGGTGAACCTGGACATCCGGCAGGTGCTGAACGAGATCGAGTCGCTGAGCAAGCGAGTCGAATGATGATCGCAAAGAACCCGTATGTGCCCATCCCTATGAGGATCGAGAAGGTCACCGTCGAGACGGAGGACCGCAGCATTAAGACCTTCGACCTCTCGTTCATCCATAAGGAGGACGAGCAGGCCTTCCGTTATCTCCCCGGGCAGTTCGCTCAGCTCTCGGTGTTCGGAAAGGGGGAGGCGCCGTTCGGCATCGCGTCCTCGCCGACCAGGGCCGGCCTCTTACAGTTCACCGTCAGCCGGGCCGGCCTGCTGACCAGCGCCCTCCACCAGATGGAACACGGGGACCTGGTGGGGGTAAGAGGACCCCTGGGTTCGGGTTTCCCGTTGCAGGAGATGGAGGGCAGAGACCTGCTCGTCATCGGCGGCGGGTTTGCGTTCACCACACTCCGTTCCCTCACCAACTACGTGCTGGAGAGAGACATCCGGGGCAGGTTCGGGAAGCTCACTGTCATCTATGGAGCGAGGACGCCAGGGATGCTGCTCTACAAGGGCGAGCTGGAGCAGTGGCGGCAGAGGGATGACCCGAAACTTCACGTGACGGTCGATGCCGCAAACGGCGACTGGAAGGGCCAGGTAGGTATGGTGCCGGATGTGGTCAGCAACGTTGCACCGGCGGCAGACGACACCTACGCAGTGGTGTGTGGACCGCCTGCCATGACCCGATACACCCTGCCGGTCCTGGAACGGCTGCACTTCCCTCCGGAGCGTGTTGTGCTCTCCCTGGAGATGAAGATGAAGTGCGGCATCGGGATGTGCGGCCGCTGCAACATCGGCAGCAGCTATGTGTGCAGGGACGGCCCGGTCTTTACCCTGGCCGAGC
>Ga0315296_10000864_pt1 | contig 27077 bp, 22 predicted proteins | sample YL17G14_18_MG_FD_203921 | JGI IMG/M metagenome (GOLD analysis project Ga0315296, IMG submission 203921) | Sediment microbial communities from Yellowstone Lake, YNP, Wyoming, USA - YL17G14_18 | ecosystem: Environmental > Aquatic > Freshwater > Lake > Sediment | place: USA: Wyoming | collected... | reverse complement strand
GGATCGCGCGCTTGGCGCGCGCGGTGAGGCAGGCGACGATGCCGAGCGTGATCCCCATGAGCAGCGTGCCCAGCGGGAGGATCATGACGCTCGCGAACGACTTCGGGGACCAGGCATCAGGAGCACCCGACGGGCCGAAGTGGGTGGGCACGCGGGCCGGCAGGTCGGGGTAGTGGATCCACGCGTAGCTGACGGCCACCACACCACCAAGCAGACCGACGATGAAGGCTGTGACGGGCAGCGCCAGGCTGGCTGGCGTGTCCACGAGGAGCGGGGCCGCTGCGGACGAGACCGTCGTCGCGCCGGCCAAGGCACGTGCCTGGAAGTAGGCGCGGAGATAGCACACAACCGATCCCACGAGGAAGACGAAGACCGACGATGCCGCGAGGGCGGGCGCGGCAGGAACCGCCGTCGCGAGCACCGTGCCCGCCAGCAGGCTCAACAGGAGCGCGCCGGCCATCCACAGGTACCACCCACGCGTGATCCGGCGCGCCTCCTCGCCCTCCCATTGCTGCTCGCCGACATAGACGCCGAACAACAGGCCGCGCCGCGTGATGAGCGGAATGATCAGCATGAACCCGCCAGCCACAAGGATTTCGAGCATGAAGATGACCCAGATTGCGCGGACTTCCATGTCAGTTCTCGCTTTCCTGCCGGCGCGTCGACAGCCGGTCGAGCTGATGATCAACCATCCTCCGGACAACGTCCGTCGGCAATCCGGCCTGTCGCATGCGCGCGAGGAGCCCGTCAAGCTCGGCCTGGAAGCTCGCGCTGGCGTCCGGCGCCGGTGTTGGCGCCGGAGCAGCAACCTCCACGCCCGATCGATCCCGGATGCGGACGAAGCCTTCGTCGGCAAGCAGGCGGTAGGCGCGGGCCACGGTGTTCAGATTGACACCCAGATCGGCCGCGAGCGTCCGGACGCCCGGCAGAAATGCCCCGGGCCGCAGCGCGTTGGTGGCGATGCAGGCTCTGATCTGGCGAGCAATCTGCTCGTAGGCAGGCTCATCTTTCGCGCGATCAATGGTGACAGTAATCACGGCATCCATGGGAAAACTGTACACTCAATGAAGTACAGACGCAAGTGCCTGGGCGCCAGTTCCATGGAAATGGGGTCAGGCACGATTGTTCCCCCCGGTGACTTTTGTCAACCCGAGAGAATAGTGCCTGACCCCAATGGTCGGCGGGTCGCCGTGCCGCCAAGTTGTGCTGGTAAAGTCCTTTCAGAAGAACTGCTTACGATCCGTCAGCCCGCCGAATGTCGGCTGGCGCGATGCAGGCGGGCGAGTCATTCTGCGGCCGATTCACATAGCGCGATACCGGGAACGCGATCATCCCCTCTGCTGGATATGGTTGAAGCAGGGGCGCCAGTTGTTCCGGCGTCACCTCAGCCGGATCCAGCCACTTGGCGTACGCCTCCGGATCGACAATGACCGGCATGCGCGTGTGGATCATCTGCATCAGCCGGTTCGGCGCCGTCGTCACAATCGTGCACGACTGCACCGGGTCGCCCTCCGCCGGGCGCCACCGATCCCACAGCCCCGCAAACGCGAATGGCCGACCCGAGGCCAGCCGGATGTACATCGGCGTCTTCGGACGGCTGCCCGGCTCCTGCTTCCACTCGTAGAACCCGTCAGCCAGCACCAGGCACCGGTGCTTCCGGTAGATGCCGCGGAATGAAGGCTTCTCTGCGAGGGTTTCCGCGCGGGCGTTGATCATCCGATCGCCGATGGCCGGGTCCTTGGCCCAGGACGGAATCAACCCCCAACGGTAGAGCTCGACCCGATTGACGCCGGTGTTGGCGATGACCGCCACCGGCTGTGACGGCGCGATGTTGTAGCGCGGGGCGAGGTCGGCGGGAATCTCGATATCGGGGAAGGCCTCGTGGAGATCCGTCGGCGTGGTGGTCAGCGTGAAACGGCCGCACATGTGTGTGCTCCCGAGAGTCCGCTCCGCATTGTCCCCTTCGCGGGCGGAGAAGGCAAGCCGCCTCCACCACGCGGTGGTATATTCGCAGGGGGCGAGTCAATGCTTGAAGCCATCCTCAGGTTCTACGCCGAGCTCAACGACTTCCTGCCGCCCGCGCTGCGGCACCGGACGATCCGGCGGCAGTTCGACAGCCCGGCCTCCGTCAAGGATCTGATCGAGTCGTGCGGCGTGCCGCACGCCGAGGTCGATCTTGTGCTCATCAACGGCGCGGCTGCGGACTTCCGCTCCCTGGTGGCCGGGGGTGACCGGGTGGCTGTGTACCCCCGATTCCGATCGTGCGATCCGGCGCCGGGCGAACGGCTCCAGCCGGTGCCACTCGCCGAACCACGATTTGTCCTGGACGTCCACCTGGGCCGGCTGGCGAGCTACCTGCGTCTCGCCGGGCTCGACGTGGCCTACCGGAACGACTGTACGGACGAGGAGCTCGCGCAGGTCTCGCACGAAGCGGATCGGATTCTGCTCACCCGTGACCGCGAGCTGCTCAAGCGCAACGTCATCACCCGCGGCTACTTCGTGCGCGAGACGAACCCACGCCACCAGCTTGCCGAGGTCATCCGCCGCTTCGATCTCGCCAGGCGGCTGGCGCCGTTCACGCGATGCGGGCGCTGCAACGGGCTCCTCGGGCCAGCCCGCAAGGAGGCCGTTGCGGACCGGCTGCCACCCCGTGTCAGGTCGAGCCGTGACGATTTCCTCCAGTGCTCGGGGTGCGGCCGCGTGTATTGGGAAGGCACGCACGTCGAGCAGATCAGGAAGTTCCTGCGGCTCGCGCTCGATGAGCCTCCACCCGCCTGACGCTGGCCCCAGCCAGCGGGAACACCAGCTGCGCGCAAGCGTCTAAGCTATCAGCGCGCCGCGCCGATGATTCCTGCGAGGAGAAGATGAGCAACCGGTTTCGGGACCTCCGTCATGCCATCAGGGCTCTGCTCAAGCAGCCGACGTTTACGGTGGTGGCGGTGCTGACGCTCGCCCTGGGCATCGGCGGCAACGTGGCGATCTTCTCGATTGTCAACAGCATGCTGCTGCAGCCGCTGCCGTATGCCAACCAGGCGCGGGTGTGGAGCATCAACGAGCGCAGCCCGGCCTTTCCGGACGGCATGTCCGTGTCGTCCGCGGACTATTTCGACTGGAAGGATCGCCAGCAGGTCTTCGACGGGATGGCCCTCTTCCGCGGCTCGTCCTTCACGCTGAGCGGCGTGGACGAGCCGGAACGCATCCAGGGGACGCTCACGTCAGCTGATCTATTGTCCGTGCTCGGCGCCCGCCCCATTTCAGGTCGAGGCTTCCGGCCCGAAGACGATCGGCCCGGCGCCGAACCGGTCGTGCTGGTGGGCTACGGGCTGTGGCAGCGCCGCTTCGGCGGACGACCCATCGTCGGGCAATCGATCCTGCTCGATGGGCGACCTCGCACGGTGATCGGCATCATGCCCGCGGAGTTCGGGTTCCCGGAGTTCGCGCAGCTGTGGGTGCCGCTCGCGCTCAACCCGGCCGAGGAGGTCCGCGGCCGTCACATGTACAACGCCATCGGGCTGCTCACGCGGGGCACCAGCCCGGAGCAGGCGCTGACCAACCTGACCGGGATTGCGAAGCAACTTGAGCAGTCCTACCCGGCCACGAACACCGACGTTGGCGTGCTGATCGAACCGCTGCGCGAGCGGTCGCTGCCGGGCGAACTGCGTCTCGCCTTCGTCCTGCTCATGTGCGTGGTGGGCTTCGTGCTGCTGATTGCGTGCGCGAACGTCGCGAACCTGCTGCTCGGGCGGGCCGTCTCCCGCGATCGTGAGATGGCCGTGCGCATTTCGCTCGGCGCGAGCCGGTGGCGAGTTGTCCGGTTGCTTCTCGCCGAGAGCCTCGTGCTGGCGGCGGCCGGCAGCGTGCTCGGGCTCGTCCTGGGTCGCACGGCACGCGACGCGCTGATTCGATCGGTCCCCATCGAGATCCCCTTGTGGATGCGCTTCGACATAGACGCGACTGTTGTCGTGTTCGTGGCGCTTCTCACGGCGGTGACCGCCCTGACGTTCGGGCTCGTGCCGGCGCTGCGCGCGTCCCGCCCGGACCTGAACGAGGCGTTGAAGGACGCCGGGACGCGTTCCGCGACGGGGAACACTGGACGACTGCGGAATGCCCTGGTCGTGGGAGAAGTGGCAATCGCCCTGATCCTGCTTGTGGCGAGCGGCCTCACGATGCGGGCGTTCGTGCGGCTGATGAACGTCCACCCCGGCTTCGACGCGGCGAACGTCCTGACGATGCGGGTGGTCATGCCGCCGGCCGATTACGGGACGGCGGGCAGGCGCCGTGCTTTCGTCGAGGAACTCCAACGCGGGGTGCGCGTGCTGCCGGGCGTGGAGCGCGCAGCCTTCAGCTCCTCGCTGCCCCTCGGCGGCGGCACGACGGCCACCTCCTTTGTCGCCGAGGGCGAGCCGCCGCCTCCGCCGGGCCGCAGCGCGATCGCGAACCTCGCGGTCGTGACGCCGGGCTACTTCGAGACGATGCGTATTCCCTGCCTCGCCGGGCGGACCCTCACCGATCGCGACGGCGTGCCGGACACGCCGCCGGTGGCCTTTGTGAACGAGACGCTGGCACGGGCGCACTGGGCGGGAACGGATCCCGTCGGCAAGCGCATCAGTTTCGGCGACGGGACAAAGCCGTCGTGGCTCACCGTTGTGGGAGTCGTGGGTGATGCGCGCCACCAGGGGCTCGATGTCCCCGTCCGCCAGAGCATCTTCGTGCCGCACCGGCAGAACCCGTCGGCGTTCATGACGCTCGTCATCAAAGCGTCCGTGGAGCCGCTGTCGCTCGTTGAAGTCGTGCGGCAACGGATCCGGCAGAACGACCGCAACATGCCGGTGTTCGACGTGTTCACGATGGAGCGAGTGGTCGTGCGGTCGATGTGGAACATCCGTCTGTTCTCGTGGATCTTCGCGGTGTTCGGTGTCGTTGCGCTGGTGCTCGCCGTCATCGGCGTCTACGGCGTGGTGTCGTACTCGGTCGCGCAGCGGACCCGGGAGATCGGGATCCGGATGGCGCTTGGGGCAGGGGCGCCCGAGGTGCTCGCGATGGTGCTCAGACAGGGGATGGTCCTGGCGTTGGCCGGGCTGGCGGTGGGGCTCGTCGCCGCGGCCGCCGTGACGCGCGTGATGCGCGCGCTGCTGTACGGGATCAGCCCGACCGACCCGCTCACCTTCGCCGCCGTGACGGCGGTGCTCGTCGCGGCTGCCCTGATCGCGTGTTACGTTCCGGCGCGGCGCGCCACGAAGGTAGATCCGCTGATCGCGCTCAGGTACGAGTGAAGCCGTTCGCCACGAGACCGTCGTCGCGACGGCAGATGCCGGTCACTTTCCGGGCGGCTTGCTAAGCGAGATATCTGAGATACCGCCGATCCGCTTGGCGGCGTCGATCATGCCCTGGAAGTCGGCCTCGCCGTAGACCACTATCCGCGCCCCGTCGGGCGACCCGCCGCCGTGCATGCAGCCCGGCACGCCTGCCCCCGTCGTAAGCCACTCGATTAGTCGTGCGATCCGCATGCGCGTCTCGGCCGGGGAGTTGGCCTTCAGGTACTTCTGAATCAGGTGCCCGTACCGACTGTCCATGAAGTCCTGGTACGACGGCATGCAGCCCGTCTCGGCAATCCCTCCGGCAATTTCCTGCGTCAGGCGCTTCGTTTCGTAAGGGAGTGTGCCGACGTGGACCTTGTTGGCGTGTGAGAGCGTGGCACTCGGCAGCCAGGCGCCCGAGGGATGCTGGGCGCCCATGACTGCGGCGGCCAAACCCATGCCGAACGTCGTCTCGTTGTTGATGATCATCGCCGTGATCTTGTCGCGGAACACCTTCTCGTCGAGGCCATTGGCCCGCGCGATCAGGATGGCCGCCCCAACCATCAGGTCGCCCTGGCCGGCCACGCAGGCGCCGATCGCCGCGCGGTAGGGAAGCGTGAACCGCATGACCGCGTCACCGGCGTAGCCGTACTCGCTGCACATGAAGACGCGATCCCTCGGGACGAAGACATCCTCGAAGAAAATGTACGCCTGCGTGATGCCGCCCTTCGTGACCGGGTTGTCGAATCCCTCTTCCAGCTCGCGATCGTCGGACGCGTGCCGCGCCTCGACAATGGTGATGCCGGGGGCATCCTTCTGGATGGCGAAGGCGACCGCGTAGTCAGCGTCCTCGCGCTTCAGCCGCGTCGTCGGCATGACGAAGATCTCGTTGGCGGCGGCCGTCCCGCAAATCATCACCTTCGCGCCGCGCACGACGATGCCGTCATCGGATCGCCTGACGACACGCAGGTACATGTCGGGATCGGCCTGCCTGGACGGCGGCAGCCGCCGCTGGCCCTTCGGGTCCGTCAGCGCGCCGGCAAGCGTAATGTCGCGCTCCTGCGCGCCCATCAGCCACGTCTTGAGGCGTTCGTGGTAGTCGGTCCCCCGGTCGTGGTCGATATCCCAGGTCGTCGACCACATCGCGTTCATGGCGTTCCATCCCGCGCACCGGCCGCCGGTGCACGTGCCGGTGAGCTGGAACATCAGCCGTTTCATCCGGCTGTTCGCGAACATGTCCTCGGGCGACCGGATGACGGACAGGTACCGCGAGATGCGCTTGCCGGTCAGGTGCGACACGGTCGTGAGCAGATCCTGGTAGCGCGGATCCCGGGAGGCTTCGAAGATCTGGGCGTGTCCTTCGATGGTCCGTTGCGTGAACGGGTCGCCAACCGGATCCTCGATGAGCTTGCCCTTCTTGTAGATGTTGGGCTTGAGCTCGCGGAGGCTCGCCTTGAACTCGTCAGCCGTCCTGGTGTGGTCAGGCGGCTTGATGGCTGCCGCCAGCCCCTCGCCCGTCCTGAGCTGCTGGATCAGCGCCGGCAGGATCTCCTTCACGTCGCCGACGATGCCGTAGTCCGCCAGGCCGAAGATCGGCGCCCGCTGATCGCTGTTGATCGCGACGATGACCTGCGCGCCGTGGATCCCGACCACGTGGTGCATCATGCCCGAGATGCCCGCCGCGATGTAGAGCTTTGGCGCGATGATCTTGCCGCTTGCGCCGATCATCTGGTCCCAGCTCGCCCACCCTTCATCGACGGGCGGCCTCGTCGCGCCCACCGAGCCGCCCAGCACCTCTGCGAGCTGTTCGACAAGAGCCCAGCCTTCTTTGGAGCCAACACCGAAGCCGCCGGCGACGACCACTTCCGCCTTCGTAATCGGCAGGGCGGCCGAGGCCGCTCGTTGCTGGCGTTCGGTCTCACGGGCTGATCGGACGGTCGCGGGGATGTCAACCGTCTCGTGCACCACACGGGCGGCCGTCGTTGTGGTCGTCGGCTTGAAGATGCCGGCCGTCACCGTGGCCATCTGCGGCGTGCGGGCCGGGCACACGATGTTCGCCATCAGGTGGCCGCCGAAACCGGGCACCGTCTGCACCAGACGGCCCCGCTCGAACTTCAGATCCGTGCAGTGGGCGCTGAGGCCCGTGCCGAGCCGTGCGGCGACGCGGGCGGCCAGCGAGGTATTGAACGCGTCGGCGCCGAGCAGCAGGACCTGCGGCCCGTGCCGCTGCACAAGTTCCGCAAGCACGACAGCAAACACCGACGAGCTGAACCGCTCGAGGCGCGGGTGGTCCACCACATGGATGGTCGTGGCGCCGGCGTGGAGCAGCTGCTCGGCCAGAGGCGCGGTCCCCGAACCCAGCAGAATCGCCTCGAGCGGCACCCCCGCAGTTTGAGCCAGTTGACACCCCTTGCCGAGCAGTTCGAGCGCGACCGTGTCAACCGTGCCGCCTTCGTGCGACGCGTAGACCCATATCGCGGCTTTGTGCATGTCGCTCATGGTGGTCATCCTGTCACCGGACGAGTCGCTCCGCCCGCAGCTTCTCAATCAGCTTGCCCACGACTTCGTTTGGTGATCCCTTGAGGATCTCGCCCTTCCGGCCGACAGGCGGCGTGAACACGTTGAGCATCTGGGTCGGCGATCCCTTCAGGCCGACCTCGGCCGCGTCGACCCCGAGATCGGCGGCCGTCCATCGCGTGACGCCCGCCTGCGTCGCCTTCATGATCCCGGGCATCGTGGGCAGACGCGGCACGTTGGCCTCGCGGTCGAAGGTCACGAGTGCCGGCAGCTCGCACTCATAGGCGACCTGCCCGTCGCCTGCCTGGCAGCGCGCCCTCAGCAGGCCCTCGTGCGCCTCGAGCGCGATCGCGTGGGTGAGATCGGGAATGGCCAGCAGCTCGGCCACCTGCGGGCCGACCTGTGACGTGCTGCCGTCAACCGAGTACGCGCCGCAGAAGATGAGATCGAATCCGCCGATCTTCCTGATGGCTGCCGCCAGCGCCTTCGCGGTTGCCAGTGTGTCAGCGCCGGCGAACGCGACGTCCGACAGCAAAAACGCGCGGTCGCACCCCATGGCAAGCGCCTCGGCGAGCTGGTCCTCCGCACCGGGCGGCGCCATCGTCACCACGCTGACCGCGCCGCCATGCCGCGCCTTCATGACGACCGCCTGCTCGATCGCGTTCCGGTCCAGCGCGTTGATGACCGCGGGGATGGCCTCGCGCTGGAGCAGCAGGGTTTCGGGATCGAGCTTGAGCTTGTTCCAGTGCTTCGGGTCGGGCACCGGCTTGATGCAGACGATGATGTCAAGAGATCGCATTCGTGCGTTCCTGGCTCCGAGCCGTTTCAGTTCTGACATCCCCGCCCCGCGCGATCCGCCCCGATCGTCACGGGCGGCGGCGACACCTCTCAACCCGTTCGTCCTGAGGCTCTCGACGGATGAGCGGGCCGGGACGGGCGCAGCCTACGCGAGCGCGGCCCGTGACACGACCAGCTTGCCGATCTCTGACGTGCCGCCGGCAGAGATGCAGACCATCGCGTCCCTGAAGAGCCGCTGGACCGGGTACTCGAGCATCGTGCCGCAGCCGCCGTGGATCTCGACGGCCTTCTTTGCCGCCTGGACCGCCGCCTCCGTGACGAAGGTCTTTGCCAGCGTCGTTTCGATGGCGCAGTCGCGGCCGGCATCCTTCAGCCACGCGGCCCGGTAGCAGAGAAGCCGCGACGCCTCCAGCAGGCCGTGGATGTCCGCAATGCCCCACTGGATGGCCTGGAGCTGCGCGATGGGCTTGCCGTAGAGCGTCCGCTCCTTTGCGAACTTCACGGCCTCGTCGTAGCACGCTTGCAGGACGCCGAGCGCCGTCGCAGCCATCCCGGCGCGACCGACCTCGGAAATCGTCTTGAGGGCGATCGTCATGCCGTCACCCTCGTCGCCAATCAGGTTGCCCTTCGGCACGAGGCAGTCCTTGAAGATGAGCTCGCCGGTATCCGAGCCTCGAAGCCCCATCTTGCGCTCGTGGCGGCCGGCGCTGAAGCCGGGCGTGCCCTTCTCGACGATGAAGGCGCTGATGCCCTTCGCGCCTTCGGCTGTCTTGGCGACCATGATGACGGCGTCGCTCAGATGGCAGTTCGTGATGAAGCACTTGCGGCCGTTGATGACGTAGCCGCCGCGGGCCGGCTGGGCCGTGCTGGTCATGCCGAGCAAATCGGAGCCTCCTGTCGGCTCCGTGATCGCGCACGTGCCGAACGAATCCCCCCGGCACAGGCCCGGAAGGTACTTCTGCTTCTGCTCCTCGGTGCCGAAATCGCCAATCGCCGCGGCACCCATGTGATGCACTTGAAGACTGATGCCGGCGGCCGCCGACACCCGGCTGACCTCTTCGACGGCGACGGTCCGAGCGAGGTAGCCAAGATTCGAGCCGCCATACTCCGGCGTGGTGACCAGGCCGAGGATGCCAAGATCGCCCATCGCCCTGATGAGCTTGGCGGGGAACTCCCCGGTCTCCTCCATGTGATCCACGAGCGGGGCGACCGACGCCTCCGCGAAGTCACGGACGGTGCGCCTGACGAGCCTGGCTTCCTGCGGGAGATCGAAGTCCATGTGGGTCCTCGCTTGTGTGCGCGAATATTCTACTTGAGGTTACACGTTGCAGGTTGCAGGTTACAGGTTACAGGTTACAGGGGGAGGGGCATCCGGAGGCGTCAGGGATCAGGGACCTCCCCACCCGCGCCGTGCTTCGACAGGCTCAGCACGCCCTGAGCCAGCCGAGGGGCGCAGGCGTCACAGCCGCGACCAATGTTCTTGGCGCTGAGGACGGGTGGGACTGCTCGCCGACAGGACCCGCCATGCCGGCTATGAAATGGCTTGTAGAGATCAAGCGGTGGCGGGTCACGAGGCCCGCCACCGCGTCGAGATCGGAATCGGCCCTACTTGGGCACAGACAGCGAGACGGCCTTGATGGTGAGATTGATGGCCGGCTCGCAGTCAGCGGTCAACGCGAGCGCGGCCGCCAACAGCGACCTGACCTGCGCCTCCAATTCCACGTCGGAACCCGGCATGCCCATCTGCTTCGCCAGAAGCACGCCGATGTCTACGATGTATTCGTAGTTGTCCAGGTTCGAGTTCGCCAGGGCGAAGGCGTAGGCAGAGATCACCTGGTTGAAGTAGGCTTGGGTCGCGCCAAGGGTCTGCACATCAGTCCGCTGGAAGGGCCACCAGACGAACACTCGCGTCAAGAGGCCTGGAACATACGGTGGGGGAGTGGCCGCGACATTCATCAAATGCCCTGCCAGGTACAGGCGGCTGGTGTTCAGCCGGAGGTCCACCGCGGTCTCAATGGCGTAGTGCGCGAGTTCGGGAGAGATCTTCGCGGCGGCCGCGAGGAGGTTCGCCCGGAAAGTGACGTAGCCGGCGAGGTACAGCGGCGGATACCCGTGCGCGTAGTGGTCCGCGGCGTACATCTCGTTGTGCGTCACCCAGCCCCTGGCGAAGACGCGCTGCGCCGAGTTCCGCGTCCATGGCCTCAGGTCGGTCGCGAGCCAATGCGTGTCCCAGAACGCCGAATCCCAGCTGTACCCGGCCGGCACGTACATCGCCATGTCCGGGGCAATCGCGCCGTACCAGAGATCCGGTGACCCCTCGTACGCCGGGTACACCTTCTGCGCGATGTAGATGTGGGTGGCGGGGTTCCAGGCCTGGATTCGTGCTCCCACCAGAACCACGGTCACCAGGATGACAACGAGAACGGCGCCGAGTCGGATCGATCGTTTCATGGCTGCGCCTCCTGGCACAGGAACAGGCCGACGAACCGAGCAGGGGCTCCGCGGCCGAACGAACGACTGCATCAAATGTCCGCCCGGCGGAGGCGCATGTCAAGAGGATCGTGCCGAATGTCCCGTTTTAGACTACAGACCGGAGCGGGGCCCGTCGATTCGTGCCGAGTGCCTCGCCTCTGTCTATTCCTTCGCTGTGGGCTTGAATCGGAAGTTCACATCATCGTCCCCACCGTAGCCCACGTTCGGGAAATCGAAGGCGGGGCCGGCGGCCATCACCGCCGTCGTCCCGTCCGCGGACAGGGCGCCGACGGTGGCTTTGACCGTCGAGGCTTTCCGGCCCGAGGTGAAGATCACTTCGAACTCGCCGCCTTCGTAGAGGACCAGCGCGAAGTTGAAGCCGGCGGTGGCAAAGGTATCGGCGGCCGGCACGAGGCTCATGAAGTAGATGACGTGGACGCGGTTCGGCGCCTGGCCCAGCGTCCCTGTCCAGACGCTGTTGGCCCACTGGCCGTGGCCGGCCTCCATCCGCAGGTCGGTCCAGAAGGCGAAAATCGCGTTGCGCGGGGCGGCCGGGTCGGGCAGCGCGGTGTTGGCGGCGACGCTCGTCTTGGCCTGCGTGTCGAACGTGATGTAGCCGTTGTCGCTGATGTAGTAGCCGGTCACTTCCTTCCCGAAGAACTGCCAGGGAAAGGGAAGCGTCTGCCAGTCGGAGCGCTCGTTGTCCCTGGGCGGGCCGAACGCCAGGCGCGCGTTCTGGCGGAAGGAGAACATGAAGTCGTGATCGCCGGTGGTCTGGACGACCTCGTAACTCTGAAACGCGAGGCCGGCAGGGATCAGCAAAACCACGGCAAGCGCACAGATGAGCGACTTCACTGGAGGGCCCCCTTCTGTGACCTCTCCGGCCGCGAGCCTGCGGGCGAACTGGCCGCCGGAGGGTCTCCGTCCTACATGCGGGTGTTGACGATGTTGTTGTAGATCGAACCGAAGGTGAAGCTGATCCCGACCGAGAACGAGTAGCGGTACCCCGTGGCCAGTTGGCGCTGCCTGGCTAGGACCTCCTCGTCGGTCGCATCACCCTTGGGGAGGTAGAGCTGGTCCCTGACCTTGGATCCGCTGGCATCGATGCTCAGTGACAGGCCCTTGAACAGGCGGAGATCCGTCTCGCCTCCTACCGAGATCCTGTACTTGCTCACATCGGACAGGTACTGCGAGAAGTCGAAATCCGCTCGTACCGATCCCCACGTGCGCTTGACATCGAGGGACACGGCCACCGCGTGGGAGAGCAGGCGCTCCGACAGCTTGCCGTAGACGGTTTCAATGCGATAGTCGACCGCTTGGAAGCCGAGATCGTACTCGACGGTGAGCTGGTGCGTGGTAGCCTCAGTGTAAGGGAAGAAGTTCCATTCCACAGCCGGCGCTGCCCAGACGGCGAGATCCAGGTTGTTGTAGGTCGAGGAGGACACGCCAGCGCGCAGGCCCGCGGACCAGTGGCCTGTGAGGCTCTTGACGAGGATGCCGTCGGAGCCCCAGCTTCGCGTCACGCCGGTGTAGGTGCTCCCGTCGCTGAACTTGTACTTGCTGTCATTGTAGCGGGCGTTGTTCGAGACGTTGACTTTCCAGGCGTCCGTGGTGCGATTCACCGTGATGTTGCCCTCGAAGGATTTCGACTTCGTGCGCTGCTCTCCGTTGGACCTGCCACTAAAGCGGGTCCGGAAGACCCAGTAGTTCCACGGGTCATGGGCCTGCCGGGCCGCGGTCTCTTTCTGGGGCTGGTCGCTCGGGCGGAACGTGAGCTGCAGGTTGGCCCCGAGGCGCGAGTGCGTGACGTACCGCGTGAGGCCCAGCTTGATCACTCGAACCAGCTCCCGGCGCGTGACCTCCTCCGTGTCGCTTTGCTGCGTATCGAAGGTGAGGGTATCGTTGATGCCATCGAACGACTGCTGGCCGATGAAGCTCAGCGTGTACTGCCGGCCGCCGGAACCGGCGCCCTGGGCCGTAATGAGCAGGTGCACGTCCGCGTCCTTTCGTTCCCGGACGTGATCCACAAACGCCACCTCGGTTCGGATGTACTGCGTGTCACAGCGCACGTCCTGACAATCGAGGAACAGCCTGACAGTCGGGAGGACCTGGCCGACGGGCGGAGCCGATCTCGGGGTCTGGGCAAGCGCTGAGGTGTTTGCCAGCATGCAGATGCAAATCGACGCCATTGGGACGCGCATGAAGCGGCTCTCCTCGAGGGGGATGGGGCTGCGGGACCTCGCAGCCCGCTGGCGGGAGGCACCACGAGCATTCTACCGCGACCCGCCGGGGGGAGGCCACACGATTCGGCACGCACGATCCAGCCCGCCGCCAGCCAGGCACCGCAGGGGTCGGGTCGAGTACCCCGAGAGACCGTCCTGTCCCGACACTGCCGGCTGCCCCGAGTCGTTGGGCGCGGAATGGGTTGACGGGCGCACGAGCTGCTGTGGATACTCAGGGCCAAGCCGGACCGTGAATGAGAGCCGGTGACGACCAACAGGCAGGAGGGTCCGTGATGAACGATAGTCGACTCACATCCCGACGGACATTCCTGCAGACCGGAGCGGCGGGCCTCGCCGGATCGGCGTTTCTCTGCGCCTGCTCCCGCCCTCGCTCGTCGGCGGATACCCCCCGAAGAGACCGAAAGATCGTGTTCCGCACGCTCGGGCGGACTGGCCTTCGGCTGCCCATCGTCAGCATGGGATCGGCCTACGCCGTCAACTTGGTTCATTCGGCCCTGAGCGAGGGGATTCAGTACATCCACACGTCGAGCTCGTATGCCGAGAGAAACCACGAGCGGATGCTGGGCAGCGTGTTCCGCGGCCGCCCCCGCGGTTCCTTTGTGATCGCCACCAGCCCAGACCTGCCATACCGCGACGACCCCGGTGGCATCGGGACCATGGATCTCGGGACGAAGGTCGATGTTCGCCTCGTCGCGGAATCCATCGAAGGCAGCCTCAAGCGCCTCGCGCTCGACGCGGTGGATATCTACTACCTGGCCTCCATCGGCTACCGCGAGACGGCCCTGCACGAGCCCTACCTGAAAGCGTTCGAGCAGCTGAAGAAGGAGGGGAAAGCCCGGTTCGTTGGCATTACGACGCACAGCAACGAGCCGGAGGTCATCCGTGCTGCCATTGAGAGCGGCGTGTGGGATGTGGTCCTCACCGCCTTCAACTTCAGGCAGTCCCACCGCGAAGAGGTTCGAGCCGCCATCCGGCAGGCGGCCGAGGCGGGACTCGGGGTGGTGGCCATGAAGACGCAGGCTGGGGTCTTCTGGGACGGCACGCGGAGCCAGAAGATCAACATGAAAGCCGCGCTCAAGTGGGTGCTCCAGGATGAGAACGTCCACACGACGATCCCGGCGTTCTCGAACTACGATGAGATGTGGGAAGACCTCTCGGTCATGGAGGACCTCGCCCTGACGCCGGACGAGCGGCGGGACCTGAGGCTCGGAGAGCACTTGGGGCTCTCTGGCCTCTACTGCCAGCAGTGCGGACACTGTCTGCCCCAGTGTCCGGCCGGGTTGGATATTCCCATGCTCATGCGCGGTTACATGTACGCGGCCGGCCATCAGCAACCGGAGAGGGCCAGGCATACCTTGCGCGCTTGGACGCCCGCGGACGTTGCCTGCCGGCGCTGCGAACGATGTGATGTCCGGTGCGCGCTCGGGTTCGACGTGCGGTCCAGAGCGCTGCACATGGCACACCTGCTGCGCACAAAGGTTTCGGGACGGATTCCTGGAGATACAACTCTTCATGCGTGCTCTTGACGCCGCCTTCGCCGGTTCGGGATGCACCTCCGGCCGTCTTCCAGATGGCCATCCCGAACGGGCGACCTGGCTAGGCGAGGTCAAAGGGTCGAGTGAATCGTCGGCGGAAGCTGTGGCATGATTAACGAGGAGGTGCTGATGTTTCTCGGGACACGCGTCCGACAGCTACTGGCTGGAAGGCTGCCGAGGTGCATCTTGGCAACCCTGGCTGCGGCCGTGGCTCTGGGGACGGTCGCCATGGATGCCGTCCCAGCGGGGGACGACGCAACGCAGCAAGCGTCGCAACAATCACAGAAACCGGTCAGACAGCTTCGATTCCACACCGACGGAGGAGCCGGTGCCCCTGCAACTGTGGAAGCCCTGTGGGAGATGTCGGATTCGGTCTTCGATTGTGTCGCCGTAGCTGAGCGTCCTGCTGATGTCGTTGTAACCCTGGATGACGGACGCTAAGATGTCATCGTCAAGACACACCACGAGTTCGAGGTCCTTTCGGTGCTGAAGTCTCCGCGAGCCGTCGTGGGATCGCGTATAACAGTTGAGAGAATGGGCGGACTGCGTGATCGGGGCAACTACGTTGATGACCACATCGACGACGCGTTCCCCCGGTTCAAAGAGGGCCAACACCTCCTTCTGTTCCTAAGATATGTTTCCAGTCGCGATATCTACCTACCCGTTACTGGCACTGCGGACAGTGCATTCCTAGAACACAACGCAAGAATCGCACCGCTTGGCCGAAGCAAGCTCGCACGCTCGCTTGCGGGGCAGTCACTGGAGGAGCTTGTGGCGAGGCTCCGGAGGAAGAGGGGAGGGAACCATGCGAACTAGCCGCGCCTTCCCACTACTCATCACTGTCGTTGCCCTCTGTGTAGCATCGGAGGTGGTTGATGGCCGTGTCGTCCGTGACGGGAACCCCCGCATGGCTGCTCGTGACGCAGGCGGTTGATGGGTTGTGGAAGGGCCTTCCCGCCAACAAACGACAGCTCGTCGAGAAACTGGCGAAGGTCGCCACGACCAGGGCGCGAGCGGGAGAGGACGAGGAGTGATTCTGTCTCCAGCCCTTCTTAGGGTGGGAAATATCCGGAAACGGCCGGCGGCGAGACGCCGTTTTCGTGCCGGTCCCCTCCGGTCCCGGTGACGGCGTGGCGTAGCCTTTTGTAGCGTCCACGCGTACCCGTTCACCGTGGGCGGTCAGATTTCGTCGGGCCTCTTAGCAATTTCGCGGGCATGTGCCCGATCCTGCCTCACAGCCTACACGCTCGGAACGCCGGAAAGTTACCCGGCCCGTATACCGGCGGCCCGCGTTTCAACTGCCATGGGTTTGGGCGGAATACCATGAGCCGGCCGCCCGCCGCGAACGCTTTACGGTTTCACCGATACACGTCCCGGCGGTGTCCGACCTTCAGCACGAGCACGATCAATTCGTTGTCGTGGACCTCGTAGAGAACGCGGTAGTCCCCGACACGAAGACGGAAGACGCCAGGTTCTCCGGTGAGCGCCTTCACGCCAGGCGCACGTGGGTTGTCTTGAAGGGAGAGCAGACATTTGTCGAGTCGCTTCTGAATGTCCTTCGGGAGCGCCAGGAAGCCGCGTTCGGCGGACGGCTTGAAGAGGAGGCGGTAGCGCCCCACCTACACGAGCCCAGCCTTTCGGCGGACCTCCTCGTAGGGCACGGTTCCGGGTTCTTCCCGAGCGGCCCGAACAGCCTCCACGTCGAGACGGTCTTCGAGGTCTTCGAGGAGCTCCAGGTCCTCGACGGACACGAGCGCGGCGACGGCCTTCCCGTGACGTTCGAGGACGATCCGCTCGCCCTTGAACGCCACGCGGTTGAGCGTGTCGGAGAACGTGTCTCGAACGACGGTGGCAGGAATGCGGGTCATGGGTTCCTTCCGTACGCTTTGCACGTTTCGTACACAGTATCGGTTCGATTCTCCCAGCCGTCAAGCCCAGCCTTTGGCAGTCTTTGGCGGCGGGCGGACCTCCGGGGAGCCCGTCCGTCCCTATGTAGCTACTATGGAGCTACTATGTTCGGCCGCCGTCGGGCTAGGTGTCTGCTAGCGGGAGTGTTTCCTACCCAGGCGGCCGGCGTCTCTGTCACGACTGCTGCCAGTAGCGGTTGAGGCACTGGCGCATGTATACGTCAGATCTCGTCAACGACGAGGGTCGAGTTCTCCCCTGAATCGTGCGCACACAGTCGCGCACAGAGAGGACTTGACAGGGCAAGACAGGCTCGCTTGACCGGTCGTTCCATATCAGGCGGCGGTCCATCAACCGTACGTGATGGAAGTACTGGCAGGGGTTACACGGACGGTGCCGCCGGCAAGAGGTCGGGAGGGATTTCCGGACTTACAATCCCGTAAGACGGTTCTGTGATCACGAAAGATCGTCCCGACCCCTTGGGAGGCAGCACCTCTTGTACTTCCGGCCGCTGCCGCAGGGGCAGGGATCGTTGCGGCCCACGTCAGCGCGTCCGTCGGGAACCGCGCCCGGCGCCGCCTGCCTCAGCGGGTCCGTCCCCGCCGCGCCGATGCGCTCGGCCCCGACCTTCACCGCGTACGGCAGGATGTGGATGAAGAAGCGCTTGAAACCCGCGCACAGGTAATTCAGCCCCGCCTCGTCGTCGGGCGTGCGGATGAACCGGTCCTTCGGGCACCCGCCATGACACATGAGCCGAACCTCGCACGTCTGACAGTACCGCGGCAGCGTGTCGCGCTTCGCCAACCCAAACGCTCGCTGGGCCTGGCTCTCGACCAGATTGGCCAGCGGCGTCTCGCGGATGTTGCCCAGCCGGTGCTCCGCGTCAACGAAGTGGTCGCAGCAGTAGAAATCGCCGCTGCACTCAACCACTGGGACGTCGCCGCACGTCTCGCGGAAGACGCACAACGAGTGCTCGAGGCCGCGCGCCGGCCTCGTCGCCTCGTCGAATGCCTGCACGGCGATTCGCCCCGTGTCCCGTTCGACCCACTCGTCGAAGATGGCGCACAGGAACGCGCCGTACGCCTCGGGTGCCACGCTGTGCGGGCTCACGCCCGACTTGGTCCCCGCCTGCCGCTCGACGACAGGAAGAAACCCCACGGACCGGGCCCCGATCTTCCTGAGAAACCGGTAGACGCGCGTGGGGTGGCGGACATTCAGATCGTGCACCACGCACAGAATGTCGCACGGAATCCGGTGGCGCTGCAGGAGCTCGAACGCGCGCATTACCTGCGCGTGTGTCGGCTTCTGGCCGCGAGTCACTCGATACGCGTCGTGCAGGTCGGCCGGGCCGTCCAGGCTCAGGCCGATGCGAAACTGCTCCTCCCGGAAGAACCGGCCCCACGCCTCGTCGAGCAGCAGGCCGTTGGTCTGCATTCCGTTGACGATGCGGTGGCCGAGGCGCTGGTGCCTGCGCTGGAGATCGACGGTCCGGCGGAAGAAGTCCAGCCCCAGCACGGTGGGCTCGCCACCGTGCCAGGAAAACGTCGTGACGGCGCCCGGCGAAGCCTCGATATGCTGGACGATGTACTGCTCGAGGAGGTCGTCCGGCATGCGTGGCGGTTGATCGGCCGAGTGGAGATGCTGCTTCTCCAGGTAGTAGCAGTAGTGGCAGGCCATATTACACAGGGCGCCTGCCGGTTTGACGAAGACCTGGAACCCGCGGGATGCAGCCGTCACGCGTCAGCGCTCCACAGTCACGGTTTCTCTTGCGTCTCGAACGCTCTCGCAGTAGATAATGACCATCGCAGAACCGGGGCGCTTCGGCCCATGTGGTCCGGACGACCGCGCCCCGGGACCGGAACAGGAGGATGGCCGTGAACCAGGACATTATCGATCTTCATGAGGAGTATACCCAGGGGGGCGTGAGCCGCCGTGCCTTCTTCGACCGCCTGGCGAAGCTTGTCGGCAGTTCGGCGGCGGCGCTCGCGCTGCTGCCGACGCTCGAGGCGCGCTACCTGCAGGCGTTGATTGTCGCCGAGGACGACAGCCGGCTGGCGGCCGGGCGCATTGAATACGATGCAGCTGGCACCAAGATGGCCGGCTATCTGGCGCGGCTCAAGGGCGGCCGAAAGCGCCCCGGCGTCATCGTCATCCACGAGAACCGTGGCCTCAACCCGCACATCCAGGATGTCGCCCGGCGCATGGCGGTCGACGGCTTCCTGGCGCTGGCGCCCGATGCGCTGGCGCCGCTTGGCGGCACGCCTGCCGAGGAGAGCGAGGCCACGAAGATGATTGGCAGCCTGAACGCCGCCGATACGGTTGCGCGCCTCGCCGCAGCCGTGAAGTATCTCGCCGCTCACGCCGAGTCCACCGGCAAGGTGGGGGTCGTCGGCTTCTGCTGGGGCGGCGGCCTGGTCAACCAGCTGATGGCCGCCGGAACGACGCTCAACGCCGGCGTGGCCTACTACGGGCGCCAGCTCCCGGTGGCGGATGTGCCGAAGATCACCGCGCCGATCCTCTTCCACTACGCGTCGCTCGACACGCGCATCAATGCCGGCATCGCCGAGTACGAGGCGGCGCTCAAGGCAAACAACAAGGTGTTCGAGACGTACATGTACGAGGGAGCAAACCACGCGTTCAACAACAACACGAACCCGTCGCGCTACAGCAAGGAGGCGGCCGACCTGGCCTGGGGCCGGACGATCGCGTTCTTCAAGAAGTACCTGGGCGCGTGAGCCCTGCCGGCCGGCGCGCAGACCCCGGCGGCGGACGGGGATTGATCCGTGAGGGTGGGCCGCATGGCCCACCCTCGCTTCGGCATCGCCTTTACTTCCTTAGGAACCGGGTGAAGAAGTCGTCGGCCGCGTGGAAGACCTGCACCCACTTGCTGTGGACGAGAAAGTCGTGCACCTCGTCCGGGAACACGATCAGCTCGTGGTACACCTTTCGTGCTCTGAGGAGCTGCACCAGCCCCGTCGTCTGCGTGAACGCCACGTTCCGGTCGTCGTCACCGTGCACGAGGAGCACCGGCGAGGTCCACTTGTCGATCGTCGAGAGGGATGACGCCTTGAACGACGTGCTGTTCGTGTCGAGCGAGTTGCCCCACAGGTGCACGCCGGCGATGTCCACGCCCGCCTTGAACAGATCCGAGTTGCGTGACAGGCCCATCGCCGTGATGAGGCCGCCGTAGGAAAGGCCCCACAGACCGATCCGCTCAGGGTTCACGTCAGGCCGCGATTGGAGGTACTTGCCGGCCTCGTAGATGTCCTGGTACTCCGACGATCCCTGGGCGCCGCGGCCCGCCGCCATCCGAAACTCGCGGCCGTAGCCGATCCCGGCGCGGAAGTTCACGGAGATGACCACATAGCCCTGGTTCGCGAAGTACTGATTGACGGCGTAGGCCATGTGGTAGAAGTACAGGTAGTGGTAGCCGAGCAGCATCTGCCGGCCCGGCCCGCCATGCGCGAACAGCAGCGCCGGCCGCTTCTCGCCCGGTCGAATGTCCTTGGGGACGAACACCTGGCAGTGGAACTTCAGGCCGTCGGCGGCCGTGAGGACGACCTGCTCCGGCACGACGTGCGCGTCGATGGGAAAACCGGCAGGCAGCTTCGTCCCGATGATCTGGGCCTTCCCGCCCTCGGCCGGCACCAACGCAACCGTCTGGGGCTGCCTCGCGTCGGCGTAGAGGACCGCGATCTTCTTGCCCGACGCGAGCGGCGCCGGATACGTCTCGTGTCCCTCGCCCTTGGTGAGTTGCACTGGCGTTCCGCCTGCCGTCGGTGTTCCCCACAGGTCGCGGCGATCGATGTCGCCGACGTTGGTGCTGTAGTAGAGCGTCCTGCCGTCAGCGGCGTACCCGATGAACTCCGCTTCACCCTCACCGGGCGTCAGATTGACGGGCGCGGCGTCCAGTGCGCCTGACACCGGCACCGAGTAGTAGTGCTGCCAGTTGTTCCGCTCCAGCCGGAACACCAGGTTATTGCCCGCCCAGTCGATGCTCCTCAGCGCGCGGAACGTCAGGTCGTTGAGCGGTTCCTGCCAGACCCTGGAGCCTTGTCCCGTGGCGACGTCGGCGACCCAGAACGTCAGCGTGCGTCCGTCCTCGAACCTGGCCTCCTGGAAACCTGGACCCGTGGCCGGCTGCGCCGGCTGTCCCGTCTGCGCCTGCGCCGGCTGGCCGCGGCCCCGCCCCCCGCCCGGAAACGCTCCGGGCGGCACGCCGGTGGTGGCTGTGGCCTGAGCCGCGGTCGTGATCTGGGTGAAGCTCGAGCCAGGCCGCCGAATGAATGCGATCTGCCTCCCGTCAGCAGACCAGGTCGGGTTCGTGTCCCGATCGACCGACGGGGCCAGATAGCTGATCTTGCGGGTGGCCACCTCGTAGATGCCGACGAAACTGTGGTCCTGTCTGTCGCTCACGAACGCGATTCTCCGGCTGTCGGGCGACCAGCGCGGATTGGAGTTCGTGCCCCAGGTGCGGAACAACGGCGGGCGGTCTGTCTCCTGCGCGGGCCCCGCCAGGCCCGGCTGGACCAGGGCGCCGTGGATCTGACCGTCCTTCACCCACAGCACGCGCCTGCCGTTCGGGGAAAGCACCGGCGCACTGCCCGCGGCGATGCGGAACGGCTTGCGCTCGATCGTCCGCACGGCCCAGAGGGCCTGCTCGCTGCCGTCCGGGAGATGCGACGGATTGGCGACCCACCCCTCCCGGTTGGGATTATGCCCGCGCACGAAGACGACGACGGAGCCGTCGTCGGAGATCGACAGGCCGGACAGGTCCGTTCCGTCGTCGTTCATGAAGCTTGTGAGGCGGACCGGCCTGAAGTCGGGCGCCCCGGCTGCGTAGACGTTGCGCATTCCCCGCTCGTACTGCAGCCAGGCGATACGGTCTGCCTTCTTCGCCGAGACCAGGCCGTAGGGGAATGTGTAGCTGAGGACCTGTTCGATCGTGAAGGGTTTCTGGGCGAACGCCGTCGTTGCGGCGAGCGTGGCGAGCACAAGGGTCGCCAGCACCGCGGACCGAGCCTGTTTCATGGGTGACCTCCAGACGCGCGCTAGTATAGCGCTGCGGCTGCCGGCACGCATGAGGGAAAGCAGGACGCTCTACTTCTTCAACCGCCGCCGCGCCGCGCCGGCCAGGCCGATCAGCCCGCTTCCCAGGAGCAGCATCGACAGCAGGGGCCCGGCCGGGTAGAATCCGAGCCGAGCCGCTGATCCTCGCTCTGGCACGATCCACCCATGACCGCCAAGCGGACCCTGCTCGCTGTCGCCCTGGCTGCGGCCGTCCTCCCTTACTTCATCGGCCTGGATGCGACGTCGATCATCGACGCCAACGAGGCGTTCTACACGGAGACGCCACGCGAGATGATCGAGACCGGCGACTACATCAACCCGAGGTTCAACTACGAGCCTCGGTTCAACAAGCCGCCCCTCTCGTATTGGGTCGTTGCCGGCTGTTACAAGATCTTCGGCGTCTCGCTGTGGTCCGCGCGCCTGCCCATCGCCTTGGGGGCGCTGCTGCTGCTCGCCACGGTCTTCGTCCTCGGACGCCTGGCGTTTTCTGCCGAAGCTGGCCTCTTCGCAGCGCTCACGCTCGCGGCGACGCCGCGATTCCTGCTCTTTTCGCGCCGGATCATCATCGACGTCCACACGGCGATGTACTGCGGCTTGACGCTGCTCTTCTTTGCGCTCGCCGAGTTCAAACCGGCGAGGCGCCGCTTGTGGCTGGTCCTGATGTATACCGCGGTGGGCCTTGGCGTCCTCACGAAGGGACCGGTCAATGCGGTACTGCCTGCGCTCGCGTTCGCCGTCTATCTCGTGGTGGCCGGCCGCCTCCATGTCGTGCGGCGGTTGATGCTGCCGCTCGGCGCAGTCATCGTGGCCGGCATCGTTTTGCCGTACTACGTGGCGATCTACGCCGAGCACGGGTGGACCTACATCAGCGCGTTTGTGCTGCGGGAGAACATCGGCCGTTTTGCCGAAGGCGCCGGCGCGCCGTACCGCGGCGTGTTCTATTACGTTCCTGTCGTGCTCCTGGACCTGTACTTTCCGTGGTCGGTCCTGCTGCCGGCGGCGCTTGCCACGGTCCCGTGGAGGCGCGTGGCCCGGATCAACGGCTGGCGCCGCTGGAGCAGCCTGTGGTGGAGCCGCGAAGATCCCTCGTTGCCGGCGACTGGTGACGTGCGTGTCCTGCTCGCGGTGTGGATTCTGACGTTCGTGGGCTTCTTCTCGCTCTCACGTGCTCAGCAGGATCTGTACGTGCTGCCGTTCGTGGCGGCCGGGGCTCCGCTTGTGGGAGGGCTGCTGGACGAGTGGGTGCGGGGCGAGGCGTCATCTGGAGTCACGAGGGCGTCGACTTGGCTTGTCTTCGTGGTCTCGCTTGTCCTGTGTGGGGTCGGTCTGGGAGGCGTCTGGTTCTTCGGCCGGGTGGACGCGCCTGTCTATCTGTCCGGGGCGACCCTTGCGGGGGCGTTGCTCTCGGCTGGCGCCGTGCTCGCCGCGGGGCTGACGCTCTGGCGCGCTCGGATCGCCGCGGTGACGGTGCTTGCCGTGGCGATCATCCTCACGCACTGGGTGGTGGTGCTCCGGACGCTGCCCGACTTTGAGCGGTACAAGCACGTCCCGCAACTCGGGCGCCTCGTGCAGGAACGGGCGTCCCCTGCCGCCCAGGTGTGCACGTACAAGCTGGCGACACCGAGCCTCGTCTTCTATCTCCGCCGGCACGTCTTCCTCATCGAGGACGAGGGCGAGCTTCGGCAGATGATGCGAGCGAACGCCGAGCTCTACTGCATGATGCGGGAGCAGGACTACGAGGCGATCAAAGGCACGCTGAACGTGCCGACCGCGGTGATCGCGCACGTGCCGGTGTTCAGCGCCCAACTCGAGGACTTCTGGCGCCGGGCGCCTCTTGGTCGCGTGGTTCTCGTGACGAATCGCCCGAGGGGGGGCGCTAGCGCCGACCACGGCCAGCCGGGCACCAGCGCGCATGATCCCGCCGAATCAGAACCGCGGCTCGCTCGAGAGGGCCACGATCAGCTGCACCAGGGCGTCGAGGTCCCGCACGTCCATCACCTCGACCGGCGAGTGCGAGTACCGGCCGGGCCATGACAGCGGTGCGACGATTGCGCCGTAGCGGGTGAAGCTCGATCCGTCGTTGCCGCCGTTCGTGGTGCCGACCGAGATCGGAATGCGGTGTGCGCGCGCGATCTCCACGATGCGGGCCACCGTCTCCGGCGGCGTGATGCTGCTGTTGTCGATGGCCCGGGCCACCGCGCCGGTCCCGAGCGGGACATGTGCCAGGCGCTGCGGATCGAGCGGCGAGTCGGATGACACGAAGGTGTCGATGGCGAACACAAACGCCGGGCGCAGGCGCGGGGCCAGGAACGCCGATCCGACAAGCCCGATCTCCTCGCCGACGACCCACGCGAATGTCACCGTATTCGGGATCTTCGCCGGGTCGAGGCGGTTGATGGCCGCGATCAGAGCCGCCACACCGTTCCGGTCGTCGATCGAGCGGGCCGAGGCCCGATTCGGACCCAGCGTCGCAAGCGACTTGCGCACGGTCACACTGTCTCCTCTGGCGACACCCAGCGCCTCGGTTGCAGACCGCGTGGCGGTGCCGAAGTAGAGGCCAATCTCATCGGCCCGCGGCCGGCCTTGCTCCGCGCGCAGATAGTTGGGGCGAGGCGCCACGACCGCAGGTACGGGGCCTCCTGAAGTGTGGACGAGCATGGGGTGCGCTTCGTGACCCATGTCCGACATACCGCCTCGGTTACGTAGTGTCGCCGTGCCGTCGTCGAGGATGGTCGCCACTTCGTAGCCCAGTTCATCCATGTGGGCCACGAAGGCGAGCGTCCTGCCGCCTTGACCGAAACTCACCGTGAGGTTGCCACGCTCATCGACTTGCGGCTTCGCCCATTTCGGCAGCATCCTCGTCACGAGTTCGCGCACTGGCGTCTCGTGCCCCGACACTCCGTAGGTTTCGATGAGGGGACGGAGGATCCTCAGTAGCTCATGGTCGGCCGCCTGCGCCTGCGGTGGCGGCGCAGGGGGCAGCGGCATCACGGATGTCGGGACGGCCTCACGGGTGCTCGGACCCGCGACGACCTGCAGCAGGCGCGACAGCGACTCCACGTCACGGAGATCGACGGTCTCGACGGGCGTCTGCATGAACCGCACTGGCAGGCCCAGGATCTGGGCCTTCGCTGCCGGCCACGCATTCGGGACCCGGAGCGCGGATGGAGGGACGAGCTGGATCGCGATTCCTGCCTGTCTGGCCTTCTCCACGGATTGCGAGCCGGATTCCGGGACGAGCGGGCCCGCCCCAAGTTCTCCGGCCGCGCCTTTCGCATCAGTCTCCTTTGCCGCGAGACACCTCGAGAGGACGACCACACGGTCCGGGTCCAGCTCCTGGGCCAGCCGTGCGAACCCTCGCTCGCCGAACGACCCTTGCGCCGCCCACGCGATCGTCAGCGTGCCGCTGACGGCCGATGGCTGCCGGAGGGATCGCAGCAGGGACACGAGCGCCAGCGCATGGGCGCGCGCCTGCGCGGCGATGCCGGCCACGCGGTCGTTCGCCAAGATCTGGACCCGATCGCGCAGGGCCACCGGATCGAGAAGCTGGATGCCTAGCGTCGCCACGCCCGCGCGCGTCTCGGCGCCGACATCGACCCACAGATCGTCGAGGCCCTTGATCGCAGTGGCCTGCTCCCTGCCGCGCTGGAGGTGCTGCGATGCCGATCCGATGACGCCGGAGACCAGCCTGCCTGTCTTCGTTCGAACCAGCACGGGCTGCCCGTAGTGGTACTGATCGAACAGCCGGTTCGTCACCCCGCCCGTCACGCGCTGGAGGCGCAAGTACCCCTCGTCCAGGATCCGTGACACGATGTACCCGTCCTCGTCGATCGCGGCCGTGACCAGGAGGTGCGGCCGGCCCGTGCCGATCGTCACGAGGAGGTTGCCGACCTCGTCGACCCGGGGGGTCGTCCAGCCGGGGAGCAGCCCCTTCACTACTTCGCGGACGTTGGTTTCGAAGCCCGACACGCCGTGGGCCCGGATGAGAAGGGCGAGAGCATCGGTCTGCCGGGCCGATACCTGACCCGAAAGCGGGCCGGAGGCCGCGGTCAACAGGACAAGCCATAGGCACACCGCCAGTCCACGTCGGCACGTCATCGGTGACCGTCCTTTGCTCCTACTTCCGCCTGTCCGTCCTCGCCCGCTCCACGTACTTGCCTGTCTCGACCTCGACCCGGATCGACTCCCCGGGTGCGATGAACGGCGGCACCATCACACCCACGCCGTTCTCGAGCCTGGCTTCCTTCCAGACGTTGTCGTTGCCCTGTGTGTGAACGGGGGGTGCCGTCTCGGCCACGCGGGCTTCCACGATGTCCGGGAAGACGATGCTCATGGGCCGGCCGTCGAAGGACTCGACGGAGAGCGCCATGTCTTCCTTCAGGAAGGGCACGGCCCGTCCGATCCGCCCATTGTCGATGCCAATCTGCTCAAACGTCTCGGCGTGCATGAAGTAGCTCGCGTCCCCGTCGCCGTACAGGAACTGCATCGTCTGGCGCTCGGGAAGGACCTCCTCCACGACCTGGTCGCCGCGGAACCGCCACTCCCGCAGCGTGCCGGTTTCGAGATTGCGCAGCTTGGCATGGGTCACTCCGCCCATCTTGCCGCTGCCTCCGTGATACTCGGCGCCGATCACCTTGTACAGCACCCCTTCCACCCGAACCGCCATCCCGGGACGCAAGTCGGAAGCCGGCAACATGATCGCTTCTCCTCGGAGGTCACAAGGCTCCAGGCCACCGCTCAGGGATCGGGGAATCCCGGGTCACCCGCCCGCGCGAACATCGTCAGTTCCCAGCGATCGGCCGCCGTGTCATGGCGGAGGATGTAGATATCGCCGTCGTCGCCCTTGACCTTGAAGTAGCGGTGGTCGGGTCCGAGCCAACGGTCGAGTACGCCGACGACTTCGATGCATCGATCCGAGAGGAAGAACTTCAGCGGCCGCTCGTCCGCCCGGTATCCCGCGTGACACTCCACGCGCAGGCCGCAGGAAGGGTCCATTCAAGGCTCTTGACGTTCGTTGCGGGCAGCGTAGAGTATACCCGTGATGGCGTGGCGGATCCTGGTGGTGATTGCGGTGGCCGTCGCTGGCTGCGGCGAGTCGGCGAAAAGCCCGGCCACTCCCCAGCCGCCGGCAGCTCCGCGCCTGTCTACCGCCCTCGCCTCGGGCTGCTTCAACTGGCCCGCCGTCGAGTTCTCATCGGCCAACAAGGCGACGGTCAGGACCTTGCTGGCACCCGGCTCGA
>Ga0315296_10000863_pt1 | contig 27083 bp, 32 predicted proteins | sample YL17G14_18_MG_FD_203921 | JGI IMG/M metagenome (GOLD analysis project Ga0315296, IMG submission 203921) | Sediment microbial communities from Yellowstone Lake, YNP, Wyoming, USA - YL17G14_18 | ecosystem: Environmental > Aquatic > Freshwater > Lake > Sediment | place: USA: Wyoming | collected... | reverse complement strand
CGTTTGAAGATGAAGTCAATGGCCAGAAGGTAAAGGTTAAGGCAAGAGAGAGACGAATTGTTGCACCAAACTTGCTTTTCAAGAGGAAAGGTCTGCCTCCGCCTGTGAAAGAGCATGTCTACGAATTGAATATGGAGAAGAAACTCAAGCGGTTAGTCGCTAAGCAGGAAAGCAAAAGGATTAGACCTGAATAGCCGCCAGAGAATTCCCCTTGCGGATGTTGTGGATCTCGACAGATGACAGTAAGAGACCTATTTTTTGAGGCATCTGCTTCCAGCGTTTGCTTCTTTCAGTTCTTCCAGGTACTTCCTTTCACCAAGAGTGTTCAAGACATGTTGTTGTGCATTGACAAAATTCAAAGTGTGGTACAGAGTCTCTTCTCCGTTGAGTTGATCCTTGAAAACGCATCCCTTCTCGGCACTGCTCATTTTCAAATTTCTGAGATAATCCACTGCGTATATGCAATGCGTCACGATCTCACATGATTGGCATCGAGACCAGTCTTCTGGGTAAAGGCAAGTGCCGCAAGCAACATGGCATGCTCTCTTTCCGGGATGTAGATCGGCCTTGGGTTCACCTTCACATCGGCAGCATTGGTTCTCCCATGATTCAACTTCGGGCATCGTCATGGCCTCCGAAAATCATCTACATACATGATGCGCTTTACGTATTCATAAGCATTATGCTTATTGTCTAGAAGATCTACAGGCAATTGTCTTATAAGCCAGAAGCAACCTCTTATGGACAATAGAAGCAGGAATAAGCAGCATAGTCCTTGCGAGAGGCATTATCTTGTTGAAAGGAATCGACGAAACCGACAAAAAGATCTTGCACTTGCTGTCTCAAAACCCCGAGCTTTCCCAAGCCGAAATCTCCGATCGCTTGAAAATCTCACAGCCAGCGGTTAGCGCAAGGCTACATAAGCTCAGAGAAATCGGCGTGTTGACACACTCAATTGGAACAGATATCAAGAAGACTCAGCTGTTTCTTGCCAAGATGGACATCGTAACGACCGACACTGAACACGTCATAAGTCTCTTCGACAAATGTCCTCTCTACTTGAATAGCTTCCTGACTTCTGGAAAGTATAACTTAACAGTTCTCTTGGTCGGAGAAAACATCAGGTCTATAATGTCATGTGTTGACTCCCACCTAAGAATGGATCCCCTCATAAAAGAAATGGAGTTCAACCTAATCGTGACACCGATCCGAGACTTCATTGTTCCAATAAGACCTATCTTGGAAAAGAAGAAGATGAGCGCCTGCGAAACAGACTGCAGCACATGCACTCTTTACATAAACAACAGATGCCTCGGATGCCCAGCTTCAGTCGACTACAAAGGCAGCCTTCTTTGAAAAGGTGGCGCCCTGGCCGGGATTTGAACCCGGCTCTTGTCAAGAGAGCATTCTTCTCCATGATGTCCAGCGGGCGACAGCCGCTTATACTACTCCGACATTGACGCTTGTTTCATCAATGTGACCGGACTATACTACCAGGGCTGTCCATTTTGGCCTAGGCGCCGTAGGGACTAAAGAAATAGTTTCATTAATTAAGCTTTTTTGATCGTTCTTTGAATGCGTGGCTAGTTAGGTTTATGTGAAACTGGCTCGTCATCTGTATGTTATGATTACGATAATTGGCGCAGGAAAAGTTGGAAGTTCGGCTGCGTTCAATATTTTGGGGCGTAGGATCAGCGATGTTGTTTTGATAGATATTGCTGAGATTCTGGCTCAGGGTGAGGCTTTGGATATGATGCAGGCGGCGCCCGCGATCGAGTTTGACGGGAAGATCAGGGGAACAAGCGATTTCAGGGAAATGAAGGGTTCGGAACTGGTGATCGTGACTGCAGGTCTAGCCAGACAGCCTGGGATGAGTCGAATCGATCTCATGAACAAGAACGCCAAAATAGTGAAGTCTGTAGTGAAAGAGGTTGCCAAGTATGCGCCAGACTGCAAGCTGATGATGGTTTCTAATCCTGTAGATGTGATGACGCATGTTGCTTACAAGGAATCGGGGTTTGAAAGAAACCGAGTTTTCGGAATGGGAAACATCCTCGACACTCTTCGTTTCAGATCGTACATTGCTATTGAATTGGGTGTTTCGAGGGAAGACATCCGCGCCTTGGTCATCGGGGAACATGGAGATTCTATGGTTCCTCTCGTGAATTTTGCTTCTGTTTCAGGGATACCGATAGCCACCTTGCTAAGTAGAGAACAGATTGAAAAGATAATCAACTTGACCAGAACTTCTGGCTCAGATGTGATAAAGCTCAAAGGATCTACGGTTTATGCTCCAGCCGCCGTTATTGCGATCATGGCTGACGCTGTCTTGAAAGGCAGAAACAGGGTTATGAGTGTCTCCACCTACTTGGACGGTGAATACGGTTTTTCAGACATTTCGATTGGCGTGCCATGTGTACTCGGAAAGAATGGGGTTGAGAGAATTTTGGAGATTACATTGGATTTGGAAGCGAAGACTGCGTTCGAAAAATCTGCTTGGGTAATAAGAGGTGCCATAGCGAAAGTGAACGAGGGCGCCTGAGCAAGCCTCATATTTGACAGTGCTAGACGTCTCGGCGTAGCCTGTGGCCTATTAGGGCTTCAAGAAATCCGCGTATTCTTTGCTGTTGAAGAAGAGCAAGAACTTCTTATCTGCTATTTTCTTCTCGATTTTGTTTCTTCGCAGAAAGTCTGTCGTTTCTCTTGCCAGTCTCATTGCTGACTTGTAGATCTCATCAATCGTTCTACTGTTCATCGTTAGACCGTAGCATACTCTGAAGTCCTTAACATAATGCGTTGGTGCGCTCTCAAGCTGGAGATATGACCGATACGTCTCTCTTTCGGAAGCATATTTCCAGACTGGATTGAAGGGTCTCAAGATGCCGTGGCATAGTATAGCAATCGTGCGTGCGGCAAGAAACAGGCTTGGTTCATCCTTGGCTCGATAGGCATTCTTCAATTTTCCAGCATATTCCACCAGATATGAAGCGGCCAAAGGAACAGATTTCAAGAAGGTTTCAGGCAAAACTCTGTATTCTTCAAGCACTGCTTTTGTCTTTTCCATGTTTTGATTCTTGTCAAAAAGGACTTTCGCTTGACCATAGCACATGTAAGTCCATACCCAAGTCTTAGGTTTTCTAACAGCCTCTAGAATACTAGACAGTTTGTGGAAAGGAACAGTCAGCAGAACTTTTCTTCCTCTAACCGTGACAAATCTGAAAATGTGTCTTCTCTTCGGCTTCGTCCTCGTCAAAACCCACATATCCACATCAGAATATCTCTGCATTCTTCCAAGAGCGTAGCTTCCGGAGACAAAAATCAACTCTACGGCCTTTGTTTCTTCCAGAATCTCTTCTCCAATCTCAACCAACATTCTCTCCATGGCATACCACCCACTTTTCCACCTGCATCTTGCAGAAGAGCTTTCAGTCGATCCAGATTATTAACGATCAATAATAATATAACGTCTCATCTATCCTTGAAAATTCATCTAGTCCTAAACATCTCGGCACGCAGAAATAGAAAAAACGCTGAATGTTGGAGCTCATTTGCAGACGCGTATCGTGCGGAGATTCAGATGCTTTCAGCACTTGTGCTGATGAACGTCGACAAGCCGAGCTCAAATAGGGACTGGACCAGAACATAGTTCTGCGATTCGTCCAACAAGCTTTTCAGGTCATCTTGGATCTGCGCTTTCTTTTGGTTGACAATTGTTGGGAAAAGAACATATAGTTGAAGTACTGGTAGGTTTACCGATGGTTTATGCATATAACTCATGTGGCGGAAGAATGGAGAGAAAGATAATCTATTTTGATGAGCCGGGTCCGCAGAACACAGAATATGTCATTAAAGCTGTAAAGGAAAGGCTGAAGGGTTCTGAGATAGAGCATGCTGTTGTTGCTTCAGAAAGCGGGAGAACTGCTTTGAAGGTTGCGAGGGAATTGAAAGAGCTTAGGGTTAGTGTGGTCTGTGTTTCTGGGTATGCTGGTATCAGGAAGGTGGAAGGTCGCTCATGGCCCGACATAAAGGGCAAGATAAAAGAAGAACTGGAAAGCTTAAAGGTGAAGATTCTCAACGAGACCCCTTGGATTTTCAAGAGCAGTGCAATTGACTATCAATTCTTGGGGGAATCTTCTCCTTCATGTATCATGCACAGAGTTCTAAGTAGATTGATGGGGTATGGATTTAAAACTACCGTGGAGATCGTTTTGCTTGCAGCTGACGCTGGCGCTATTCCGATCGATAAGGAAGTGATTGCCATCGCTGGGACGGGTTGGCTTGGAGGCGGAGCTGATTGTGCAATAATCGTGCGTCCATCTGTGCTGCCTGATGCCTGGTTTTTAGACGCAGAAAAAGGAATCGAAATCAGAGAAATCATTGCCATGCCGAGAGCGAAGTTCCCTGACAGATTGATTAGATCACTTAAAGGAAAGCCCATTTAGACAAACAAGCAAGATGGTTGAAGGCCTGCTGTCGAAAGCGCCCGTTGTGAGATCCAGACCTCTTGCGACAGCGGATAAATGATCGGGAAGCCCCTTTTTCTCTTGCAACCACTTTCTTGTTCGCGCCTGCCTTTGGAAGTTCCCGAGGGCCCTAATTGTGTGCAGAAGCCCGGATCTTTGAAAGATCTGAACCTTGAACTTGTCACATGGCAGGTCGCAAGTTGTTCAAGTCTTGAGGCGTTGAAAACGTAGGGGGATAGGGGAGGGCCTTATTGGTCAAAATCTACTGCAATAGCATAGTCACCCGACCGTCGATTATGAAGCTGAAATGGTTAAGGTCAGCATCCTTGCAGGAACTATGCAAGAGAAGCCTGAGTGAAATGCAACATGCGGGTTCATCTGAAACGATGCTGCTGGCGCCGGGGGTGGGATTTGAACCCAAGGTATCCCACGGAAATCCGGAAAATATCCTCTGCTCTCTTTTTTTGAATAGTAAACATATTGAAGACAAATGACTCTTCAATGCAAATCCGAGGGTACTAATGCCTAATTACGTGCGAGTCCGTTCCTAACCAGCACGGCCTTCGACGCTACTCTTTGGCTTGTTCCTTTAAGGCCCTAGTAACATCGCAAAGAATCGTGGTTCTGCTTACATTGATCACAGGTGTCTTTGCGTTTATTTCATTTATTGGTATGACTTCCTTGTATTCAGCCATCAAGGCCCACTCAGCGACATTCCAATGTACTTCTCCTTGCAGAAGTTCTCTCACAATCTCATCTGTTGGAGGCATGCTTGAGAATCGAAAAACCGCACCTTCAGCCCAGTGAAGAGGAGCTGTGAGGCCTCCAGGTTGTAATCATATGGTTAGATAACCTGTAGTTATCGATAAACTGCCTCAACTTGTTCTTGCCCAAGACACACATTTGCTGAAACCTTCAACGCTTTTTCCAGCAATGCTAAAGCTCTGCTGTTATATACCTTTTGCCAGAACAAAAGGAAAGAGGAGACAAGTCTTGAAGTGCCACTACTGCCATGAAATCTGCAAGCAGCCTGTTTCTGGAAATAGTCAGAAAACGGCGTGAAGCGGGGAAGAGCAGTTCAAGGCTCCTAGTTGGCTGCAATATCTCAGCAAAGCAGCTGAAGAGAAAATTATCAGATCTAACCTTTTGTATCATGGCAAAACTCGGGACGCAGCTTGCCGCGATGCGGTTCATAAGTTGAGAGTTAAAGCCATAGTGCAACGTGACACAATAGGAAACTCACTGGCAGGGATTGAGCCCAGGGATTCAGGAGGTGGCGAAAGAGGTGTTTAAGCTACTTGATGACCTCGAAACCCGCAGAGACACCAACTATCGAAGACAAAGGAGGCGCAAGAAGCCTTCAGTTTAACTCTACTCTCTCCACTTTTCCGAAATGTGTTTCAAACATTAGGTTTATAAGTTGAGAATGTTGTCATATTAAAGAATGCTGAATGGAGAACAGATGAAAATGAATAAAATGCGTGCGTTGTTGCTTTATGTGATTCTCGTTGCTTCCGCATTCTTAGCGATATCGCCGAAGGTTAAGGCAGGTTTTGCAGAATTTAGAAATGTCGATTATCATTGTATGGGCGATCCATATTGCTCATTGAGTCACATGTTTTCTTCCTTGCAAGTCTCTGAAACTGTGATGCTCTACGATTATTATGACCTGAATCCAAATGGTCACAGCATAACTTTTTCCAACACATTTGTCCCTGATCTAGGCGCCTATCAGAGAGGATCAGTTGGCACTTGGGATAACGCTGTCGCGTCTCTCAAGGTTGACGGAACTGTGACCCTGTACGAACACCCTAACTATAATGGAAAAAGAATGACGTTCACAAGTGGCAACCTTCCATATGACAGTATTGGAACACAGTGGAACAATAACGCTCTTCTGACTAGGAGCGCGGACTCGTGGGACTGCAGAACATGGCACTGGGGCCGAGATTTATTGGATATCTTCCATGGAGATAGTAACAACTATGTCAACTGGAACAATGATGGCCTAGTTGGGTCAAAAGCCCAAGACGGGCCGGGGAATCCTTGGAAAGCGTCGAATTTTGATCAAGGATATGAAACATACGAAAACGAAATACCCAACCTAGCTGATCTCGGCTGGAATAACGTCGCACAGAGCGTAAGAGTTGACGGACAAGTTACACTGTATGACAACATCAACTACGGTCAACCCAGCATAACTGTTACGTCAGATACTGATTTAGGGCCTCTGGGCTGGGCAAACAGGGCATCTTCGCTAAGGTTGACACGGGGCTCACGCGTTACTCTTTACACTAACGAACACTACACCAACCCATCAGGTGGTCCAAGCAGGAGTTTTGTATATCCGAGCTACCAGCCTCCTGACCTTAAAGTGAGCGATCAACTACGTATCACTCTAGAGGGCGTTGTAAACAATTGGTATACCGATACGTGGCGGGGTGCTGGGTGGACTGGCGCGAAATTCGACGTCTTCGCGGTTGAAGACCGCCTCGGTGGAACCGGGAATACGCTAATGCTCGAAATGTACTTTTTGAGAAGCGGGGTAAACCTAATTTGGTCCAATGAGGAGTTTCGTCATGACTCACCAAATTCCTACAATTACCTCGTTGCGTTAGACGCTTTCCCACAATATGCCGAAAGAACAGTGTATTCTGGAGATGTTTCTAAGTGGAAAATAGACGTGAAAAGTTTCATCTCTCGTGCCTGTGACACCTTCCATAACTTGTATGGCGCAAGGGCCCCAGATTTCTACAAAGTGCAAATTGCCAAAATAAGCTTCACGCTGGAGTCAGCTTGGAACGGCGATCTGTTGTATCCAGCTATTAACTGTAGCCTCAAACGACTACGGTTGTGTTATACTGAATCTGGCGGGGGTTGTCCTTACGTCTTCACTTGGGACGGTCAACGCTACGTGATGGATAACAATCTCTTGCCGACCTCTTTGAAACATAATGGAACGGACGTAGAAGACTACTACAAGCTTGAGCAACCTCTGGTTCCAACGCCCGTCGGTCAGTCCAACTCACTGTATCGACTGCAGATCCGTGAATTTGAGCATGAACATTCATATATTGATCAGGTGAAATTGCTGGCAGTTGACCACACTGCAGACTGCAAGATAGCAGTCACTCCTGAGGGAGAGATTGTAACGTATCGACGCCCTCAACAGCCGATTTCATGCTTTGACAACAATGGAACTAGTAGGCTAGGCGAAGTGCAATTCATGGACGGAAATGTTTCAGATCCATCAACCTACTTCTACGGTGAAAGAGGAGACTACCTGATCCTAGACTTCGGCCAGATTGACACAGAGAATGCCAAGTTGATCCTGAGGGACGACATGAAATGCGAATATACGCCGGAATGCTGCATTGAAGTCCAAATCCTGAACAACAGTCAATGGCAGACCGTTTCGGTAATTGCTCCTCGCGAGTACTGGGCAACCGAAGCTATTGACCTGTCCCCATACGTCACAGTTGGACAAGAGTTGACAGTGCGACTCTACTGGACGCTACCGCATAGACTGGACTACGTCGGGTTGGACACGACCCCCCAAGACAACTATGAACTTCACAGTACCCAACTGGTTTCAGCAACGCACTCAGTGGAAGGCAACGTGAGGCAGAAGCTGTTAGAAAACGACCAACTCTATGCGGAACTCGTGCCCGGACAGCTGATACAACTAACATTCTCGATGTCAAACAGCCAACGCCAAAATCAGAAGAGAACATTCATACTTTTCACGGAAGGACATTATGTCGAGATTGAAACGTAGACTCCGATAAACTCGCACCTCCCTTTTTTCTAATAATGTCTTTCAGAACCAGCAACATACATGGAGGAAGGAGAAAGTCGGACAAATATTGGATCCGATGGAAGATCTACTCGTCCATGCCTGAATCCATCGGCGCTACATTCTCTATAGGTCAAAGCTTTCTCTGACTTTCGTTCTAAGAAAGTATGCTATGGATACAATCCTGAGAATAGCAAAGAACACGAACATGTAATCCGTCAGTTGCCACCCAAGCGCGCGCACTTCTCCCATGGCAATAATCAAGAAGATTATGCATTCAAGTGTCCACATTATCATTGCCCAGTTCCAAGACCATCTGACCCGTCGGATCAAACTCAGAGAAACAACCATGCCAAAAATCAAATATGCTACAATGCTCAGCACGGCAATTATGACGATGCCGACCCAACTGCCTTGGTTACTGAACAATAGTATTAGCAGAAAGGCGTAGACAGCCAGACTGATGATAGCTATCGGAACAATTCCTCTCAGTCTCTCGGTCATGATCATGGCTATCACCTGCTAGCTTGTCTAAACCATTCCTACTGCAACAACTCGGACTATTAATTTTGTGCCTAAGGATCAGCCAATATCATTCTCTTGGATGGAAAAGGTAAGCCAAGTACATCATTCCAGCATTCCAAATCTAATTTCGTAAGTCTACATGCGTGATGGCAACCAAGCAAGTACACGTTTGTCACATTTCGTGCTGAATAGACTCAAATAGCAAATCGACGCATGTTCGTGTTGTCAAGAATCAAAAAGTAAACCCATTCAAAGAACCTTCCAGTATACGCGTGCAAGGATCGCAGAAGTCACTAAGAGCTCAAGACTCACGCTCATCACCTTCCACACGTTCAGATACTGGAAAGCTGCAAGGGAGTACCACAAGACCAAGGACATTTTATATGTCATGAAGATCCTAGGTCACAAGAACATCAGCAACACACTGAAGTATACTCAACTCATCAAGACCGAAGATGACGAGTTCGTTTCAAAGGTTGCAAGGACAGTCGAAGAGACTTGTGCCCTTGTAGAATCGGGGTGCGAGTACGTCACAGAGTTCAGAGAAGAAAAGGTCAAGATCTTCAGAAAACGCAAGTAGCAAGAGACAAGATGGATACCGTGCGTGGAATCTAGGCGCCGGGGGTGGGATTTGAACCCCCACCACAGTGGCGACGTCTCCCGCACGACCCCACTTTTTTCTTAACATCTATTCTCAAAAGCAGACCTGTCTGGAATACAATGATGGAACAAACACGAGGTACCACACCTTATTCTTCTTTTAGAAGTTTGAGGAATTCGTCTCTTGAAAGGCCTGTGTCCTTGATTATCTTCATCAGTAGTCCTGTGCCGATTTCCTCTCCAGCATGGACGGGGATAACGGTGATTCTACCGTCAGAATGCTTCATAACAACATGACTGCCGCGTTTTCGGACAATTACGAACCCCAAAACGGAAAGTAGTTTTATGATTTTCTTGGCTGGTTGAGGTTTCAAGCTCATTGACCTGGAACCTCTACGAACTGGAACCCCACGAGTTCGATACGCTCTCGTGGTCTTGGTCCTTCAGCCTCCAAGTAGGCTTGAATGGCTTCTCTGATTCTCTTGATGACTTGGTCCATGCTCTTTGCTTGAGTGTGGCAGCCGGGTAACTCCGGAACCGAGGCAATGTAGTAACCGTCCTCATCTTTTTCGACGATAACACTGAACTTCACTTGACCACCAGAGAATATTGGCGGTGGACTATTACTAAAGTCTTCTTTTCTTGATGCGGAAAGAACCGAGGCGAGAACGTACAACGTTGTTAGAAGCGCCGGGGGTGGGATTTGAACCCACGTGGCCCCGAGAGGCCACAAGCTGTTAGGCGAAATTGATCGTCTCCAGGCTTGCTCCATACCTGGCTAGGAGACCCCGGCTCAAACAAGGCAAATCATATTCAAGCATCGTAGTTTATTAATGGTTTTCCAACTACACAAGAGTTGGCGCTACTGTTTACGCGCCATCAGTACGCGATAACCGCTTTCCCTCGCCCAAACCTCAACGTTTCCAAAAGCCTCCTCAAAAAAGCCGCACAACCGCTTACCAGCAACCTTAGATCTCACAACCATTTGAAAAACACCCTTGTTCGACATGTGCTCTGGCGCTCCACAAATCATCGCCCTAACCATTTCCATTCCAGCGCTCACTGGCGGATTCGAAAGCACGCAGTCGAAAACCAATTCTTTTACAGGCTCGTACAGATTGCCAAGTCTTGTGTCTGCGTTGAACGCATCGTTCTTCTCAATGTTCTGCCTCGCCAACCATATTGCTCGACTGTTCTTGTCAACCAACACCACATGCAGAGTCGGGTTGAAAACTGCTGCTGCGATACCGATAGCTCCATAGCCACACCCAATGTCAAGCACGCAGCCATTATTTGGAAGAACCATGCATTCGATTAACAGCCTCGTGCCCAAATCGATTCGGCTCTTAGAGAATATGCCTGAGGCGGTCAAGAATTCGAAAGGTCTTCCACGCAAATAGGTTCGAACTAAGCCAAACCTTGCCCTCGACTTGGGATGTTCAGCAAAATAGTGCTCTACGGCCTTAACCTTTTTCTTCATTCTCCCTGCCGCCACTCTTCCAACCCTTAGGATACATGCCTCTGGGCATCAGCACTCTTTCAGTTTTAGCGACTACCCCATGCTCCATGTTCAAAACCTGTTCAGCGTTGACCAATGCCTTGCTTAAGCAAACTGCTTCATTTTTCAAAGTCAGAACAGCAATCAATGATCCCGCTTTCATGTTGCTCTCAAGCGACAAGACTCCCGGCGCAGTTAGGTTTGCACCGTGACACAACGCATCCACTGCTGAATCTCGAACGTGGACTTTTGGGACCAAATCTAAAGCCCGTTCCATCGGCTGGATGAACCTTTTCAGAACCTTTTCATCCTTTTTCTCTGGCCATTCCATGAACCAGTAGGCAACATCGTGCAAAATCACGCTACCGCTTTCAACGAAAGGCCCAGCTCTTGTTCGGCGCAGCTCCTGCATATGTGCTCCACATCCCAAGACCTCGCCCATGTCAAAACACAACTTGCGAATGTAAGTGCCCGCTTCGCATCCGACCCGAAAAAGAACTTTTCGCCGGTCCGCTTCCAGCAAATCCAAGTAGTAGATACGCCTAGTGCGCACCTGACGTTTGACCGAAGCCCTTAAAGGCGGACGCTGATAAACAGCATTCTCGAACTCACCTAGAACTTTCTTGATTTGTTCTACCTCTACGTCTCCGTGAATCTTCATGACGCAAACATACTCTTTTCCACTGTAAAGAAGTGCTTGAACAACCTTTGTAGCGTCACCTAGCGTGATGGGCAGGACACCGGTCACTTTGGGATTTCTCTGGCTTAAGCAACAGCCTCTAGAGTCCCGCCGTGGCCGACATGGTTCTGCTTGAGGACACGCTTAACCCACGCAGCAACCTCATGACTGCTTGGTCCCGATTGCTTGTCAAGGTTGACAACGCCGCACCTCATCAAGTCTTCAGCCGATCTCTGCTCGGGACTGCATCCAAAGCGCGGGTCGGTCTCATCCTCAGCCCTGACCAGCAGCTCATGTTTCATTTCCCATGGAGCCAAAGTCCTAGGCATTTTGACAATCACTCCTCACAGTCTAGAAAAAGGGTTAGGAGTATATGAGTTTAGATGCGGAATTCAGTTTCTTGCTTTTTTGACTCTATACTTCCAAGAGAAGGTATCTGACCATTGAATGAAGAAAAAACTCGGTGCGCAGGTTCAGGTCGGAGCCAAAACCGGTTTGACTTCTTCTCTCATCGTCTCTAGCTTGCCAGAAGCTTTCAGCGCATCAGTAATTTCCTCGTCGGACGCTCCACGTTTGATGTCTACTCTGTCTTGCAGAGGCTCGACATGGTTGACGTTTGCCCTTCTTCTTCGCACACCCGTCACTTCTTTCGGGCCCGTTATCAGCACAAAACTCTTGTCCGCTACGTCAACTATGACACATTTTTTCCCAGCTTCACGCCCCGAAACTTTCACGCAGATTCTGCCAACCTCAATTGCAGGCATAACAAGATCTCCTTCAGAATCGTATAAAGAAACACTCAACCATATTTATAGATTGACCCTAAGTCATGAATCTCTCAACAACACGGTACAGAACGCTTGTTCCGAAAACGAGGTTGTCGATGGAGATTCGTTCGTCAATACCATGCATCGCTTTCTTAATTTCTCCATAGGGCATATCTGCCTGCATAGGCTGAAAACCATAACAGATAGCGCCCATCTTTCTGAGGAAGCGAGAGTCAGATCCGCCGGTCAACATGTCTGGCGCAACAGAACAGTCGGAGTCGAACTCTTTCAGAGCGCTCACAATTTCCTCATAAAGTGCGGTGTGCAATGGTGATTCAGACGGCTCGGCAACGTGGATTACATCAAACTCCAACTTTTCTGAGTCAACCTTCTTGAGCATACTTTTAATCTGGTTTATAACCTCCGCCACCGTTTGGTTCGGCAGAATTCTGCAATCAAAAACAGCTTCACACTCTGACGGAATCACGTTTTCCTTTACTCCACCGTGTATCATTGTAGGAGTAATAGTCATCTTGAGCTTGACGCGGATCTCTTCAGCTAGAAACTTGTCTTTCTCTGCAAGTTCGCGTAAGGCTTTATCAGCATTTGCCGGGTTCTGGAGCAAACTGGTCAGTGCACCTCGTGCCGTTCGGTGTTCTTTCGCCATTTCAGTGAGATACTCTTTGACCGTTGGCAAAAGCGTGATTCTTGGGCAGTAGCTCTCAAGCTTCTCAACGACTTGATTCATGCGCACTATCGCGTTGTCTGCCGCTCCTGGTATTGACCCGTGTCCAGGCGTGCCTTTTGCTTTAACCTTGAACCACACGATTCCCTTCTCTGCTGTTTGAACCGTGTACATGTTCTTCCCGTCGACGGGCACCGCCAAACCTCCTAACTCGCTTATCACGTAGTCCGCCCATATTTTCTCCCGATACATGCGTGTTAACCAACCGGCTCCTGCCTCTCCTCCTTTTTCTTCATCTGCAGTCGCGGCCAGTAGGACATCACCTTTGAGTCTGACATTTCGTCTTTTCAGAAGTTTCATGATCATGACCTCAATTGCTGTCATCGACTTCATGTCCAACGCTCCGCGTCCCCAGACAAAACCATCTTTAATCACACCGGCAAAAGGGTCTACACTCCATTCTTTGGGATTTGCAGCAACTACATCCAAGTGTGAAAGTAACAGAAGGTTTGGCTTTTTGCCGCTTCCTTTGATGCGCGTTATCACGTTACCTCTCCCTGGCTTGGACTCAAGGAGTTCGCATGTGAATCCGTCCTTCTCCAAAGTTTTGGCCAGATATTCTGCTGCTTCCGTTTCATTCCCCGGTGGGTTTGTCGTGTCTATGCGGATCAAGTCTCTGAGGAGAGCCGTGATTTCCTTTCTTGTTTCTTCCAGTAGTTGGGCTGGGCACATCTGATGTTTCACCTTTTATCAAAGTCATAACTGTCACAATTTACTTAACAGTTTTCTGCAGCGTGAATAAGTGCCTCAAGCTTTAATATCCACAATCTGAATGCTAATCTTGCAGTCAAACTAGCTTCGATATGCCGTCGGAGGATGCGTGGGGACAACTTGAATGGTTAGCCAACAGGACCAGGTCCTACCTCGGTTGCAGGAAAGCTCAGGCAAGGTCATCGGCCTGATATCAGACACGCACGTGCCCGTGCGGGCTAGGGAGATACCTAAAGAGGTTTTCAAGGTTTTTGAAAATGCAGATTACATCATACATGCGGGAGACCTGGTAGAGCTATCGGTTGTTGACGAACTGGAACAGCTTGCACCTGTCTTGGTGGTGTATGGAAACATGGATGGGCCTGAGATTCGCGGAAAGTTGCCTAAGATGAACTCCTTCAAGGTTTTCAACTGGAGAATCGGCGTTGTGCACAATCCGGGTGCACTATTTGGGATGAGGAAAATGCGAGAAATCGCCAAGGTGAACAGTTTTAATGTATTGGTCTATGGGCACACTCACAGTTCAAGCATGAAATGGGAAGCAGACACTCTGTTCATAAACCCGGGAAGCCCAACAAATCCAGTCCCCGCATTCATAGCTAAACCCACGGTTGCTCTGCTAAGAGTCAGCAAAGAAAGGATCATACCGGAAGTAGTCCAAATCTAAGGAAACACGGCCCGATAAGGTAGCTACGTTTGGGGATTCGCATTTCTTTTTCGAGAAGCCCACCCAATGAGCGATGCGCACAGCGCCAGCGTCATCAGCAGCATTGATACCGAAAATTCCGAGACCGTGCCTGTCCAATCGTCTGGCGTGCTCCATCCGTTGACAATGCAGTGAGCCTTGACAGTGATTGTAGGGGTTCCTGAGACCTGCCCAAGATTGTAAGCAACAGTGAACGTGTTGTCCGCGCTCAGGCTCTGAACACCTATAGTCAGATCGGTTGTATTTGCACCCATGGTTACTTCAATGAAGTTTACATAGTGAGAGATCGATCCATCCTCAGGATAATGGTAAACGGTGACGTTTAGATAGGTGCTACCGCTGACTTCGTAGGGGACGACATTTCTGACTTGCGGTTGAATTGCAGATGCTTGGTCTGCAAAACTAGCGCTCAGCAAGACTGAAAAGGCTAAAACAAGAATGTGCGATTTCTTGCTCAATTGGCTCCACATCGAGTTTTTCTGCCGGCTTCATCCTATAAGATTTGCGATAAAGGCGTAAAGTAGAAAGCCTAACAATATTGCTATTATCCACAGTATCATTGTGACAAGCATGATCTTCTTCTTCATCACGCATTTCTGGGTAGACGACTGAAGATGCCAAGAAGCAACGATCCAAAGACCTAGAACTTCTGCTGCACCTCCCACTATCGCATGCGCCAAAATAGCCAACGAAAGTCTTCCAAGAGGATTGATTTCAACAAGCTGCACTCGGCCAATTAAGGAAGGCCCCATGACCACGAAAAAAGAAACGGCATTCAATATGACTGAAACAAACATTGCAGTTCCGTGCAGAAAGAAATCACCTCTCCTTTTGAACATAAAGCCTGACAGGAAGAACCACCAGAATGGCAATCTGAAAAGCAAGGTTAACTTGCCCCACAAAGACATAGTAATCCATTCACTCTACCGACTTCACAACTGATTTTGTTGAGCATAAGACTTTCACTTTAACCCGTCTCTCCTGCGCTCATGAATGTTGTTTCACAGAGAGCTTTAAAAGTGGAAAACGCTGAGCGGTTCAATTGTGGTGTGTCACTGGAGGCTCACAGTCATGGAACGTTGTAAGAATCCTTGGAATGGCGAGTGCAAGAACAACGACATTGAAGTCTACATCCTACTCAAAGGAGAGAGACTTCCAATCTGCCGGAGATGCTGGAGTAAGCTGGCAGAACAAGCTTTGGAATGGTGAGAAAGATGGAAGGTTTCAGCGTAAACACAGCAAGATCCTTTCTCGGAAGAAACGTTAATCTCCACTTAAAGGATGGTTCGGTGATAGTGAACGTTCTGCTAGCAGGCATTATGAAAGACGAATTCAAAAGAGAGAATCTCGTCACATGCATCCCCTACGGCAACAGACGCACACTTAGAGTTCCACTGAAAACCATAGCCTGGGCCGAGCTACTGAATCTGAACCTGATCCTGGCCGACGGGTAGAAAGACAACTCGCAGACAAAACGCAGATTAGAAGAACCTAGAACATAATAGGTCCATGCGTTGTTCACATTGCGGAGTATGCTGCGAAGAAACCGAAATGTTGCTTTCTGAAGAGGACATTCTTCGCCTTGAAAGCGCAGGTTACAGTAGAGATCGGTTTGTGCGGTATGACAAGCATGGTTACGCGAAGCTGCGGAATCGAAAAGGCCACTGCTATTTCTATGACGCTGGAAGACACAGGTGTAGGGCTTACAGCCGTAGACCTCTAGGATGCCGCTTGTACCCCGTAATCTGCACCGAAGAAAGAGCGATATTTGGGGATGAACTTTGTCCGATGAATCGAACGGTCTCAGAGAAGGAATTGGAAACAAAAGGCAAAAGAATCATCAAACTGCTCGAAAGGATAGAACTTGAAGCTCGAAGCCGCACACGGCCAGTGAGACTATAGCCATTCCTTTGACATCAAATCGGCAAACAATCTTAAATAAATGCAGAGAAATTCTCTGAACGGTGAAAATAATGCCTTGCACAGTCATATGTGGCGGTTTCTGGGGAGACGAAGGCAAGGGAAAAATCATCTCCTATTTGGCGCTGAAAGACAAGACAGACTTCTGCGTCAGAACTGGCTCGGTTAACGCAGCCCACACTATCTGGTACCAAGGCAAACGCTATGCACTACACATGGTTCCAGGAGGATTTGTCAACGAGAAATGCAGGTTGCTGATTGCGGCAGGAGCCAACGTTCATGTTGACCAGTTCTTGAAAGAGGTTGAAGAAACCAACGCGAAGAACAGGATAGGTGTTGACAGTCAAGCATCGATAATTGAAGAGAAACATTCAACGCAGGACAAGACAAGCGCGCACCTCAAGGGTCTCGGGACAACAGGTTGGGGTGTGGGTCCAGCAATTGAAGAGCGCGTGCGCAGAACAGTCAAACTTGCAAAAGACATTCCAGAGCTGCGTCCTTATCTTGCAGATGTAGCTCGTGAAATTGGCGCAGCGCTTGCGAAACACAAGAAGGTTCTTCTTGAGGGAACTCAGGGACTTCTGTTATCGCTTTTCCATGGAACATATCCGTACGTTACTGGCAGAGACACAAGTGCTTCCGCGATATGTTCAGAAGCAGGCGTGGGTCCAACCAGAGTGGATGAGGTCTTGCTGGTACTCAAATCTTTTATGACGCGTGTTGGAACAGGGCCCCTGCCTGGAGAAATATCAAAGGAAGAGGCAAAAAAGCGGGGTTGGTTTGAGACAGCCGCAGGAACGGGTCGAGACAGGCGTGCAGCACCTTTCGATTTTGATCTAGCCAAGAGGGCGGTCATGATAAACGGAGCCACACAGATAGCGTTGACAAAGCTCGACTGTGTGTACGCAGAATGCAAGGGTGCGAGGACATACGAAAAAGTTCCAGCAAAGGCAAAGCAATTCGTCAGAAAAGTCGAGGAAGAAACAGGTGCTCGCGTCGCTTTCATAGGTACTGGGCCTGACGCATTAGATCTTGTTGATAGAAGGAAATAGTTCTAACAGGGCACAGTTGTACGACCGTCAATATTTCCACAATTCTAGAAAAGCAATAAGAACAGTCATCCAATATGGGTAATAAAGCCCGAGGCTCACGCATGCTGAACAGAGACTTGAAACTGGTCTTCACTTCCAACTTGGTCGGCTCTTTCGGCGATGGACTGTACGCCTATCTTCTCCCAGTTTACATGGGCAACGTGCTAGGAGCCGACTCGGTTCAGATTGGCATACTCTATGCTACAGTGAGCCTTTTCGCTGCGGTGACGCTGCTTGTCTCGGGAACATTGGCTGACAGGTATGACCGCAAGAAGATCATGATCGCTGGCTGGCTTACATGGTTACCTGCACCTTTGATTTTCTCGTTTGCCCGCAACTGGATTGAAATGCTTCCTGGGATGATGATGTGGGGTTTTTGGCTCGGCGGGCCAGCAGGCACTGCCTACATTGTTACGGCAGGCGATCAGAGCAAGTTGACGTTAACCTTTACGACGATGTCAGCTGCATGGTCAGTTGGCTACATTTTTTCTCCAGCTTTAGGCGGGTTTTTAGCAGGAACGATCGGAATGAGACCTGTCTTCTACATGGCTTTCTTTCTCTACGCCTCTGCTTGCCTAACTCTTTTCTTCATCAAAAGTCAACGCGCAAGCTCCGCACAAACGCGGAGGCAACGGGAATACTCGTTTCTTGAATTGTTAAGAACCCGAAGACTTCTGATCTTAGCGGTCTTCTTTGCCGTGTTGATGTTTGTCTTGATGATGTTCAGACCGTTCATCCCAAAGTTTGTGGCAGACGTGTACAAATCCAGCGATTTTGAAATAGGTGTTCTGGGGTCGGTTTCTTATGCAAGCTCAGCCGTGCTTGGCCTCTTTTTAGGCAGGCTGGGAGACAGGTCGAGGAAATCCTATCCTCTCGCTCTGTCCGTAACCATGAGCAGTATTTCAATGATTCTTTTGCTGTTTTCCGGCAACTTTGCCACTCTTACATTTTCGTTCATTTTGATCGGAGGATCATACGTAACGTGGTCTTTGATGAGCGCCATTGCCGGTCCAATAGCCCCAGAATCATGCAGGGCCCGTTGGATCGCTGTCCCTCAGACGGTGAGCATGTTTGCCTCGTTTGTTGCGCCGTACCTTGGCGGTTTTCTTTATGCATATTTACCGCAATATCCATTTGTAGTAGCAGTTGCGCTGATGCCTGCGTTGGCTTTCTTAGCGCTCAAACTCTTCAGGGACTAGTTTGGGTCAAGTTTTGCGGAACTCTTAAGAAGGCTTGTTCAACTCTCTTAAGGAAAGGTGAACGAAATGCATGGACAACATAGAGGAACATCCGCAACCGTAATAGTGCTAGTGCTCGTGGCTGGGTTGATAATCGGAGGAATGATAAGTTCCTACGTTTTTCTGAGACAAATCAACACCTTGGAGGATGACATTTCGAATCTTGAAAGTCAAATCTCCCGTATCTCCGGTAACCAGACCATCTATAACGAAACGATTACAGTTTATCAGAACGAAACTGCATTGGTGGAGATGTACGAGAATGTCAAGGAATCAGTTGTCATGATTCAAGGAAAAACAAGCAGTGGAACCGTTCAAGGCTCAGGTTTCGTTTACAACCTGACCGGATCAATGTTTATAGTAACAAACAATCATGTTGTTCATGGAACAACAAGCTTGAGCGTGACATTTTCGAATGGCAACGCGTATGCGGCCAAGGTAAACGGAACAGACCCTTATGCAGATCTAGCTGTAGTCACTGTCGTTGACGCCCCTGAAAGCGAGTTAAAGCCTCTTACAGTTGTAAGTTCTTCGACATTGAAGGTCGGGGATCCAGTAGTAGCTATAGGTGCTCCATTTGGGCTAGTGGGCTCGTTGACCACAGGTGTTGTAAGCGCCCTTGGGAGGACAATCACCGAGGAAGAGTACACTGGAGGTTTCGCCATAGCGAACATCATACAGACAAGTGCCCCAATAAACCCAGGAAACTCGGGTGGTCCACTGCTGAACTTCGACGGCAAAGTTGTTGGAATAACAGCCGCGATCATCGAAAACTCTCAGGGCTTAGGCTTTGCCATTCCTTCAAACGCGATACTGAGGGAAATTGTCGCCTTAACTGGTACAGGCTCATACGACGGGCACTCCTATCTAGGGGTCAAGGGAACCGACATGGACTACTTCCAAGCTAAAGACATGAACACAAATGTAACCTACGGCTGGAGGATTGGCGAAGTGGTTTCTGGCGGACCAGCAGCGAATGCAGGTGTGCGCGTAAATGACATAATAGTCGGAATTGACGGCCACCGCATAAGCAACGGAGATGAGATGTCTAGTTACCTGGAAGAGCACACGCTACCTGGAGAAACAGTGGTTTTGAACCTTATCAGAAGTAATCAGCCACAGGATCTGCAGTTGATCTTGGGAAAGAGGCCTCCTCCGCCAGCCTAACCATCTCTACGCTTCCCTTTTACGAGAGCGCTTTGAGTTCTCCTTGCCGATGGGCTGAGAAGCCTCAAAAGCTCAATGACGATGGAGGCTGAAAAAACGACAATAAGGAATACATGTGGAGGAATCAACGAGGCAGGCACGCCCAACGGGTAACTCAAAAATGTTGGAAGTAACACCGTGAAGGTCGGAGCAAGCAGTATGAGGTTGGAATAATGTGGTTGAAACAGCACAAACATGTCTCTACTTTTCAGCAAGACCACAATCGACGCAACAAAGAGTGCCCATTCCAACGCAATGTTTTGTACGCTTAGAATGCAAATTCCTGTTCCATATTGCTGCTGGGTTATTGGCCAGAAAAGTTGAAGTTGCCCTCCTGTCAAGTAGTCTCCTATCAGAGAATGCTGGACGAGAGCTACGAAATATGGAACTGCCTTCTTCCGATAAATTAGGAAAATGGGAATGAAGACTATTAGAGACGCTACAAATGAGTGCACTGGTCCTCTGTGCCTGAGAACTGGAGCGAGAGAGTCGACGTGCTCTAGTAGAATGTCTATGTCAGGGATGACAGACAGTGTCAGCACGAGCGGTATGTTCAGGTTTGCTTTCAAGAGTTTTGCTGAACCCTTGCCAAGAATATATCCTAATGCCATGTGGCCGACTGCGAAACGAGTTTTCTTCCTCCTTTTCACGCAAGAAATATGCTTGACCTATTAAGTTTATAGGTTCTACAATGCTTGCTCAGGACATATATTATTGACGGTCAAGACATGTTCAGGTTCGAGTTGATGTTTTTGCTGTATCTCTGTGTCAACTTTCCCCCTGTTGTCACGTTGCAACAGCAAAACTCGAAGCTTACACGTTGGCAATTCTTCTATCGACCATGGTCCTCTTCAGTACGCAAGGCAGAACTGTTTGAGATGCCTCAGGGAGTGATGTGTGTTGGCAGGAGAAGCTGCTAAAGTTTGCCTGCCTCCTGCTCAAAAGAAGGTTCTTGAACGGTTGTCGATAGGTCTCGAATGGCTGAAGCGAGGCTCTGCGCACTGTTTTCTTGGAATATGCAGACAGCATAGGTTTGGTGGCTGAAAAGGTCTACGGCACTGTGTTTGCTGAAGTGAGCGCTAGAGGTTTTTGAGTATTTGTTCAATGCCTTGCTCTATGCCTTGCAGGAGCAGGAAGCCTCTCGGTCCTTCTCTTTCCGTGATCTCGCCCGCGATGTTCGTTTGCATAAGCGTCTTGACTTCGTTGATATTCTGTGTGTGGCCTAGAACCCAGATGAGTTTAGTGTAAGCGGCTGACGGAAGCATGTTGCTTCCTTCGATGACGCCTCTTGCAAGCATGTCTCGTCCTGTCTCGTAGACGCGTAGGTGAATGTATCCAAATAGAGGCTCAACTACTAGCACAACGGGGATTTCTTCCTCTTGGCAGCGTTCCAACGGGGGAAACATATCTGTTCCGACATGTCCAAGGCCGGTGCCAATGATGACGATTCCATGATAGCCCTTGTCAACCATCGAGTCAAGAATGTCAGGGTTCATTCCTGGATAAGAGTAGAGCATGCCCACTCTCGGGTCAATCTTCGTGTCCAAAATGAAGTCTTCGACAGAGCTTCTAGGACGAACGTCATCCTTAAACCACGTGACACCCGTTTCATCTATTTTGCCTAAAGGCATATCGTCTAGTGTGCGAAAAGTGTCACGGCGGGAAGAGTGCATTTTACGACAACGTGTGGCTCTATGTATCAGGTTGTAGCTGTCGCTTGTACCTCCATGCATGCACACAACGACTTCTGCAAAGTTTTCACGACCAGCCAACGTAGCAGCATAAAGAATGTTTCGAGGGCCGTCAGACGAAGGCCTATCAGAGCTGCGCTGGCTACCAACAAGGACTACGGGGACAGGCAGGTTCCGCAGGAAGTACGAGAGGGCTGCTCCCGTTGTACACATTGTGTCTGTGCCATGGCCTATGATGAGGCCCTCCACTCCGCTTTCGATCTCTTTTGCAATCGCTTCGGCAGTCTTAACCCAGTACTCTGGTCTGAAGTTCTCGCTCAATATTTGGTACAATGTCTTCGGCGTCAGGTTGACTGTGGATACAAGTTCTGGAACAGCGGAGAATAGTTCCTCCGGCGTGAAGGCTGGCAGAACAGCGCCAGTTCGATAGTCCAAGCGGGACGCTACCGTGCCGCCTGTGCCCAGAAGAGTGACGTTTGGGAGCTCTTTGTTTAGCTCTGTGTCGATTTGAGGAAGCTGGTAGTGTCCCTTCTTGTAGCCTGTCTCTTCAATTTTTGTGTTGTCGTCTATGAATACGCCAAGGTTGTAGCCCGTGTCGACCTTTAAGGTTACATAGTAGTCGGACGTATGTTGACTTCTTGGAAGCAACACACCCTCGTATAGGGCTTTACCTTTAGTTATTCGCACTTTGCTCCAAGTACGTATTCTCTCTTTGATCAATCTTTCTCGAAGGGCACCACGATACCCTTCGGGGATATTTCCGTTGTTCTCGTCGATCTTGGACAATTTCAAATCTCTCCTAACTTATCAAGGTGTTAATTTTCTCAGCAACAATCTTCCCTGATACAGAGTAGTCCACAGCTTTCAACACTTCGCCAACCGCCTTGGGCACAACAATTTCTCTGTAGACCTCGTCGGATCGAACCCTAGCAACGTCAAAAGCCTTCAACTTCTGCAGGATCAACTTGTCCAGCTCCCTCTCAGTCACGCGGGAGACACGAAGTCGCATCAACGCTTCCTGGATGCTTAGGTTCGGCTCCTTGTCAAAAACTTCAACAAGTGAACTAATCTGCTCAGGTATAATTAGTTGGCGGGCAAGACCTTCTGCCAACTGGTCAACAATGCGTGCGTTAATTTTCATGCCCTTTCTGCGCGCGCTTCGAGGAAGTTCAATCAATAGGTGATAGGCAATAGAGCCTTTCAGCCCCAGCCTCTCAACGTACTCGTAAAACTTTTCGACTTTTTCTCCTCTTATCAACATGTCCACTTGATTTTGGCTAAAAATGTGTTTCGAATAGAGGTCTTCGTAAACTTCCCACGGACGCTTGCCAACAACACGTCTGCACTCGTCGGCGAGTTTTTGCGAGATTACAATTGGGGGTGTATCAGTGTCAGGATAGATGCGTTCCTTTCCATGAATGACTCTGAGAAACTCGGTGTTGCCGTCTTGCACGAGTCTGCGTGTTTCTTGCGGAACTCCTTCCAAGGCCATCTTCACTCTTTCGACGATCTTTTTCATCGCGTGCATTGCTTTTCTTTCGGGACCGACGACTATGACGAAAGCGTCTTCGGATTTTGGGTTTATAATAGCACAGACTTCACTGAACCTCTTCTTATCGATCGGCAGTTTGCAGGGATGCTTCGAACGCTTTCGAACGGCGTCTTCCTCGAACTCGTCGCTGTGAAAGTGATTTTCACGGGGCATTCCTGTTATGAGCATGCTTTTCTCGAAAATGTCTTCGCCGAAGTCCTTGTTAGGTTGAACCTCGACGCCGAAAAGTCCTTTCATGTTTGGGAACAGTGTTACAAATGCTTTGGTTTCTTCTTCGAGTTGAAAGAGATGGGAAATGTCAATGTATACGTGTTTCAAACTGTCTTTCTGAATTCCCCGCTTTTGCATTTCCTTCGTTATTTCGATCAAAGCGTGTTGCCGAACCGCTTCGTGTCGGCAAAGCAGGTCGAAAGAATTTAGATCTTGGACTCCCTTGATTTCAACTCGATTTCCGCCTTCTATAGAAACATTGACATCTTGGCGTGCAGTCCCGATTCCTCTCCTTCCAATGCGGCTTATCCTCAGGACTCGGCCTATCTGTTTGGCAAGTTCGACTAGTTCTTCCGGCGTTTCGACATCACGATGGTCGGTTATGACCTCTGTGAGAGGGACACCCAAACGATCCAGATTGAAGTAGACTGTTCGATTGGCTGTCTCTAACCAGTCCACTCTGCGGGCAGCGTCTTCTTCAATGTGGAGGTTGGTGATTCTGACTTTCTTGCCGTTGACAGGGACCCAGCCGTCTCTGCCGATGATGAATGTTCGCTGGAAACCTGTGGTTATCGATCCGTCAAGATACTGTTTTCGGTTGACAACGATTTCCTCTGCCAAAGCTGAGCAGTTGAAGTAGAAGGCCAAAATGAAGCCTTTCTTTATCGCCTCCATGTCTGGATAGAACGGTGGTGTTTCGTCCATTTCGTAGGTGCATGTGTTTCGTTCACAGGCGTAATAGATTACCTTGTAGCCCTTTTCGAATTCGACAAGCATGCCAGGGTCAAAGTCTCCCATCTCCCCTAAAACAGGGCGAAAATACCGGTAAAACGTGTAGTCCATGTTTCTAGGATCGTCTTCTAACAAAGGAGGGCACCTGCAGAAGAGTTTTCTGTCAGAGCGGATCTGATGGTGGACTTCTATTCCAGCACGGAAGCCGAGCTTCTTGAAGTCAATGTTTTCGGGGTCTAACATGACGCCTACTGAACATTCATGCGTGTTAAAAAGCTTCTTTAGCATATTCTCGGATCTCAGCATTGAGAGAGCGCTTTGACTAATATTACAGAAACATGAAAAATGAGATTTCTAGTCTAGCCAACTCAAAGTTGCGACATGCGCTCATGGATAGACTCGAAAGATTGAAAAAGGAAATCAAAGCTGGCGGGAAGATAGCTGAGTTGGGGTGTAAACTATCTAATCCAAGCCCAAAAATAGAACTTTGTCATACTGTACTTCGTTCTGGATAAAAGTTCATTAAGATGTTTTCCATGCTTGCTATCTATGAAATTCCTGAATCTTACAAAGTATGATCTAGAACTTGTGGAGAGAGCAAAAGACTTGATTAACAAGAGAAAATCTAGGAGATCGTCTGTTGGAGCATTCTTGCGAACGAAGAACAACAGGATTTTCCACGGCGTCAATGTTGATATAGAATGTTCTGCTCCATGTTCAATTTGTGCAGAGTATTCAGCAATAGGAACAATGGTTTCTGAAGGAGATGAAGAAATCGAGACTATCGTCGCGTTTTCGCACGAGAATGGTGTTTTACCACCATGCGGTAAGTGCAGGCAGTTCATCAGCGAATTCGGCGATCCCTACGTGATCATTCAAGTCAATCAGCAACTCAAGAAGGTGAAGCTGAGCGAACTGTACCCTCTGCCCGTGGTTTCTGAATGATTCGAATGAAGGTTCAGAGCTAAACAAAGCACTCGGTTAGTGGTGTCTGTTTGACTCTTTATGACCCGGTCGTCAGGCACAGAGGCGTAGAGAAACTCGTCACAAGATGCACCCGGGCAGATCAAGAGAGGAAGTACTGGCGATTCCGTGTTGACCGTTGGTATGGTGGAATAGTAACGGCTGACGCAGTAGGCTGCGGGCTTCTCTGCAAGTTTTGCTGGGTTTCAGACAAGATTATGTTTGAACCTGCAACGATGGGAGAGTTTTACGCCGCTAGAACCGTTGCGAATATTCTTACAGAAACGGCCAGGAAAAAGGGTCTCCAGCAACTGCGAGTGAGTGGAGGCGAACCCACAATCGCAAAAGATCACCTTCTTGCTCTTCTGGAAAACTTGAGGGGTCGCAATATGCTGTTCATGTTAGAGACTAATGGTATATTGATAGGAAGCGACGAAAGCTATGCTGATGAACTGTCACAATTCCCGTTCGTGCATGTCCGAGTCTCATTGAAGGGGTGCAGTGAAGAAGAGTTCTCTGAATTGACCAGCGCTAAACCAGAAGGTTTTGGTTATCAGCTGAAAGCTCTGGAGAATCTAGCTAAGAGAGGTGTCCATTGCCACCCCGCGGTGATGATTTCATTTTCTCCTGAGAAGAGTCTTCAGAGACTGGTGGGAAGGATTCGCGCGATTGATCCGAGGCTGGTCGACGGGTTAGAAGTTGAGGAGCTCATCTTGTATCCGAGTGTTAGGAGAAAGCTTCGTAAGTACGGTCTGAAGTACTACCGCTCATATATGCCCAATAGTCTTCCCGAAAAGCTTGTCTAGTATCTGTAGGCAAGGCTTCCTTCACTCACAATGAGAGTACTTTCACCTGTCTCAAGCACTCGGCTAATGAGACAGCTCAGCATCCCTTTCTTTGTTTTTTCTTCTCTGCCGAATCAGCTCTAAACCTACCACGAAAACAAATGCCGCGGCGGTCAGTGAGCCGACTATTATCATCGCGCCCAAAGCCATGGACGTATTTATCCACAAGCCGAGGATCGACTCTGGTCTCTGCTCTGGTCTCTCTTGAACTGAGACGACAGTGAAACATGCAATTTTCGTTGTTTCCACATTGCCAGCTCTGTCTGTGCTATTGTAAGCTAGGCAATATTGTCCATCGCTTAGTCCAGTGAGTTTCAAGGGTTCTGTAAACGTCTGCCAGCCTTTGGTGTAGGTGCTGTTATAGAGGCGGTAGGCAGTAGAGATTACGCTTGTGCCGCCTATGTTGTCCGTGGCGATCAACTTGATTGGTGTGACAGAAGAGACTGTGATGCTGCTGTCATCGGAAATCTTCTGTTCTCCTATGAGAAGAGTTGTGGTTGGCGGGGCCTCATCGTATTCAATTGCAGCGGATCCGTCTGCATGGTGGAAGGCGTCAGTGACCAGTAATGCCAGCAGCCCCAGAAGTGCGAGTGTGAATACACATGAAGCTTTCTTCACGCGCTTTCCCCATGCTGTTCTTTATTGATTGTCTGTCGGATGTTCGGTTAGATAAAACTTCTCAAAGAATCCTCTATGTCCAAAGATCGTCTAGTTGTCTTGGCAAGGCTGCCGAAGTGAGCGGTTTTCTATGTCAAATATGAAAAAAGAGAGCGGAGTCGGCAGTAGCCTATTGGTTCTTTGTCCCACTGAGTTCCTTTCTCTTTATGTACAGCACGGCGATTATGGTGAAGACGATCAGCAGTGGCAGAATTGCGTTTTCAGGGAATTCTGGGATCGCTATGTACGTTACGTAGGCCGTGAATGTTGGGTCATGTTCGACTCTGTAGCCGCTGTATGTCGGATAGGCGATCAGGTAGAAGTAGTTTGCACGGGTCATGTTAGTGATGCTTTCCTTGGCTTTCTCGTACAGTTGCGGGTGCATATAGGCGATTAGCAGCGGAAGGAACTTCATGAAGCCGATCTGGAAAGCGAATAGGTCTGTGTTCTCTGCAAAGCCGTCAATCTTGGCGGTTCTTGCAGTCGCA
>Ga0315296_10000862_pt1 | contig 27092 bp, 31 predicted proteins | sample YL17G14_18_MG_FD_203921 | JGI IMG/M metagenome (GOLD analysis project Ga0315296, IMG submission 203921) | Sediment microbial communities from Yellowstone Lake, YNP, Wyoming, USA - YL17G14_18 | ecosystem: Environmental > Aquatic > Freshwater > Lake > Sediment | place: USA: Wyoming | collected... | reverse complement strand
AACCCTTGAAGCATCGACCTTCCAGAAGGTTGTCTCCGAGATCCTCTCCTGCCTCAGCCAGAGGGGCATAACCCGCGTGGTCTTCGTGAACGGCCACGGAGGAAACCTTGGAGCTCTCACCGAGGCAGCGAAGGAAGCTAGAGAGCGGTATGGCATGCTCTGTGCGGTATGCATGTGGTGGGACGCCCTGGCGAACAAGCCTGTTTTTGGTCAGCCAGCGGAAGCCCATGCTGGGTATGCCGAGACGGCGTTGGTGCTAGCCTCAAGGCCTGAGGCCGTGAAGATGGAGTACGCCGTGCTATCGCCGACGAAGCAGGTGGATGAGCAGATTCAGCTCATCAAAGCAGGTCTAGCGAGGTTCCAAGACGGCTTGGTGCGGATACCGCTGAGGACCGCTGATGTCTCCGAGTCAGGCTCCATGACAGAGGCCCATCCAGACGATGTCCCCGGCACGACCGACTACTCGTGTGTTACCCCTGAATTCGCAGAGAAGCTCCTGAACGAGGTTGTCGACTTCACCTCAGCCTTCGTCAAACAGTTCGAAGCCTTCGAGCTGCCACCCATAAAGGTGTCCAAGGAGGCCGCGTTGAGCGCGTTGAAAAAGAAGTAACTTCTTTACCGTCTTCGTAGTTTCGCTAGTGCGGCTTCGGAGGCTCCGTGGAGGCTTGGCTCCCAGGTCTCCGATAACGGTGGCGTGTAGCAGCTCTCCGCCTTCTCCAGGTCCCATACGGTCATTCCCGCCCTTATGGCCATGGAGAGCGTGTTCACCCGCTGTGTTACGTCTTCTCCTCCCATGATCTGAGCCCCTATCAGCCTCAGGTTCTCCTTGTCGAAGACGAGCTTCACTGAGAGGTCTTTGCCCCCGGGATAGTAGATCGCCCTTGTCTTACCTAGGACCTTGCCTGAGATCGTCTCCAAGCCCTGGAGCTCCGCCATCTTCTCCGTCAGCCCCGTTGAGCCAACCTCCAGGTCGAAGAGCTTTGTGACGGAGCTGTTCAGGACGCCTGGAAACGTGGCGGAGCCTCCTGCTGCGTTTGTTCCCGCGACCTTCCCCATTCTTACCGCTGTTGTTCCGAACTGGCTCAGAGTGGGCGTCATGGTGATGAAGTTCGCTACTTCGGCGCATTCCCCTGCGGCGTAGACGCCGGCCACGCTCGTCTCCATCCGGCTGTTCACCCAGATGCCTCCTGTCTCGCCGATCCTGATGCCCGCCTCCTTAACCAGCTCCGTGTTGGGCTTCACGCCCGTCGCTGCCACAACCAAGTCTGCCTCGATTGCCCCGATGGAGCATGCAACACCTTCGACTTGGCCTGCTCCCTTGATCTCATCCACTCGGCATCCTGTCATGATGGCGACGCCGGCTTCCTCCAGTTTCTTCTGCAGCATCTGAGCCATATCTTGGTCCAGCATAGCCGGAGCGATCTGGGGAAGCATCTCCATCAAGGTGACCTTCAGCCCCCTCTGCCTCAGAGCGACCGCTATCTCGAGCCCGATGAGTCCCCCGCCCATCACTGCTGCTGAGTAGGACTTGGCTGCAGCCTCGAGGATCCTTTTGCCGTCTGCTATTGTTCTGAGCGGGTACACGCCTTCCAGTTCTCTGCCCTTTATCGGGGCGACGGAGGCTCTTCCTCCTGTAGCTAGGATGAGCTTATCGTACTGCACTGTCTCCTCTTTTCCTTCCTGTTCAACTGCCAGCTTCTTATCCTTCACATCGATCGACTTGACATTGGTTTTCAGCCTCAGATCCACCTTCATCATCTTGTAGTAGCTAGGTGGATAGATGACGAGGTTGTCGAAGGAGCTTATCTCGCCTGAGATGACGAAGGGCAAGCCGCATCTCGAGTAGGCTGGTTTATCCTCAGCCTCGAAGGCGACGATCTCCGCTTCACGGTTCACCTTCCTAGCTGCCGAAGCTGCGTTCAGCCCCGCTGCGTTGCAGCCGATGATCGCAATCCTCATCTGGTTCTCCGTCCTTAAACCCACTTAGTACTATTTCCTCATAGAAAAATTATTCCCCTAAAGAGATCAGAAAGGGCTGTTCTTTTTCACGTGAAACCTGCCTTTTGCGAAATGTTAAAAAGGTGTTTCCTCACATGTTAGTGGATTAAAATGGCAGATACACGAGTGGTTTGTTACGGGATCGGAGCCATCGGCAGACAGATGGCTGAGAACCTCTTGGCGAAGAAGGGGATCAAAGTCGTCGGAGCGATCGACATAGACCCCAACAAGGTTGGAAAGGACCTGGGGGAGCTCCTGGGAAAGGCGCCCATAGGGGTGGTCATCTCCAGCGATGTGGGCAAGGTGCTCTCAACCACGAAGCCCGACATCGTGGTGCACACCACCACCTCCTATCTCAAGGACACAGCTTCGCAGTTCGAGCAGATACTGAAGCGTGGAGTGAACGTCGTCTCGACCTGTGAGGAGCTCTCGTACCCCTTTGTGACCGAGGAGCAGAAGGCGCTGGCTAAGAAGCTGGACAAGCTGGCGAAGGACAACGATGCAACGATCCTGGGGACGGGCATCAACCCAGGTTTCCTCATGGACACCCTTGCCATCACCCTCACGGGGCCCTGCATAAAGGTGAACAGCATCAAGGTCACCAGGCAGATGAACGCGGCCACGAGGAGAATACCCTTCCAGGTGAAGATCGGTGCGGGCCTAACCGTCGACGAGTTCAAGAAGAAGATCGCCAGCCATGAGATCAGCGGCCACGTTGGTCTAGAGCAGTCGATAGGGATGATTGCTGAGGCCCTCGGCTGGAAGCTCGACGAGACCAAGGTGGAACCTCCTGAGCCTGTTGTAGCTAAGAAGGCTGTTCAGAGCGACGCAATCAAGGTGCCTAGGGGAGGATGTGCAGGCACGATGCAGAAGGCCTACGGGATAAAGGATGGCAAAGCAATCATAACTCTTGACTTCAAAGCTTACATCGGGGCGGAGGAGGAGTTCGACGCCATAGCGATCGACGGTGTGCCCCCTATCAACGAGAAGATCTCCCCCTGCACCCACGGCGACTACGGCACCATCGGCATCACCATCAACTCTATTCCGAAGGTCTTGAAGGCTGAGGCTGGGCTGAAGACGATGAAGGACCTGCCGATACCCTCGGCAACTCCCTAAAACATGGATTTTTCTCCTCCTTTTATTTTAATTTGGATTATATGGGTTTCTGAACCATAATTTTCTTAAGAATTTGGGATTAGTCGGTATTCTAAAGGTAAGGGGAGCGAATTTCGGGCATATGAACTATAGGCTTTCTGTACGCCTCGTCCTAGTCCTGCTGACGCTTTTCACCTCTGTGCTAGTCTTAACCTCGCTCTACTCGGCAACCCAGATCCAGATCCTGTCTCCCAGCGGTGTTCAGCCTCCGACGCTCGTCGGTGAGACGATCTCCCTTTCCCTGCCCATCACAATTCGGAACAACGGCCTGTACGACATAGAGAACATCTGCATCCAGCTCAGCGTCGAGAACTCAAGCCGCTACTCTCTCTTCCGCAACACGACCGCGATCCAGCGGATAGCCGCCAGGTCTCAGGGGGTCCTAGCCGTGGGCTTTGACCTGAATCTGACGAAGCTCCTGGAGGAGAAGGCCTACGTCAACTTCTTCAGGGACGACAACTTCACCGTCAACGCCCGCGTCACCTGCAGGTACACCCTGGGCCTCATCGGCTTCGGCATGAACCTGAGCCAGACCATGCCCTGGAGAGCCCCAGTTGACCTGAGCTCTTTCGTGGTTGTTCCTCGAATAGATGAGGCAACCCTAGGGTTCTCCTCAGAGAACGTGACCCTGACCCTGCCCGTTGACGTCTTCTACAGCGGATGGCTGAGCATCAGGGATGTGGAGGTTGCGACGAGGGTTCACAACTCCAGCGGCGTCCTACTCACCTCCGCCCTGACGAGGGTCCCGAGCATGAATCCAGGCACGAACAGGGTAAACCTGGAGATAGCCTTCCCCGAGGACGCTTCGAGGAGCCTCCTCACCGACGACCAGGAGCTGACGGTCGATGCGTCTGTGCGGGTCTTCGGCTTCGAGCTCGCCTCGGAGAGCCTGAACTACTCCTGGGGTGCGCCTCTGAGCGGCTTGAACTTCACCGATCCGTCTCTGTCGCCTGTGAACGCGACGCACATGAGGCTTCAGATGGGGGTGCTGGGCAGAAACAACAGCCCAATCACGGTCTCCGACTGCTCGGTCCAGCTCCAGGTCTTCGACTCGACAGAGGCCCTCTTGGGAAGTAGCGATACCTCCTTCAGCTTGGCGCAGGGACCCTTCTCCAGAACCTTTGAGGTGGTCTTCCCAGTTGGCTCGGCGCCTGGCTCCTGGACGGTGAGGATGGCTGTATCTGTTGAGGGCTTCCCCGTCGGCACCTTTGAGAGGGGGGTTCCCTAGATGGAGTTCAGGGTCAGAAAACTTGTCTTCGGGATTGTGAACGCTCTTGGCACCTACGTCTTATACGGTGTCATACCCAGCGTCATCGTGGGTCAGTTGTTGAAGGTCTTCCCCTTCTACAGGGTTGAGCAGGGACTCGTCACAATGATCGGCGTGGTGAGCGTCGTCCTCGCCGTCTTCGCCTTTTTCAGATCCCTCTTCCCAGGCAGGACAGTGGCGCATGCTGTTGCGGGCTTCGGCTCGGTCTTCTTCTCCGCCTTCTACCTCTGGCTCTGGGCAGGCGGCTACGCCGGAAGGCTCGGCTACTTCCCCCTCAACTTCGGCCCCCTCTCTATAGAGATCGATGCACGGCTGTTGATCAATTTCATGCTCCTGACGACGCTCCTGAACTCCTTCCTCTTCATCCTCGACCTAACGGAGATCACGAGGAAGGAGGTGCCTGGAGAGCAGCTCCCGCCTTACCTGTTGATCAACTCTCAAGAGGAGTGAAAGGAAAATGAGTGTAGAAGCAACGTTAGAAGAACCAAAGCCTGTTGAGGCTGTCCTACCTGAGAAGCCGAAGAGGCAGATGTGTGTCAACCACCCTGAGGTTCCAGCCGCCGGCGTCTGTTCCAGGTGTAATAGGCCCTTCTGCAGCGGGGAGCTCACCTACTACAGGGGCTCGCTGCTCTGCGTCGACTGCCTGAAGCGGAATAAGACCATGAGCCTTTTCACCTCGATCGCCTCCGTGGCAGTCGTCCTTGGGTTCTTCGCAGCGGTCTACGTCTATCTGATGCCTACGATCATCGCGTTCATCCAGAGCTTTTTCGGATAGCGGCCTCGAAGAAGTATTTCCCCATTTTTAACCCGTGAGATGCTTCGATGGAAGATTCGTCCCTATTTTACAGAGGATTTTTCTGGAGAAATTATACTGAAAGTTTAAAAGTTCTGGTAAAAACTGTCTTCGGATGACCATGCTGGGGCAGCTCTACCACGGCCAGAACAAGGAGAAGTGCTACTATCATCCCCACTGCCTGTGGTGCTACGTCGGCCTCTTCATAGCCATCCTGAGGATCAGGTGGAAATACAGGAGATAGCCTTCTTTCCCCAGCCTTTGAGAAAGCGATTTGTTTATCAGTCTATTTGTATCTACGCTTCTTTGGGAGGATTCTGGGGGAGGATTAATTGGGGGTGAAAGAGCAGGCGGCCTCCGCCTTCATAAGGCTCTCCTTCAGGTTTGAGAGGTTCTTCCCACAGGTTATCAAGTTGTTCTTGAACAGGAAGCTCAAGGAGTACAAGGAGAGGGGTCTCATAAGCAACTACAGGATTCAGGCCTGGAGGAGGGGGAAATATCATTATTCCTTTATAGTGGACCTATTCTTAGACATTAATGAGGGAGGTGAAGAGTGACGACTGAAGAGAAGAAGGGGCGTGTAAGGATCACCTTGGAGATCGAGTTCAACGAGGCCCTGATGGAGATGGCTAAGGAAGGCATGGCGAAGATGCCTGAGATGATGAGCAAACTCAGAAAGAGAGAACCAATAGCGTGAAGCGGAAATCTACCTTTGTCCTACAACACTTTTTTGTCCAGAGCCTTATTCTTTCAGAACACAACTCAAAATTCTTCATGAACAGGAAGATCAGGGGGTACAAGGAGAAAGGCTGGATAAGCAACTTTAAGGTTAAAGCCCAGATAAGGGAAAAATATCATAATTACTTTTTAGAAAAAGTTTATCTTCGTAATTAGCTTGATGCATAAAGCCTATATCGATCTAGTCGTACACAAAAGCACGATGGCAAAGATCCAACCCTCCCAGTTGGACATCCTGTCCGAGGAGAAAAGCCCCCCACGCGTTCGGGGTTTTTGCGCCACTCTTTCAAAAGGGGGTACACAGAGCATACGTTCCGACCATCTTGAGGATTTCTTCCCTTTGACTGAGCGGGCATCCATCGCGTGGGTAGACTATATAGTAGACGATCTTGAGAAGGAAGCTTTAGAGACGGCGACCAAAATTGGCTTTTCAGACTTGATGGTAAAGCAGCTGCTGAGTAACAGTCGGAGCGGCTACGAGGACTTTGACACTGAGATGGGGCTGCTCCTCCCTGTATTTAACGTGAAGGGCTTCGATATCACGATAAACCGCCTGCTCGTACTCCTCAAGAAGGGCCTAATACTGACAATACGCAATCGCGAGACCATCAGCTTCCGCAACATCCGCCGCTATGCGGAAACTTTCTTGAGGAAGCTCCCAAAGAACCTGAAGCAGGAAGACTGGCTAACGCTCCTGCTCATCCGAATAATAGACGAGAACAATTCGAAGAATTTCGAGCAACTGCAGGAGATAGACGAGGGCAGTGAGGACTTGACCCAGGACCTCAAAGGCGACACTGTTCCACAACCCCATGTCTTCGATCAAATCTATCAGATGAAGCACGCACTCCTACAATATCTTTCAGGCCTCTGGGCAACTTCTGACACACTCTCATCGCTTCGCTACGGCGACGCCGACCTTCTTGCTGACGAGTCCCAAGTGCTTGACAAGATAGGCTCACTGATAAACGAGGTACACTCGCAGCTAAGCCTGGCAGAGCACCTCTCTGAAGTTCTTGCATCCGGGCTTGAGTGTTTCCAGTCAATTTATAACAATCAGCTACAGGATAAGGCCAACAAGTTGCAGGATGTCAACAACCAGCTACAGGAAAAGAACAATGATTTACAGGATAAGGCCAACAAGTTGCAGAATATAAACAATGATCTACAGGTCTACAACAACCAGCTACAGGAAAAGAACAATGATTTACAGGAATTCAACAATAAGCTACAAGAGAGAAACAATGATCTGCAGGATGTCAACAATCAGTTATCGGACAGGAACAACCAGCTGTCGGACTTCAACAACCAACTAACATTAAGGAACAACCAGCTAACGGCGCTCAACAACAGACTCACTTTTCTCGGGGGAGTCCTTGCAATCCTCGCCGCTGGATTTATTGTGCCAAACACAATAGCCACTGTGCTCTCCCAAACCAACATATTCACATTCGGTCCAGAAGCTACGGGCTGGTATATCACTCTCATATTGCTATCCACTATTATTACGAGCATAATCGTCTGGTTATTGCTGAAGAGGAAGGGTCTGCTTCCCAAAATAGAGGAGCCTCAACAGATCGAGGAGCAGTCGTCGCCTAAAGGTGAAAAGTAAAAAAAGGTGCACGCCTAGTTCTTTTTCTTCAATTCGCACGTGCTTAGTTTGAGCGCGAACACTTAAAAATCTACGGTATTAGGCAAGTTTGTCCTTTAGGTGAGACGGCGTACCCTTGGTCTTCATGAAGAAGGAATAGCTGTAGAAATAACCCTTTTTAAGGAAGTTCAGGTAAATAAGTCCCCGTATGCCTCACTGTCCTAACTGTGGAAGAGAGGTGCCCGATGGCACCGTGTTCTGTCCTCACTGCGGTGCAGCCCTCAAGGAGACGACTAAAGAGCCCTTGGGATCGGAGACAGCCTTCAGCAGGCTCGCCTCGGATTGGAGGCTTCAGAGGCACTGGCTGGAGAGGCTCGTCGCCTACGTGATAGACTCTGCCCTGGTTGGCGTCTTCACCACGATCCTCTACCTGGCTATGTCCTTCCCCCTATTCATCACGGACTTTTGGGGGTGGTGGAGCAGCCTCTTCCGACTGCCCTCCTTCCTTGGCATCGTCTACCTCCTCTATTTCACCCTGATGGAGGGCGGCTACGGCTACACCTTCGGCAAAAGGCTCTTAGGCCTCGAAGTTGTGACCGTGGATAATCGTCCGCCGAGTTTAGTTAAGGCCTTCGTGAGGAACCTGAGCAAGGTCTTCTGGCCCTTCCTCCTCATCGACATGGTGCTCGGTCTTCTCTCGAGGGGCGACCCGAGGCAGAGGTTCATGGATCAGCTGGTCGGGACGACGGTCTCTGAGAGAGGGGAGCGAAGAGGCTGGAACCTCTTCTCCCCGTTGAACTCCTCCTTCCGCACCTCCTCGGCTTTACCTCCGCCAGAGGAGGAGATTATCCCCCGAAGAGGCCGGGTCTCCGTTGATCTAGCCAACCTAGGTGCCTTCATCGTTATAGCGGCAGCGGTCTTCCTGATCTATCCCACCCTCTCCACAAATATCGTACAATACCTTGAGAACTGGGGAAGAGTTGGTCACCCCATCCTGCCGCCCCGCCTGTTTCTGGGACCCCTCTTCTACTTCATAGCCCTGACGGGCGTATGGCACCTCATCCTGGCTGGAACACTGGCGGCAGCTGGCTACAGGCGCCGAAGCGTCTCAGACGCCACCTGGGGAGGATTCCTCCTCGCCACAGGCTACCTCATCCAACAATACGATCAGAGAACCCTCCCCTTCTCCGCAGCCACCTACCTCATCCTCATAGCCTTCGGCGCCCTGGTCATCATCCGCGCCCTCGCCAGATAGATTAAGATGAATATGTCGATAAATAGTTTGAAACAACTAAAAGTTACATAGATTCCTGGTACCATTTTATGAGGATTCTCTTGTTACTTGGTTTGCAAATTGCCATTAACTGAAATCATCAAGCTTATTCAAAAATTCAAAGGCTCTCTTAAATAACCTCAAGTTTAAGTCAAAAAGATTTTTCCTTATATTTTTAATGTCTTCGGGAGTTATGCGCTCTTCCTTACGCCGTGAATGCATTAGTTTGGTTCTTATTTCTGAGAACGTGCCTTCATTTCCTTCCATCTTATCATTCACTATTTCTATGGGATTAACAACCGTTTTCTCTCTGATGATTTTATAACACCAAGTGAAGCTACTCTCATAATCACCTTTTCTAAAAAAGTCTATAGATGATCTTGTGTAATACTCTAACAATTCCAGATCATCAGTCTGTTTGGAATATTTCTGTCTTAATTTGATGAAGATATCCGATATTGTCGCATCCAAGTTTCGTGTTTTGAGTAGATTAGCTAGGGCCTTTATCCGGTAAGTCTCATTAATATAAATCATACTAAAGGCCAGATACCCTATCCATAGACTTCCTAATGTGATAAGGTCTCCAAGTTTATCAGGATTTAAACTAAAAGGATTTACTAGAACTATAGATAGTTCCAGCAAGATCAAGGACAAAGCTCCAATGCCAATTCTGCTAAGATCACTTATTCTGATCTTTTGAATAAACAGTCGTTTCACGGAAAAAAGATGAAGATATATGACTATTATCAAGACAATTGTTTCAGACACTATAGCCGAAAAAACATTTGCATATCCAATCTTTATCATCCAAAGTATGACAGAAGTCCACAATCCTATGAACGGTGATGGTAAACAGAAATAGTATGTAAAGCTATATGGAAGACTGCTAATTAGCGGCAGGGAGAAGGCGTAAAAAAGAAACAGAATATAAATACCCGAAATCGAAAATATCACCGTTCCAAAGGTGATGAAGAAGTATAAGAACATCAGAAACAGAATCACTAATGTAAGAAAGGGCGTGAGTTTGGATATCTTCTCCCTTGGAAACATTCTCTTCATCTTATCTAAATTGTTATATTAATATTTGAAGATAATTTATATATCTAGGAAAATTTGACTTAGAGAACAGTATGAAATTATATTTACAGAATAGAGAGATCAAACAGATACTGATTGGATTAGCCATTGTTTTTATCTTTCTGGCCCCGATTCACGAGTATGGGCATTACTTCGTAGCAAGATTGGATGGCGTATATGTTTACGAGCCAATACACTGGTTTTGGATTGACAAATATGGCTTCCATGATCCAATCATCGCAGTCAACGAGTTTACCTTTTCATCGGCAAACCTCCTAGTTTTTTCCTATAACACTCTCTCGTGGTATTTGCGTCTTACGCAACCAAAAATAATGGAAAATGACTCTCTATTAAATGATTCCTCATCAACTAGGCAACCACAAGTCCTGATCAAGAATGAAGCAAAGGAGAAGAGATGAAGTCAAAAGCCAAAGATTACCTCAGCGGTAACAGCAACCCCCCGCAAAAAACAGATGTAACAAGCAGTTGATACGGAGCCTATTCTTCCTTCGGTATCTCGATCTCGCCCCGCTCCAGGGGCGCGACGACGATCTTTATGAAGTCCTTCAGCCAGCTCGAGAAGTCCCTGGCGTTAGCGTACTTCTGGTACTTCTTCTTGCTCGGTATCCGCGTCACCATCCGCAGGCCCACCATCTTACGCAGATAGAACTTCGCCGTCGAGGGCGATATGTCGCACATCTTAGCCAGATCCCCGCTCGTGAAGACCATCCCCAGCCTGCAGTAGCCCACAACCACCCTCGGCGGAAAGGGCAGAGCCTTAGACGCTATATCAAGGAGCTCCCTGTCAGACATGACGCTTAGAGATATGCTCCACCTCTTTAATTAATCCCCCGTTCAACCTGGCCAGCGCCAGGGCAGCCTTATACGCGTTCGCCACGGCTCCTTTTCGGGGAGTCCACTCGGCCTTCATTCCGATCTTCCTCCAAGGCGAGGGTCATGGGGGAACCGTCCTAGTGTTTCATCAGCCAGTAGATGATTGCCTTCTCGGTGTGCATCCTGTTCTCAGCCTCGTCGAAGACGACGGAGTAGGGCGCATCCATCACCTCGTCAGTGATCTCGTAGCCCCTATGAGCCGGCAGGCAGTGCATCACGGTGCAGTCCTTCTTCGCCCTCTTCACCATCTCCGCGTTCACCTGATAGGGGAGGAAGGTCTTCAGCCGCTCCTCCTTCTCTGCCTCCATTCCAGCGCTGATCCAAGTGTCGGTGTAGATGACGTCTGCCCCCTTCACGCCCTTCGAGGGGTCGTGGCTCATCTCGATGGAGCCTGATGCCTGTTTCTCAGCCTGCTTCACGATAGCCGGATCAGGGCTATACTTCGCAGCCTCGGGACAGACAACGGTCACATTCATTCCGACCTTGCTACAGCCAATGATCGTTGAGTTAGCAGTGTTGCATCCACCGTCGCCGACGTAGGCGATCTTCAAGCCCGCCAGCTTCTTCTTCTGCTCCTTGATAGTCAGGAGATCCGCCAGGGTCTGGCAGGGATGGTACTTTATGGTCATCGCATTGATCACTGGCACGGACGCCGCTGCGCCTATTCTCTCGATGTCCTCCTGCTTCAGGACGCGAGCCATGATGCAGTCGACGTACCTGTCGAGCACCTTCACGCCGTCGGCTAGGGTCTCGCTCCTCGTGAAGCTGCCTCCAGCGATGCTGTAGAAGATGGCGTGTCCCCCCAGCTGGGTCATACCAGCCTCGAAGGAGACCCTCGTCCTGAGGGAATCCAGCTCGAAGAGCATGATCAGGTTCTTATTTTTGAGAGCCTCGGCGTATTTGCCCGGGTTCTTCTTCATGTCCTCCGACAAGGACAGGATCTCCAGGACCTCCTCTTTGCTGAGGTCGAAGTCGCTGAGAAGGTGTCTGACCATCTACTTTCCCCCCTCTCCCTTTGGTATCTGGTTAACAAGGTTTTTCAGCGGTCTCTCTACAGGAAATTGAGGCTTTCCATGCTCAACCATCGAATCATCCAACCACTATTCAGAGGTTTTTAGTTGATTAACTTGAAACAAGTTTATATGTTTTGCGACATATATATCACAAAAATCTAAGTTATTGTCCCAAAAAGGACAAGAGATCCTGCCGTCCAATCCAACGGCGTATCCTATATTCGTGAGTGCTTCGTATCTGAGTCAGGAATTAACCCTCTTGCGGGTAGATCCCTATACTTATTAGGCTATTGACACAGCATAGGTCTGTTGGTGATATCCTTGGGCAGTGGACTTTTCAGATCTAGGCTTGATAAGACGTTCGATGATAGGACAGCTCGGTTCCACACCTCTGTGGCAGAGGATCTCAGGATCTTCGAGGATGACATAGATGGGACTGAGGCGCATGACATCATGCTCCATGAACAGGGCGTCATCCCCCTGGAATCTTTGAAACTCATACTATCGGCGCTGGAGGAGATCAGGAGGGAGTGGCATCGGGGTGAAGTGGTGATAGGGGCGGAGTACGAAGATGTCCACGAGTACATCGAGGCACATGTCATCGAGAAGATCGGCGTCCATTCAGGGGGGATGCTCCACACGGGCCGGAGCCGGAACGACCAGGTTGTGGTTGATGTCCGCCTCCGAGTCAGAGAAGAGACCCTGGAGACCTGCGAGAAGGTCCTAGGGCTTGTCGACGCGATTCTCACAAAGGCTGATCAGCATGTAGAGACCTTGATGATGCTCTACACACATGGACAGCACGCACAGATCGGCACCTTCGGCCACTACATGATGGCGTACGCCGACGTCCTCCTCCGCGACTTCCAGCGCCTCATGGACTGCTATGGCAGAGTAAACAGGAACCCCCTTGGGGCAGGGCCTGTGGGCGGCACCAGCATCGACATAGATCGGCAGAGGACGACAGAGCTGCTCGGATTCGACGGCTTGATTGAGAACTCCATCGACGCGACGAGCTGGAGGGACTGGGCCATCGAGGAAGCCGCGGCGTCGGCCATCCTCATGGCTAGCCTAAGCCGAGTAGCCGCCGACCTCGCCGAGTGGTCTACGGTGGAATTCGGCTACGTGGAGCTGGCGGACGAGTACTCCTCCTCTTCGAGCATCATGCCCCAGAAGAAGAACCCCTCAACCCTGGAGCTGATCCGAGGCAAGACTGGCGAGGTCTATGGCGCCCTGACGGAGCTGCTGACGATGGTGAAGGGCGTCCCCAGCGGCTACTATCAGGACCTGCAGGGAACAAAGCCACCCCTCTGGAGGTGCCTTGACACAGTCAAGACCTGTCTCGAGGTCATGACAGGTATAATCTCCACCCTCGAGGTGAAGAAGGAGCGGATGCAGGGAAGAGTCGAGGGAAGCACCACCGTTGCCCTCGATATGGCAGAGAGCTTTGCGGAGGAGAAGAGGCTCTCCTTCCGAGAAGCCTATAGGCTCGCCGCGGCGCTTGTGAGGGAGGTGCTGGAGAAAAGCGCGCGTCTTCAAGACCTGAAGCCAACCGACGTCGCAGAGACTTCTCTCAGAGCCATCGGGAAGAGGGTCGAAGTGAGCGAGGAATTCATCAGGGATACGACGGATCCCCTATCCAGCCTGCTGAGGCGGAGGTCGCAGGGTGGTCCACACCCGGAGGAGGTTAGAAGGATGCTCGAAGACCGGAGAAGACAGCTGGAATCGTGTGAGGCGGATCTGGAGGAGAGGAAGTCAGCTGTGACCACTGCGATGAACCGTCTAAGGAAAACCGTTGAGGACTATCTAACAGGGTAAACTTTACACGGGCTATCTATAAGACGCTTGTGATGACCAAAAAAATGGATAAGAGGCTCCGGGCGCAGCCCCTGAACCATTCTACCCAGTTTTCGGATGCTGAGCCTGTGCTACGATGGTCTCCTTGTTGGGAGCCTGCTCGGTCTTCTTTTTCAGAGCCCAAGACGTGACGGTCGGCAGCCCCCAGAGCTCGATGAACCCAACAGCTGCGGTCTGGTTGAAGGTGGTGTCTATGTTGTAGGTCGCCAGGCTGAGGCTGTAGAGGGAGTACGGTGAAGATCTGCCTGTCACCTGCACATTGCCTTTGAACATCTTTAGGGTTACCTCGCCGGTTACCCTCTCCTGGGTCTTCTCTATGAAGGCGTCTAGAGCCTCTTTGAGGGGGTCCATCCAGAGGCCGTTGTAGACCAGCACAGCCCATTCGTGGTCCACAGACCTCTTGAACAGCTTCTCGTGTCGAGTCAGCACCATCTTCTCTAGGTCGCCATGGGCTTTCAGGAGCGTCGTCGCGGCAGGTGCCTCGTACACCTCACGGGACTTTAGGCCTACTATACGGTCCTCCATGTGATCGATGCGTCCCACGCCGTGCTTTCCAGCTATGTCTTGAACCTTCTCGATCAGTTTGACCGGCGCCATCTTCTCGCCGTTTAGGGAGACTGGTACTCCTTTCTCAAAGCCTATGGTGATGTACTCGGGTTTGTCTGGTGTATCCTCTATGGGCGTGGTCCACTCGAAGACCTCGGATGGAGGCTCAACATCGGGATGCTCGAGGATACCGCACTCGATGGATCGTCCCCAGAGGTTCTGGTCGATGCTGTAGGGGGAGCTCGCCGTGACGGGGACGGGAACCTCGTGCTCCTTCGCCCACTCGATCTCCTTATCCCTCGTCATGCTCCACTCCCTGACGGGCGCGATTATCTCGAGATCAGGGTTGAGGGACTTTATCGTAACGTCGAACCTCACCTGGTCATTTCCCTTGCCGGTGCATCCGTGTGCCACGGCCTGGGCGCCCTCTTTCGCCGCGACCTCCACTAGTTTCGAGGCTATGAGGGGCCTCGAGATGGAGCTGCTCACGGGATAGGTGTCCATGTAAAGGGCGTTCGCCTTGAGGGCGGGGGTGACGTAGCCGTTGGTGAACTCCTCCTTTGCGTCTATCGAGTAGTGATTTATTACCCCGAGCTTCCAAGCCTTTTCCTCAACCGCCTTTAAGTCCTTGCCCTGCCCAACATCCAAGGTTACGCTTATTACCTGACAGTCATACTTCTCCTGCAGCCATTTCAAGATGACTGAGGTGTCTAGGCCACCCGAATAGGCTAGCACTACTTTTTTCGCCATTGCTATCAACACTCTTTTTAGACTAGTCTAGAGGAGATATGAAATAGATTTATATATTTTATGACACATTTACATTATCTATGACCAATAATGTTCCAAATGAATCAAAATCTGTTGCACAGTTCGTGAAGGAGATCCTGGAAAAAAGGCCCTTTCTAGTCGATGCTTTGAGGCTAAACATAGTTAATTACTCAGCCCTCTCTAGGCTGCTGTATGAGGAAATCGGGATGGGTAGCCCTGAGGCTGCTAAGGCTGCTCTTCTCAGAGCCAGAGAGAGCATTGCCAAGAGTAAAGGCCTTCAGGAGGAGAGGGTGATTAAGCTGCTGCACGTGACGAAGGTCAGGCTGCAGGACAAGATAGCGGTCGTCACATCCCGTGGGTCGTTGAACATCCCCTACCTATTCGCGGCTCACCTGACGGACAGCCACGTCTACATCGTCGATCAAACAGAGATGAAGGGGCTGGACAGGGCCGATACCGAGGTCACAAGCGACCTGGTGGCGCTCATCCTGACGAGCCCGAAGGAGGTGGAAACGACGCCTGGCTTCGTAGCCTTCATCACTCAGCTCCTCGCCAGCAGAAACATCAACATCATCGAGTTCATCTCCTGCTTCACCAACACCGTCATCATCCTCGACTCGAAGGACGCCCTCGACTCTTTCGCGCTGCTCCAAGGATACTTTCAGCCAAGTCGGTAAATGTGTTTGGCATCGTTGACTTTGCCTTGCATGGGCTTCCTTTACTTTAAATAAGTGAAGGCTAACCAGAACTCGGTATCAATATGTGGAAAGAGGCTTTCAACGGTGTAAGGAACCAGATGGGTCCCTGCGGTATCGCCTGCGCTACCTGCGAAGGAGGAAACGGCGCAATCGGCGAGGCTGCTTACAGATTGCAGGAAGTTCTGAAGAGGTCTGGAATTGCCTCGATGGCTCATATGCTGCCCGGAGGATCGGAGATCGACTTCGACCGCCTTGATAAGGCTTTAACCTGGATGCAGATAAGCATCAACTGCCCGGGCTGCGAGCAGGGCGGGGGACCACCTGACTGCGCCATTAGGCTCTGTGCCAAGGGCAAGAGGTACCAACTCTGCTCGGAGTGCTCTGACCTCGAAGGATGCGATAAATTCAACTTCCTTGGAACCCCTGAGCGCTTAAAGAAGACGTTGAAGGAGTCAAAGGGTAAATCGAAGCTGGAGCTCGTTGAAGAGGTCTTAGCCAAGACGAAGATACCGTGACTATCTGTCTCCGACTCTTTTTCTTCGACTAAAATTAAGTCTCAACTGCTAATAACATTCGATGATGTTTCTGATTCTCAAACCTTAAATATCACCGTGGACACATCTTTCCCAGAACAATGGCAGAGATCTGTACAGTCTGCGGGATGCCCAAGGACCTTTGTGTCTGCGGAGAGATGGAGAAGGAATCCCAGAGAATACGGATACGCTTGGAATTACGCAAATGGGGCAAGGCGACGACCGTTATCGATGGGATTGATTCTAAGAGGATGAGGCTGGATAAGCTGGCGGCTATGCTGAAGTCAAAGTGCGCATGTGGCGGAACAGCCAAGGATCAGAAAATACTTTTACAGGGAGACCAGAGGGATAAAGCGCGGAGCCTTCTCATCGGCTTAGGATTTCCAGAAGATCACATAGAGGTTCAGTAGCAGATGAAGCGGCTGAGAGGCGTTCTCGAAGTTCTCGGCGAGATGAGGCATAGAGGAGCCACCATTCTGGTTTGTCCCAGATGCGGCAAGACCAACATCTATCCAGAGAGGTCTGTGACCTTAGGCTTTCTCCCAACAATCTATATATGCAGAGAATGCGGCTACCGCGGCCACCTCATAGCCGAGGCCGATGACGAGAAGCCTGAGAAGCCCTATTAAGCAACCTGCCCGCTGAAAAAAGAGGGAGAACTCCAAGAAATAAGCCCTTGGTTAATGTATTTTAGGCTCTATCTGTGGTCTTCAATAATCAACCAGAAAAAAGAAGGATGGCTATCCGGGTGCGGCCTTAGCTGCGGGGACGAGCCTGAATCCTTCGGCTTCTGAGCCAGTTATCCTCGGCGTTATATCGATTACCAGATGCGTTGTCCCACCTGCGTTCACCTGGATTCCACCTCTCGTTATGGGTACATTCAGCCTTCCGTTCACAACTGTGGCTGTATAGTTCGCTTCGTCAACTGTAACGAGAGCTGAGGTGACGTTGAATCGGATTATGTTGTACTTTCCTGCTGGTAGGTATTCCTCACCGATAGGCTTACTGACTTTAACCACATCTGTGAGGTTGATCTCTCCGCCATCCTCTATCACTGTAAGCCAGCCCGACTCGTTCGCTGCGTCCGCCCTATGGATCATTATCGCACTGTAGTTGATGTACACGTGAGAGGCGGGTCCCCAGTCCATTGGAGGGTCCTCCATCTCGACGATTAGGGTGCCTGAGCCGTAGCCGAGGTAGATGAATAGGCTGCTCATGATGATTGATGCCGCCAATATTCCCGTCAAGACCCCTGTCCATATTCTCACTGGTCAACACCTCCGCTAGAAACATTAATGCTTGGTCCAATTTAATGCAATGTTTTTGGACAGTGTTCTAGAAATGTACAAAGGTGTTGTACATCAGGGTTTCATTCGCCACAGCCTGAGGGTTTCGTACCAGAAGATCGCCGTGGGGAGGAGCACAAAGATCAGCGCCGAGAGGCCGTAGAAGCTGATCTCCTTAAACTGAGATAAGTAGAAGGCGAGCAGGATGGTGAACATTGTTGCGTATAGAGCGTAGCGGGGAAGCATAAAGGTGCCGAACTTCATGAACTCCTTGAGGATGCCGACCCTCACCTCTTTAACCAAGCGGTAGTCACCATGTTCACTTTTGACCAAGCCTAAATCCTCAAGTTTTTTCAGGTGGTAAGCCGCTAGGGTTGGGCTGGAGAACTTGAGGGCTCTCTGAATCTCCCGCACTCCCATGACCCCGCTCTCCGACTTCAGAAGCAGCCAGTAGACTCGAAGCGTATTCCCCCTGAGAAGATCGGCTGCCTCATCCTGATCCAAACCTTTCTCTCCAAACATGGTGTGTAAAATATAAGCATAAAAGACTTTTCGGATCTTAAACATAGATATAAGAACTTAATTGAAGGAGAAGGGATTGATATGAAGGTCCTCTTTGTAGAGCCTCCGAAGGACATCTGGTTTGTGATGGGGGAGTATCTGCCTCCGCCTTTCGGAATAATCCAGCTCGCCGCTTATCTTGAGAGAGAGATGAAAGATGTGGAGATCGAGGTGGTTGACTGCAACGCTCAGCAGATAGATTGGCAGGAGCTGGAGAAGAGAATCGAATCGTCAGATCCAGACATCGTGGCTTCAAGCGCCTTAGCCACCTGCAACACCTATCTAGTTTCCAGAACCTTGGAAACAGCAAAGAGAGTGAACCCAAACATCCTCACGGTCACAGGAGGACAGCACTTCACGGCAACGGCCCAGGAGAGCCTGGAGACCTATCCAGAGATCGACATCATCGTTCGAGGAGAGGGCGAAGAGACCTTTGCGGAACTTGTCAAAAAGGCGGGCGAGAGATCCTCCCTCCGCCAGGTAAGAGGCATATCCTTTAGGCACGATGGAAAGATCCTGCACAATCCGCCTAGGCCTCTCATCGAATCCTTAGACGAGCTACCCTATCCCGGGTACCACTTCGTTAAGGACATCGTTCATAAATATCATTTCGCTGCCATGGCGGGCCACAATGCTCCCTACGCTCTGATCGAGGGTTCGAGGGGCTGCCCTCATAACTGTACCTTCTGTTCTCAGTGGAGACATTGGCAGGGGAGATGGAGGGTGAAAAGCTCCGAGCGCATCGCAGACGAGATGGAGTTCTGCTATCAGAAGTATGGGAGCCGATTCATCTGGTTGACGGACGACAACTTCGGCTTTGGCAAACGGTCGAGCGAACTCGCCGACGAAATCGTCCAACGAAAAATGGGAGCCGATTTGATGTGGTTTACACAGGCCAGATGCGACGACGTTGTGAAGCACGGGGATATTCTGCCAAAATTGAGGAAGTCAGGCCTCCGCTGGGTTCTTCTAGGCGTAGAAAGTCCCAGGGAATCCACCCTCGAAGCCTTCAGGAAGAACATAACTGCCAAGGACGCGAGGGAGGCGGTGAGATCGCTGAAGGAGAACGACATCTTCACCCAGACGATGTTCATAATAGGCGAACGCAAGGATACAGCCAAGTCGATCGCAGACCTACGGGAGTTTGTAAATGAACTAGACCCAGAACTAGCCTTATTCGCCGTCCTCACGCCCTTCCCCGGCACGGAGCTCTACGACGAGGCGAAGAGAAACGGGTGGATAGAGGACTTCAACTGGTCGAATTATGACATGGTCCACGCCATCATGCCCACGGAAACATTGTCAAGGAAAGAGGTGCAGGAGGAACTCTACGACTGCTACAGAAGTTTCTACGGTTCTTGGAGTAGGAAGCTGCATGGAGTTTTCTCTCGAAACGAGCTGAAGAGAAGGGTCTACGGGTACATGGCTACCAGAGGCATAATAAAGCAGCTCAGAAACCTCACCTAGGCGACGTTACATGTCGAACATACGCCAAGACCCTGTCTTAACCCTCAACGTGGCTATCTCCCTTTGCGGCTTATTCCTCGTGCTGATGTTGGCGTTTAACGCCCCAGCCATTCGTGAGGATTTTTTCTGGCGAAGACCCTTGGTCGGCTCGATCTTCAGCCTCATCTGTATCCTGGGGATTTTTGCTTCCCTATTTCCTGGGCAGTGTTCAAAGACGCTCCATCTTCGAGGAGAGGGCGTAAGCTTTACTTCTCACCGAACCCATGGCTCTTCGCATCATCCTGACTGCGGAGAATTTTCAGCCCATGTGGTGCAAATAAGGGGTCACAGGCTCTGCGCGGCGTGCACTGGTCTGCTCATCGGAGCCCTCATAGCCCTCGTTGGCACAGCCTTCTATTTCTTCTTTGGAGGGCACATCGAGGAGGTTGGTCTCTGGACGGTCTGGACTGGAGCGGCGGGATTGGTTCTCGGGTTTTCTCAGTTAAGGTTCAGAAACCTTGTTCGCCTGTTGATGAATGTATTCTTCGTTCTCGGAGCCTTTCTCCTCCTGGTTGGGACCGACGAGATCCTCAAGAGCCTCTTCGTCGACCTTTTTCTAACAGCCCTGATCGTTCTTTGGATCTCTACGAGAATCCAGCTTTCGCAGTGGGATCATCGGAGAATCTGCAGTAACTGTGAATCTCCATGCGGAGATCAGAAATAGAGAAAAAACAGGGCAGCATCAGCGACGCAGTCCATAAAGAGCCCCTAAGATTATCAGTATTCCGAAGATTATCACCGCAAACGGCCAGACCTCCACAGTTGGGGCGATGATCCTTGCTTGTTGCAGAAGCCAGATCATCCCCCAAAGGACTATTACTACTCCAATGGTGAAGCTAACAATGGTGCCGCCACGGGGAATCCCGAAGCACTCCTCCTCACGCCTTCTGTAGTAACGCTCGCGTTCCTCCCTAACTGGATAGAGAGATGCCCCGCATTGGGAACATACCTTCGCGTCATCAGGATTCTTGGCCCCACACTTAGTGCAATAAACCATGCTCTCTCCAATCTACGCTTCTGAAGCGTGTTTTTTAAGACTTTTGGTAAGAAATATGGCCTCGGATGAAAACCCTTAGACAAATGCTAATCCTTGGCTCATAAGTTGCCTAAAGTTTAAAAGAGCGCCCACAAACTGAAGTTTGAATAGAGCGGATGACTATGGCTCTTTGTCCAAAATGCGGAGCAAAGATAAAGGAAGATGATAAATTCTGCCCCTACTGTGGGGAGCCCCTGGCCGCCAAAACGAGTGAACGACCCATGAAAGAAAGTTATACCCGAGAAAGAGATGTCTGTTTCGGTGGAGGCGAACGCCGTCCAGACCACTTGGGCTTGGTCTCCTTCGGGATCTTCCTATTGATAGTGGGCGTTATCTTTGTATCGAACCCGAATGTTGTCTCCGACTTCCGTGTCTGGATTGAGAGCATGGCGCTTAGAAAGACCTTATCGAGACCTCCTCAGGGGCTGATCGCCAGTGCTACGCTCTTCTTTGGTCTGATAGGATTGTCCAACTTCTTCGTCGCAGGCATTCGATATCTGATCGATAAAGCTAGTAGACGACTCTTGAGAGACGTCCTATCGGGTGTTGCCCTATTATCCTTCTCCTACTTGATAAGCCTCTACGGCGGCCATGCCCTTACATGGCAGATGGTTCTGGCAATAGAGGCAATAATCTGCGGGCTACTCATAATATTGTACAGCGCAATACGCTACCTATTTTTGGCACAAAGGAGACAAACAGTGGTTTAAACAGGGTAATGCTGGGAATCGTTAAGTTAAAAAGAAGGTTCATCCCTCCTCTTCCCTGATATAAGAGATGTCCTCCGAGCAGTTGGACTATTACAAGGCGAAGTACAAGACTCTCGAAGACCTACCTGGCGTGGGCCCCTCCATAGCTGCCAAGATCAGGGAACTGGGCTTCAAGACCGTCGAGTCCCTTGCGACGGCCGATGTCCGTGAGATCACGACAGCCGGCATCGGTGAAGCCACGGCAGCCAAGATCATAGAGGCGGCTCAGAAGTCGATAGCCATCACCTTCGTACGGGCGGATGAGCTCATTAAACTGAGGAGCAATGTACGGCGCTTGACCACAGGATGTGGAAGCCTTGACAAGCTCCTCGCCGGCGGGCTGGAGACCCAGTCCATCACCGAGCTCTACGGTGAGTTCGGCACAGGCAAGTCTCAGATCTGCCAGCAGCTCTGCGTCACCGTTCAGCTTCCACCCGAGAAGGGCGGCCTGGATGGCGGAGCCCTCTACGTTGACACTGAGAACACCTTCAGAACGGATAGAATCATGCAGATCGCCCCCCGCTTCGGGCTTGACCCCGAGGAGGCTCTGAAGAGGATCATCTTCGCTGAGGCTTATACCTCGAACCATCAGATGCTCCTCCTCGAGAACGCGGATGAGATTATCAAGGAGAACAACATTAAGCTCATCATCATCGATAGCCTTACCTCTCACTTCCGGAGTGAGTACCTTGGCCGTGAGATGCTGGCTCCCAGGCAGCAGATGCTCAACAAGCATCTCCATAGGCTCACTCGGCTGTCAAGGGCCTTCAATGCCTGCGCAGTCATCACGAACCAGGTGATTGCTCAGCCAGACGTCTTCTTCGCTAAGATTGTTCTACCTGCCGGCGGCCACATCCTGGGGCACACCAGCCATACGAGGTTGTTCCTACGCAAGGGCAGGGACAATGTCCGCATCGCGCGGCTCACCGTCAGCACCTTCCTGCCGGAGGGGGAGACACCAATAAGGATCACTGAGCGAGGTATAGAGAGCGGGGAGAACGAGGCGTAAGCCATGTTCGGCCCTGGTAAGGTCCAGGAGAACACAGCCACCTTCTTTAACAGTTTGTTGGAGCGGAGGTTCAGCGACGCGGAGAGGGTCCTCTCATCGATAGAGTTAGGCCTCGTCTTCTACAAAATTCATCTCGACAGCACTTCTCGGGGGAAAGCGTCGAACAAGGTGGAGAGTAACCCGGATTACATAATGGGCTACATCAAGGCGCTGGAGGGCATGCTGACAGCCGCTAGAGCGGGCGACGACCGTACCTTCATCACCAGGACGACAACCGATGCTGAGACCTTGGAGCGGTACAGGCGATCTTTCAACACCTATGTTCGAAATGAACTTCTCCACTCCCTCTTTGATCGGGGTTTCTTCTCAGGGTGGCTAGACTTCATCGTCCACCAGCAGAAGCTCCTAGAAGAGAAGAAGGCAGGTTGAATTATAGAGATTTTTAGGTTTCATGCGAGCTAGGGTGCGACGTGGAGCAGTGTGAAGATCACGATCCAGGCTGTCAGCCACGTGATGATGTAAGCCCCGATGCCGATCTTCAATGCCTGCCCTTTCTCGACCCCGAAGAGTCTGCCCAGAAGGTCTGAGAGGAGGACATATGCAGCGATTCCAATGGTCAGAAATGCTATGCCGCTTAGGGGAACCGCCAATTGTGCCAAGCTGAAGACAGCGCCTATGATCGTGGCCATGAGAACCTTCGTCCAATACATTTTATCTGTTGCTTTCATCCCTTACAGCCCCTCAAACATTACTCCTCGTATCTTTATAAGAATGCTAGGTAATGTACCTGGGAGGAGCCCTCGGCTCCCTCTCTGATCTACCCCTCTTCTCCTGGTACCTCTCCATTCTCTGTTTAAGCCTGGATTCCATGCGCCCCACCCTCTTCTCGAGCATGGACATATCGATCTCCACGCCGAGCAGCGCGGTTAACGTCTCTAACAGAGCCTTCGACGATCGGAGCTGTGGAACATTGACATACTTTATCTCCCCGAGAAGGCAGACGCCCTCGATCTCCTTTTCCTTAGCCACACCGATGAGCAGCCCGTTGAGTCCGTTGATCGCTCCCTCAGCCTCGGCTATGGTAACGCCGTGGTCCCTTAGAAATCCTAGGGCCTCCCTGTCCGTTGCTACGCCGAAGACCTTCGGAGTGTCATAGTACTCGTTGGGATAGGCCGCCATTGTGTATATGCGCCTGACATTGCACTTCAGAGCTACGGCTACCACCATCGATGCGAGCCTGTAGGCTTCCTCAGGGGAACTTGGCTGAGCATCGCCGACGCAGAGGACTATCTCGTCCCTCGGGGTTGCATAGAACCTATGCCTCACCACTGGAAGGTTGACAACGCCGTCCTTATATGTGACGGTATCCTGATATTGCAGGAATTCTGCGAAGAGCTCTGCCCTGAGCTGCCGCCTGAGGTAATCAACCGAGGTCTTAGCGAGATATCCCATCCCAGGCCAGGCAGCCACCATGGAGGGATTCCCAAATTTCGGAGTCCTCAGAAACTTCGGTTCCATGGATTCTCACAAAGGATATTGGAATGTAGGCTATAAACTGATTGGTCCTCCTGAAAGAAGAGGCTTGATGAGTAAAATGCTTAGCAGAAAAAGAAAGGGTTCAAGAAGGGTCTTTTTGAGCTACTCTTTCACCCTCCTTAGCTCGAGTTTGACAGCGTTGTACCTGTCCATACACTCGAGCTCGATGGCGTCCTTCTCGCCCCAGGGCACTTGGCCACCTGTCTGGAGGGCCAATATCCAGGGGAAGATGTCGTGGTAGAAGAGTCCGCACATGCCTGCTGTGCTGTGCATGCTCAGCTCAAGGGTGTCTCCGACCTTGTGGCCTGCGCCGCATCTTCCCTTGATCGACTTAACGATTCCAACCACCCTGTAGCCTATTCTCGTCTCGCTCATACCTATAGCCTCCAAAAATCGCTATCGGGCTTGAACTATAAAAAACAATCATCATTCAATCTTGAATGTGATAATGTAAAGGCTGTAGGTTGAGGTATTGGGCACTAGGATCTTGAGGTAGACGTAGAGATGTGATGTTCCACTTGTGGTTGCATGAAGATTGGCTATACTTATGTAAATGGTGGTGGATGCAACCAAATTGTATAACGTCCCTTCTGATTGGGTTATGCTTCCGTTGGTGATGATTATCTGGTCTCTTGTCGTGCCATCATGGAAACTGATCGTCATACTGGATATACGGTCTATGGTTGAATTACTGTAAACTCTAAGGCTTATGTTCCAAGCAGTTGCAACTCGGTTGACTGCCTGAAGCACGTAATCATAAGTTGGTTCACTGGTCCAAATGTGCAAAAGAGTTGTGTCTATCTCCCAGCTGTCTTGAGTGGCATCATCGGTTTCGCTACCGCCCTTGTATCTTATCGTAAATGTTGCTGAGTTTAGGTAGGGTGATATGGAAGCATTGTTCCAACTATTCGCAGTCAGATCTGTGAGAACAGTGATCCACGCAGTTCCATTCCAGACATCCACCTCTATATCTTCAGCCCCTGTCAGTCCAGTCTTGATACACAGCTGCTCGTAGGTTTCTGCGTAGTCAGCATTTGTCCATTGAACCTCTAGGTCAAGTTCGTGACGGGCAGGTGTATAAGGCAGCTCCAGAATCTGCCAAGCTATCTCCCTGTTCTGACCCCCATACCTCCTCTCATAATGCAGAGAGTTTGAATGAGTAGTATTCATCGGGTTCAAGACCCACCACTGCGTGTGTCTTGGTTTACTAGTTCCGTCCCCGTTACAAGATCCCGATAACCACACCAAAGCCCTCTTTAATCGAACGGCAGGGCTAAGGACATCGTCGTTAACATAGTCGGTGGATCCCCACGCTACATAGTCGGCGTCCTGTCTTGAGCCGACCCCAGGACCGAAGTCTATCACATACCATTTTATACCTCTACTGTAGGTGGAGGCGTAGTTATAGAAAGCCACATATGTACTGTTTTTAATGTAGCCTGCAGTTGTCGAGGTGTCTAAGCCATCGTCGCCTATGGCGTGGGTCTGGAAAATCAACAGAGATTGGCTTTCGTTTATCGTTGTTCCGATGCTGTTTGTAAACGGCGAAGTATCGGTTCCATATCCCGTGACATAACCTTGAGCAAAGTGGTCTATTTTCGACGTATTCCACTCTGCGACAACCCATCTTAGATATCCTGTTACGCTTGTCGTTTCCTGTCTTTTGAAAGTTATCGTGTTGCTGTTGGTGACATTGGAATAGAACTGGCTTACTCTTCCATCCCCACCTGTATATGAGGTTCTCCAATAATGCCAAGCCATAGATCTAGCCGGGTCCACAGGATTTGGAATAGTATCTGTAGTACTTTGACCTGTGAAACTTGATAGGTATTTTTCTCCACCTTGGACCGTGAATTCTTTGTCGAAGCATTCTAAGACTTGCCAACCTATTCTCACGTCTCCGTCAGAGCTTGACCATCTTTGGACTCGTATGTGTGTTGAATTGTAGAGATATGCGGTTACTAAGGCGTTGTCATCGTTCATTGCTGGGTCTCCTGATGTCGCAGCTGTAACATTCTCCTGCCACATGAGGTTCGGCATGATCACAAAGGCGTGGGTTACATTGACCTCATAATTGAGTCGAATATACGCGTCTGTTCCCTGAAACAGAAAATCCCCTTGTTGAACTCTATATCCCCTTGCAGATGCGGTCTTCTCTTCTGTCAAAGTGTCAAAAACCGAGTCAGGGCCAGCCTGTTGCGCTGAGAAACTGCTGTGAGTCCCTTTGTCAGCAGAGGAATCAACATCAGACTGGTCATTATCAACATAATCCTCTTTTCCATACGAAAGTAAGTCATCCCTTCCACTCTCGTATGATGCTTTGATCCAGGCAGCGCTTCTCGCTCCGCTATGGATGCGGATCTCGTCGATTTTGCCATCTAAGTAACCCCTATCCGCAGCACCCTCTCGGCTGATTCCCAGCTGATAAGTGGATTCGCAGATGGCTCCAGTGTCGGATTGGGAGCTGATCTCTGAACCGTCTCTGTAACACTTCACGGTGACAGTATCGTGGGTGACAACGGCATAGATCCAAATTCCCGTGTCAGTTGAAGTATCAAAGTACTTCGTTCGCCAAGACCCATTTAGTGTTCCGTCCCATGCCAGACCTGTACTGACGAGTGCAAACTGGTAGTCACTATCATCACCGTTGCCTCCTCCTTTGAAGACCATATCTTCCCAGTCACCCCATACATCGATGTTTATCCACGCTTCAATTGTAAGACCGCCACCGAGGTGCAAGCTGACATTATCCGGTACTGTCATGCAGTCGTCAAAACCATCAAAATCAACTGCATAACCTATTTTCCCCATCGCCCCTAGAGTGGGAGCACCATTATCCGTTCCGTCATTGGAATTCGAAGTGGAATCCTTTATTGCCCCGCTTCCACCAGTTGCCTCTCCTAAATGCCATATTGCCTTGAAGCTGCTATCCCAAACCTTTTCTGCTGCGCTTGAGTTCGGGTCGCCCACATAATCTGTGTTATCTACATGGTCTCTGTCATAATATAGGTATAGGTCAGTGCCAGTGGTATTGCTTATGCTCGGCACTTTTACCCACAGCCAAGCTTGCTCATTTGAGGTATCCCACCTCTCCATCTCAACATAGCATTGAGTTAAACCATCACCCAGGGTAACAGCAATCTTCTTTCGATTAGCGTCGCTTTGAAGTTCATCGAAGACAAAGGAGACATCATCATGGTCA
>Ga0315296_10000861_pt1 | contig 27113 bp, 24 predicted proteins | sample YL17G14_18_MG_FD_203921 | JGI IMG/M metagenome (GOLD analysis project Ga0315296, IMG submission 203921) | Sediment microbial communities from Yellowstone Lake, YNP, Wyoming, USA - YL17G14_18 | ecosystem: Environmental > Aquatic > Freshwater > Lake > Sediment | place: USA: Wyoming | collected... | reverse complement strand
GAGCCAGCACCTGGTTGGTGTTCCGGACCCGAACCTTATGTTGCCAGTTGGTCGCAGCGGTCGCTATGTACGGATTCAGCTCGGTGATACGAACTATCTGAGTCTGGCGGAGGTGAAGGTCTTTGCTACAGCTTAAGTTTACTGACTTGACGGCTGATTTCGCGAATCAGTCGTTTGATTTGGATACTATTTTGCAGCAGGCTCAGGTTGCTGCCGGTAGTACGAATCTTTCAGACGTGCGAATAAAGTTCCAGCAGTACGACAATTATCAGGCGTCCACAGATGGGCGTGAATTCGGTAATATCCGGATAACATAGAAAACCTCGCCGATATATGAAGCATTTAATCCAGCAGAGGCTAAACGGGTTACGGATAAGTTGGAGGTAGTGTCAAGAATCTTGCGCACATTTTTGAATATGGTTCTCTCAATCTGGTTATTTCCTTTCCCTGCCCAGCCTATGGGCTGGGACGCTTATCGGACTATCCAGCAGCCTCCATCAGTTCCTGCTCTTGCTCGGCGTGCTGATCCTTCAACCGTTTCATGTTCAGATACCTGTACGTACTCCATTTCGTGCCGGCGATATGTCTTAATCTGGCACCTGCTAACATCAAGGCACTATTGCCATCCGGGAAGCACCCTACCACATTTGTCCTTCGTCGGATCTCACGCATCACCCGTTCCAGCATGTTGTTCGTCCTGATCCTGCGCCAATGCTCGCGAGGGTAAGACATATATCGCAAGCTCTCCTCTACACCGTCTCGAACCTTCTCAGACGCCTTATACAATTTCATCTCTCTGAGTTTGTCAACCACCGCTTGGGCTTTGTTCAACGCCGCTTGTTTGTCCTCCTGGGCATGAATGGCCTTGAGCATTTTTGCGGCCACTTCTTTGACCTTCGGATTCGGAACCACCGAAAACACATTCCTATACCAGTGTACGACGCAACGCTGCCACTTGGCATCAGGGTAAAACTTTTCAACCGCCTCCAGCAATCCCAGACATTTGTCGGAAATCACTAATTCAACACCTCCCAAACCTCGCTGTTTTAAGTGCCTCAGGAAGCCACCCCAGCTTTGCTCATCTTCCTTGGCACCCTCACAAATGCCCAGAATCTCACGAAATCCGTCCTCATCCACACCGACCGCCACCAAGATAGATACATTACGAACCTCTCCGCCCCAGCTGCGTTTCAAGCATAAACCATCCAGAAAAACATAAGGATAGCTTTTCTCAATCTTACGATTACGCCACAGCTCGATCCGACTATAGACCTTTTTGCTCAGTGCACTGACGGTACCCGGACTGACCCGTGTACCCCACAGCGCCTGGGTAATATCTTCAATTCGCCGAACCGATACTCCTGCCAAATACATCTGAATCAAAGCCTCTTCAACCGATGATTCCCGCCGTCTATAACGCTCGATAATCACCGTCTCCAACGTAGCCTTGCGTAATCGAGGCACCACTACACCAGCCTTAGTCTCCAGCTTACGACGATAAGAGCCTGCCCTGGTGTCGGCACGCGACTCGGTGTGCTCGTATCGTTGGGCGTTGCACAGCCTGTCTGCTTCAACGTCCAACATTTTGTTGATTGTGTCCTCCACAGTATCCCTAACCATCTCATCCAAGTGGGAATGAATCCTGGCCTCAGCGATTTTGATTACGCGATTCAAGTTTTTTGTCTGTTGTGTCGATTCTTTCTTCTGGTTCATTACGATTCCTCTCAAATTTGGTTAACATTTCGGTTTCTAAAAATCCATTTATCGACCAAATTGAGAGGAATTCTTTTGGGTCCTATAACAAATGTGCGCATAAAATTATACGTTATCAGAAGAAGAACATTGTGAAAAGATACGATTAACGCTAAAAAAATCGACATAGGTATGCCCTCGCGGGCTTTCCCTGTCACACCACCGGGCATACGGGTCCGTACCACGGCGGTTCGGTTGGTTAAGCTGTTCCCTGTTCTGCTAATAAAGAAAGGCCAAAAGAACTAAAGTGAGCATTCGGAAAAACAAAGCTCAAAGCTGGGCTGCGGCTGAGCCGCCACGGGCCGTGTACGCTGCCCGCGGTTCTTGCTGCCAGGTCTTTGGCAATTCCCAGTCTCCTCAGTTCCGCAAATCGCTTCTTGCCACGTTTCCACCGCCGCCAGTATACACATCGAAAACGACGACGTATCCATGAGTCAAGCATTACCAGCACCGACGGGGTCTGGCAGTAGCCAAAATAGCCTCGCCAGCCAATCAAGTAACGATTGAGTTTCTCAATCATCTGCTCCATTGATACACCTCGTCGGTAACAGGTCAGTTCCCGGACTCGTCTCTTAAACCGCAACAGACTTTCCGGAGCAATGCCCCGTTTTGTCTCTTTACCGGCTATTATGCGAAAGCCCAGAAACTTACACCGCCAAGGCCTGTCTACCTTGCTCTTGGACTGATTGACCTTAAGTTTAAGCTTACGGGTAATGAACTTGCTGATGTTTTCCATTACTCGACTACCCGCTCGTTCACTGCGAACATAAATATTACAATCGTCCGCATAGCGTACAAAGCAATGACCTCTTCGCTCCAACTCTCGGTCAAGCTCATCAAGAACAATATTCGATAGTAATGGCGATAAGGGGCCACCTTGTGGCGTCCCTTCCGTTGTCGCACTGACCAGTCCGTTCTCCATCACTTCGGCATTCAAGAATGCCCGTATAATTTTCAACAGACGTTTGTCGGGTATCCGTTTGGCCAGTTTGCCCATCAATCTGTCGTGGTTGACTCGGTCAAAGAACTTTTCCAAGTCAATGTCCACGACCCAGCGATAGCCCTGTTCAACATATTGCTGACTACGACTTATCGCCTGATGAGCACTTCGGCCAAGACGAAATCCATAGCTGTGCTCTGAGAACGTCTTGTCCCAGTACTTCTGCAACACCTGCATAATCGCCTGTTGAACGAAGCGGTCCAAAGCCGTCGGAATACCAAGTTTGCGTATCCCACCAGTGGGCTTGGGTATCTCTACACGCTTCACAGGCTCAGGACTATAAGTGCCCGCAAGTAGTTGCTCTCGAATCTGGGGCCAGTGCTTCTTCAGGTAGCTCGATAGCTTCTTGACGGTCATACCATCAATACCAGGGCTACCTTTGTTCTGCCTGACTCGTTGCAGTGCCCTCCTTAAATTCTCACGCTGGCATATTTCCTCCATTAACAGAACTGGTAACGCCGGGTCTTCGGAGTCACGCTTCGCCTTGGACGCTTCAGTCCCTTTATCCGCAGCCATCGGGGCTTCACCCCTACTCTCTGCCATAAAGGCCAGCTCTAACTGGATTTTCTGCCGCTTTGCGCCCATGAGTCGCGTGTCCTACCAACCACTCCATTTACCCCTCTTATCGAGGGGGACCGTTCGGGCCTTCCCCACCTTCGGCGAGTACTATGCCCTCTGCTGACTTCTGCATGGCGGTCAGGAAACCTCACGATTGCCTCAGTCCCAAATCCGAGACACCATGCAGACCTCCCGAGGTAAGTTCGACAACCTTCACCGCACACCTGCCGAATTTACAGCCCTGGACTTTGATGGATATGGACTTTGTTGTCTTGTGCCAACTCATCCAGCCAGAACTGCCTCGTATTTGGTTTCTGTCCGTCAGGTCACGGCTTTGCTACACGCTTCCTTAGAACCCTGCCTCACGGCAACGCTCTTGCGCTTTGCTAACACTTCACCTCCATCAGGTTGTGCAGAGGACTTTCACCTCCAAGTTGCCGAACATGCTCGGCACACACAACCGGGGCCTATACCGAATCAATCGGTATAAGCCCCGAATTGATGCTAATCCGTTTCACTATCGTCTGTCACCGCAAACGAGCAATTGCCACTTATGGCTTCCGGTGCTTCTGGTTATGGAGCCGGCCGATACAGACGAATATCATCGAAGTACATCGTACCAGAACCACCGGCTACCGGATTCTTCTTGTTACCCAGACCAAGAGCAATCGTATTGACGTTGGCCAGGCTCACGCCCTGGTCTGCAAATGCCTGCAGGTCGATAGTCCATTCTATCCACTCATCTATCTGTGCTGCATTAGGATTATCATTAGTAACGATCGCATTGCCGTTGAGAGCAACATACAACATCTCGGCAGCGTTATCCGAAAGGCCCCTGAACCAAATAGATAAGGTGTTGACACCATTCTCAGTCCAGTCACGCGGATAAGTCAGCGTCTTCTGGGCCTCCGAATACTTTAAGACGCTGTTGTCATAGAATAACGGCATCGATTGTTTGCCTCCGTGAACGATAGTCTCCTCGGTGTAAGAAGCTGTGCTCTCGTCGCCCACGGCTGAGCCTGTCCCGTTACCGGGATAGGCCGGTTCGTTACCATGCGCGGCATAGCCAAGCCCATCTTTCCATGCCCACCATATCTCATTGTTTCCAATGTCGTAATCCTCAAAATCATCCACAATAAGGAAGTCTGCTGTCGTAAAGCTCCAGACATTACCTACCCACGGACTATCGGGGTTGAGGTTATTGACCTCATCGACCCGCCAGTAGTAAGTGGTATCCCACTCAAGCTTTCCTGGGTCATAGCTCTCAGAGCCAAGGTTCCGGCTGCCTTTGTATTCCGGCGAACCTGTATTGGCATTGCGCACGACCTCTTTATCCGTACCGAAATATAATTGATGCGAAGCTGCATAGTCTCCCAGCGACCAGCTAAGAATTGCTGTCTGCTTTACATCCACAGCACCGTTGGACGGTTTCGAACGGCTGGCCTTTACAGGCAACGACAGTGCTGCCTGCGGAACAAACTGCTTCGGCGTGGATGGACTCGACCAGCGAAGCTCTGCCACTGCACCACCGCCGTTTTCATAAAACTCCATTACAACGCTGTACGTATTTCCGGCGACAAGGTCGATTGACCCCCTGTTCTCGGTGGCCCCGTGGTCGGTCCAGTTGTCAACGAGCTGTTGACCATCCACCCATAGACGGATGCCATCGTCGCTATTGGTGTAGAAGGTGTAGGTCTCGGTAAATGCCGCCTCCACCTCGCCGGTCCATCTGGCCGAGAATTGGTCAACGGGAACTGATGCATCCGGCGAGCCGGGGTCACCCCAGTTAAAATTGATTTGAGGGTCTATTCGGCTCAGCACGAGATTCCTTAAATCCATACCTCTGAAGTAATCTGCTCGCACACCTCCGCCGGCGCCTGCGGTCGTAAAGCTCCAGATGTCGCCTTTATATGTTTTGACGGCATCAAACTCATCGACCCGCCAGTAGTAAGTCTTTTTTAACTCAAGGGTGTTGAGAGCATAGGTTGTGATTCCCCGGGGAAGTCCCCCTGTGGCGTTGTTCACATCGTCAAAGTTGTCGCCGAAATACACGGTGTGCAGTTTCGCGCCGAAACCTGCTGTCCAGCTAAGGTTCTCATTCGGGTCTATAAATTTGGCGCCATTACCCGGGCTGGGATTATAGGCAGTTTTTGGTGGAACCGTAAAGCTCCAGACAGGGCCTTTCCACGGGCTATTTGGATCCGTATCATTGACCTCATCGATTCGCCAATAGTAAGTTGTGCCTGGAACAAGACCATCCGGATAAGGGAATCCAGGAAAGCCGGCAACGAAATACGTCGCAGCTTGGTTGCCCTGGAACGTATCGCTGACGCCTTCGTTGACATCGTCAAAATTGTCGCCCAGATACACATCGTGCGAGACTGCGAAGTCTCCCGCCCGCCAGCTAAGACTCACCCACGTATCCAGATGTAGGGCACCATCCTCTGGATTGGGCCTCGATGGAAATGGATATCCTTCACCACCACTCAGCATAACGGTCTGAATCTCCTCCTCTGTCAGCGCATGGTTGTAAATCCGCACATCATCAATCAAAGCATTAAGAAATTCAGTAACACTTTTGGCACCGCCGAACCACACATCGCCAGCGCCGGAGGTAGCGATTGTTACGCCAGTGTATTCATCTATAACGGCACCATCTACATACAATGTTTGGGTGTTCCTATCTGCATCGTAAACACCAGCCAAGTGGAGCCATCCTGTCATCGCTGTGCCCACATCCATGCGCACGTTGGTGCCGCCTTCACCGCCGTCAAAATGCCATTGATTGCCGGGAGTAACCCATATACCATACCAAGAACCCATATCTCTACTCTTGTTGACGATGCCGGCCCAGTTTCCAGGTAACGTCCGTATGTTCAGCCAGACTGCAATCGTAAGACTATCCGTTGGTCCAAAAACCAGTTCGTCCGAGTGTGGTATCTCCACTCTGCCATCAATACCGTTCACACTGAGCACTCTGCCTCTTTCGGGGTCGTCCGTGAACTGTGCGCCACCTACCAAAATGCCGTCGTGACCACCGAAGATGTCTTTGGCGTCAGCATCCAGCGGCCAATATGCTACCAGATCCGCAGAGGCATTACCGACCACACCCAGCACCAAAACGAAATAAACCAAATAAATCAATTTCCTACACATAATAGTCCTCCTTAAAAAAGACTTAAAAAAATGATTATGAATTATGCTTTGGCTACACACCAAAACAAGCGTTCCCGCAGAGGTGGGATTTGAATTTTTCGTTGAAATATGAAAACCCCCACTTGCTAAGCACAAAGTCGCGGTTACAACTAACTCCGTGTTGCATAATAACTCCTCCTCTATTCGGAAACCTACAAGAATTGAGCCCGCTGTATGACCTCGAAACCGCAGATGCGCGACCGAGCAGGAACAAACTTCACTAACCTTATCTATACCAAATTATCCACCTTTCCGTCAAGGAAAATCCCCCAACCAAAAGCATCAATCTATGCCACATCTGCTGACGGGAAACAGTCTCCACAATCAAACTTAGCTCTATTGATTATGAAGGTCACAGATCTATCAGAAACTTTCGGACCGGCCCCACCAGCCAATCACAGCGCACAAGCCGCGCCCCAAGTACCCCCAAAAATGGTCCATTTTTCGCGACTTAACGGCTACAACCGCTATACACCTCAACAACCCGTTATCTGCCAATTCGAAAAAATGTTCACTTCATAAACTGTTTAGTGTCAAGGGATTACAAAAGGCCGAAAATCTGTAAACGTTTTCATAGGTGTCCTATTCCCCCAGCTTGTTGTGTGAAAAAGATCCTGCTGACAAATAGAACTATTAGTCTGTCAAAATTGAAATGATAGCTTGGAAGGGTGGCGACCTCAAGCGCAGTTTTGGGATGGCTTCTCCTGAATTCACCATCACCAAAGCCTTCGGCTTTGAGCCTGCCACTCAACCATGAGAATGACTACTTACAGATTCAATCTTGATAGACTACTATGTCATATCCCTATCTTTCTAATTTCGCCTTATTATTAGCGAGCAAACCAGGATTTGCCCTTTCGTTTTATTGGCATGGTTAGCAAGCCGCAAATGTTACCTTTTCAATACCCCTCGTTTTAAGCATTTCCAGAAGCCTTATGGCTGTGTGTGAATCCCGTTTGGATGACGTGAGCATGAATGGATCGTTGAAGGAAGGTTCGACACGCCTGGTCTGTCCGGGCCGCTATACGCAGACAGTATGAAATGCCCGGGTACGTAATCGGCAGGGCCAGAGCCATTTGTCCGGTGTGTCGTCTTCCTCTTCTGCGATCTGAGAACGGAGCCGAAAAAGGCTTTATCTTCCCCTTTGCCTTCCCCCTTCATATTTATCTATTCATAAAAAAACAAATTTCAATTCATTCAGGTCTGGTCATCAATTGAATCAGACTCACAAGAGTTCGCAAAAGCGAGCATCATAAGTGCTGCAGCCCTCTATTGTGTTGCGGGTAGAAGCGGTATTTAACAAAAATACAACACCGCAATACCGAAAAAACCATCTCGTAGAGGCCTGTGCTCGTTTTAGACCTACGGCTATCGATAAGTTTTTTACACGCTCAAAAATCAATTTCCTGCCACTGTCTTGTGTTTGTCTTTCGTTGTCCTACGTTAAAAACGTGTTCAAACCCAAAGAATCTGAACTTAACTACAAAATTGAAAAAGGAGAAGCCAAAATGCAAAACCAAAATGAAATTGCGAAGATAAACCATTTTCTATCGCTGGTGTTACCTATTGTTATTGAACTTTTAAGAACAATCCTTCGGGCGACTGGTTGTGAGGTGAAAGAAGAAGGTACCGGCCCTGACCTTGTATTTAGCATCAAATCTGGCCAGAAACATGTCGAGTTCTATCTACAAAACCTGCTTCTGGAAATTGCAACCGTTGACAGAGACGAAGAACCCCTGAGATTCGACGAAAGGCTGCAGGATTTTGATTTCTTCATCGCCAAGACAGCCCATGTTGTGCAAAGCAAACTGGCAGTTCTTTTCCATTTGCTCGGGCAAGAAGACGTGGATGCCGCTATAGAGAATATCAGCCAGAATGCAAAGCAGTACGAGCGGATTCGCATCTGGAGGCTCGACCAGAAGCCGACCTGAGGATGCCGGTACCGACATCTATAAGAATTCCAGGGATACAGCAAGACCGAAGAGATTGAATTTCCCAGAACCCGTGAACACAGTTTTATTTGGAGGCTTAAATTATGAGTGCACCACTTAAACAACCAACGCATGAGAAAACCACCAAGCTGCTGTCTCAGGAAAAGGAAGGTAAATCCCAATTTGATAGATCATTCGTAGCAGATCCCGGAGCTATAAAAAAATTCGGCGAAGCTGTCATTATTGCAGCCTATATTAGCCTTTAAAAGAAGTCAAGCGAAAAGGCGGGCTGGACTATCTGCAGGTCTTCGAAATTGACGGCGAAAATCTGTAGTTTATCAATGATGTTGACCACGTATGTTGTATGCTGCCGAGTGAGTATTAATTCTGCCCTTCGGCATAGTTGGCATGGTACGGGGCAAAGCATTTAAAAAGCTTGAATGAAAAAAGCGGTATGACTTCAGAAGACACTTATCCTGACAAATCTTGCCGTGCATCAAAATCAAAGACACTGTATTTGCAAGCAGTAAAGGATTTGTCGCCACTTGTGCCACTTGATAGGGTTCTATCAGGTAGGTCAGTTCAACGCGATGCCCTCATCCCGATGAGAAGGAATATAAGGCCAAAGGCGCTATACGGAGGCCTTGAGCGTATGTTTACGGCCGATGAGGATCAAATTTAACCCCATCAAGATTAATTGTTGAGATAAATTCACCGTGGCGCTTGATATCGATTAGCTCCAAACGACCAATTTGGTCATATTCATAAAAAATACAAACTTCCCTCCTCGGATTGGCTGCCTGTGCATCCGATTCGGTCCCGTTTGTCCTAAAGTGGTCCCACAACAGAACAAACCGATGAGGTTTTGAGATATGGTAAAAAAGCTGTCCCCAAATAGAATTATAAAAGGCGATTGCCTGCGTGTAATGGCAAAATGGCCTGACAACTCTGTGGACATGATTTTGACTGATCCACCGTGGTTTGTCTCAAAGCAGATTAAAATCCATCGTTCACTAAATCCCCAAAAGTACAAATACGTCGGCAAGGACATCAGCCTGGACTTTGGACGGTGGGACCACTTTGATAGTGAAGAAGCCTACTGGAACTATATCACGGCACGCTTTTCTGAGATTGTACGGGTACTAAGACCGAAAGGCCATCTGATTACCTTCTTTGACCAGCGACGCATTAGCCACTTAATAGACTATTTGCAAAAGCACAATATGCTGTTGCGACAGCATTTATACTGGTTGAAAAGCAATCCTGTACCCCGGGCAAGAAAAGTTGATTTTATGGTTGCTCTTGAGCAGGCTGTTTGGTTCACCAAAGGCACAAAAACCGGGGCAACCTTCAACTATCAATTAGGTCAGCAAGCCAACTACGTCAAACATTGTATTGTAGGCCGTGCCACCAAGTCAGACGGTGAAAGAATACATCCAACTCAAAAACCCCTTGGCGTAATGAAGGTATGGATTAGGTATCTAACGAATGAAAATGAGCTTATTGTTGACCCTTTCTGTGGCTCAGGGACAACATGCGTTGCCGCTTGGGAATGTCACCGAAACTTTATCGGTATCGAAAATAAACGTCAGTATGCCAAAGCCGCTCGTAAACGCATCAAGCAATTCACCGGGAAACGGCTCAGAGGGTCTGTTGGGAAACAGAACAAAACCTGTTCGTCAAGAAAGCCAAGCTATGCAAGGGGACTCACAGGGTACTCAACGAGATGACAGGTGCGTTTCGATGTTAGAATTGAATCGGATTTACTGTATGAACTGTCTCGAAGGGTTAAAGCAGATTGATAACAATTCGGTTGATCTGATATTATGTGATTTGCCTTATGGTGTTACCAGAAACAAAAAAGACACTCCACTGCCTCTTAATGAGCTTTGGCTGCAATATAAAAGGATAATGAAAGAAAACGGTGTTGTAATACTTACCTCACAATTCCCATTTTCTGTTGATTTGATAAATTCAAAAAGAGGTTGGTTCAGGTATGACTTGATTTGGGATAAAATCCTCCCCACCGGTTTTCTCAATGCTAATAGAATGCCCTTAAGAGTTCATGAGCATATCCTTGTTTTCTATAAGAAACAACCAGCGTATAACCCACAATTCGGTTTAGGTAAACCAAGTCATTCAAAGGGAAGTATGAAAACAAAAATAAACAGGAATTATGGAAAACACGGAAAAGTAGATAACTGTAAATTACATGGTAACAAAAAATATCCAGTATCAATAATCAAATTCCAAAAGCCACATCCAAGCAAAGCTTTGCATCCGACAGAAAAACCGGTAGAACTTTTCAAATATTTGATAAAGACATATTCAAACAGGGGGGACTTGGTTCTTGATAATTGTATTGGGGTTGGAACTACCGCAATAGCCTGCAAACAACTAAACCGAAGTTTCATAGGATTTGAGATTAACCGAAAATATTGTCAAATTGCAGAAAAGAGAATATCGCAGCTCACATCGAGCCGAAAAGGTCCACCTGACAATTGAAACTGCCTTCGGAATCTCCCTCAGTCAAATTCTACCCTTCGGCACACATGATGACCCACTGAGGTTCGATGAAAGGCTGCGGGATTTCGGTTACTTTTTAGCCAAAACGGCTCGTCATGCTCAAAGCAAGCTAAAGGTGCTTTCTCAGTTGCTTGGTGAAGAAGATGTAGAGACAGCTATAGACAACATCAGCCGAAACACAGGCCAATTCGAACGGATTCGGATATGGAGATTTGACCGGCAAAAACCAATGTAACGTCACCAACAACCACGTCTATAATGATTTCAGTACACAGTTACCTTAAGAGACTTAAATTCTCTCAAAACCCTTAAACATCACTTTATTTGGAGGATTAACTTATGACCAAGAAAATAGAAACTATACAAGCGAAAGTTAACCCGAAACTACTGACTTGCGCTTCATATTGTGCCTTTCTACAATATTTTTAGAATCACTTTTTGTTAATTTTTTGAACTCGTTCCCAGATCGGATGATTTTTGCCTATAGGCTCAAAAAGGTATTGGTTTTTGTCATTGTAAACATGCCCGGTAAGCCATCCTCGTTCGCGCCAATACCAAATATTATTTTCGCTGGTACCCAGCATTTTTGCAACCTCTTTTTGCGTCAATAACCCATTTTCCCTTAATCTTTGAAAACGGGGTTTAAGGCGATTGTTGCGTTGCATATTGTAGACAAGTACACCGGTTAATGATTTTCCTGTGCCGGTCTTAAAGCCTTTTCGACTTAGAATATCTGCGATTTCATGGGTGACATGGTGGTCAAGTAGTTGATCGATTTGCCGTATTAATTCAGGGTCGGTTTTGATTTTTTCACAATAGCTCATTGGTTTAGGTACAGATAAAGTTTTTGTTGCTCCGCCTTTAAATCTGACGTGCATAGTAATATCCTTAGCGCCTTTTATCAATGTTACATCTTCAATCAAAAGACGAATCATTCGTTTGCGATCGCGATTTGAAATATTCGGGTTTTGCCATAGTTTTGGAAAGTCGCTGGCAAGAGCAAGTATTTCATCTTGTTTTTGTTTGCTAATAATTAGTTGGTCGGCTTGACGGAGCTTTTCGTAGTTCTGTTTGGCCTTGTTAAGTGCGACAAGTTTTTTATTCCAGTCGTCTTCCAGGGTTCCAGCCACCAGACGATTGTTCGGGTCAACCTGCATATATCTTCTTTGGGCGAGATCTGCTTCATATTGAGTGCGTTCAACCTGCAGACGGCGAATTTTATCCGTTTCTTTGAAACGCTGCTGCAATTCCTGGTAAACTTTTAAGGTAACTTTCAGCGCCATTGGAGTAACAGCATCTTTGATTAGTTCAGTGATTGCTTTATCAACTCCATATCCGACAAAACTCTGGCAAAGTTTAAGGCCGTAATTAAGATGATCATATCTGCAACTATATGTAGGAACATTTTGGCGACCATAACTATTGCGATATTCAACTGCCATGCGATTACCGCAAATGCCACAAATGGCTAATCCCTGCAGTAATGCCGGGCCTTCTCTTGGAGGAGCTTTTTGTTTACATCCTCCACTTCGAGCAAGGTACCATGCCGTTAGTTGACGTTCATTTTCTTCATATTGCTCCCAGGAAATATATCCTTCATGAAAATCTTTAAGTAAGACAAGCCATTGTGATTTGTCCAGTCGTTTGCAACTCATGTGGCCGTCTGCGCATTTGCGATAACGAGACTTTCCATAGGCGTATGCTCCTGCATAATGAGGATTATGCAGGATATTCATGGCTCGCGCATGCCGCATAGGTTCCCACACGATTTCACCCTTACGGGCTTTATCACGTAACCTCCGTGGGAATAATACTCCCTCTTTTTGGAAGTGCTTTAAAACAGCCATAGCTGACCCTGTGCGGGGGAAGGTTTGAAAAAACAAGTGTATGGTTTCCTGCACCTGTTTGTCAGGGTCAAGAACAATTTTATTGTTATTGTTAAATACAAATCCAGTCGGCAGGCGCATTTTGAGCTCGCCTCGCTTCGCCTTGTTTATTATTCCCCCTCTAAGTCTTGAAGATAACACATGAAGTTCTGCTTCCGAAAAAGTCCCTTTCAACCCGAGCAGCAACCTGTCATTAAAATCGCATGGATCATAAAGCCCATCTTCATCAAGAATTAATGTGTTTGTCAAGCTGCATAACTCAAGTAAGCGATGCCAATCAGAATTGTTACGAGCAAGTCTTGATACTTCAAGCCCCAGTACGATACCGGCATTATCCATTGTAACTTCAGTGATGAGTCTCTGAAACCCTTTTCTGTCAACTGCAGAAACGCCTGATTGGCCCAAGTCAGAATCAATGACTACTATTCGGTCAGGGGTCCATCCTAATTCCCTGGCTCTCCTTTCAAGAGCATATTGCCGTTTGGTACTTTCCTGATGCTCCAGTACCTGTCTTGCTGTAGACTGACGAATGTAGAGATAAGCATTGCGTTTCAAATGTTCGGGTTTTACTTTTGGATTCGTTAGTGCAACCATAGGAAATCTCCTTTGCGTTTGAATGAATTATCATATTTGTTAATATACTTACTATCTGATTTGCAACAGGTATGTTAATCGGGGATGAAATTTGTATAGCTGGCTGACGGGGTGTGTTATATTGTTCCTGTGCGATATAGGTTGAACACTTTTGCATCCATGTTGTCATGCCCTGATGTATAAATAATGCCAAACCCAATCCCTGGTTGTTAAAAACTAATGTTCCAAGAACCTGGCCTCGAAGTTTTTCATAAGATTTTTTGAATTCATCGCCAGTTGTAACAGGTAACTGCCTTTGTAACGATGTCTCGTCTACCTGCGTTTTTTTTTCATACGTGCGATAGCACGTTCTATGGTTCGTGGATGAATTGATATTTCGAACTTTTGCTCGATCGTCTGTGACAATTCCTTTGAGTTTGACACAGCTTTGTCTTCCAGAGATTTTTTGATATACAAAAGAATATCTGGCGATAATTTGTGAGGCTTCTTGGGTCCCGGGCGCAAAGGAAGCAAGCCAGGCAGTCCAAATTTTTCGAAAGCTGTCTTGGCTCGATAGAACACTACGCGAGAAAATCCAAATGTGCGGGCAGCCCGAACTACCGACCATCCATCCTCGCATACCCGACGTATCATTTCGTATTTTACCTGTACCAGATCGCGGGAGTCGAAAAAGTCGCAGTTTATAAATAATTCGTCTGCGACAGTTTCCGGGTGAGGATTTAGCGCACCCTGTTTTTTCAAAAATTCCTCCTTGGAATCCATATCTTTTTTGGCTTCGGCCATAATTGAAATCCCTTTCAAAAAATAGAATATATGTAACTACGAATATATACATAACATTTGCTCCTGTAAACTAAAAACATTAAAATAAGTACAAAAAAGGCTAACAATTGCCGTTAAATAAGCTGGAATATTAGCAATAACGACATAATTACCGTAACACTTATGACATAATCTCGTTTACACATTGTTTTCACCGTTTTTGCATTTATTTTTTTCAAGACCATCCAGATGTTTGACACAATCTACGAGTTTAATCAGGTCCTCAACAAGGAACAGGGACCGCCCCGCAGAAATGACAATAAACGGATCCGGTGGAATTAAACTCGTCCAATAGGCTGGAAATGTGATTTTTTGGTCATTTTTGTCTCGTGAGAGAACCCAATCTTCATGCTTGCCGCAGTTGTAAAATTCAACCTCGAATTCACTACCACAACACGGATGAAATGGGTGCGTAATCTTAAATGTTCTCTGAAAATCATGGCCATTACGTGCATTTAATAGCTTTGTCTCTTTCCAAGGCCAACAGATTGTTCACCGGAACCCTGGATGGCCGGATCATTGAAATCCTGCAAAACGCAAGGCGTGCAGGTGCAACAGAAGTCGAAATTACGAATAAAGATGGATTTGTTACAGTCCGGGACAACGGCAGTGGTATCGAGAATTTTTCGACACTACTCGACCTCGGAAACTCAGACTGGGACCAGGCGATGGAAAAGGCAGAGGACCCGGCAGGCGTAGGCGTTTTTTGCTTATCGCCGCGGGAAGTAACCATCTGCTCCAATGGGAAAAGGATAGTTATTACCAAGAACGGCTGGACCGGTGAGCCGGTAGAGATCCAACAAGACAGCAGTTCTACAAATGGCACGAAACTCGTATTTGCAGATGAGCCCTGGGGATTCGACACAGTTGAAAAGCACGCTGTCTTTACCGGCATGACGGTTTCGGTTGATGGTCAAAGATGTGCTAAGGAGCAGTTCTGCTTTGAGACGGCAGTTTCGCATCCTGCTCTTGGATGCAAGATCGAGGTGCGAGAAAGAAAGACCCTGAATCAATGGCACAGCTATTTCAGGGGAGGATACTATTCCAAGGATATATTGGTAAATTTCCACGGCCAGGTGGTATCGTTTAACTATTCGCCTGTAAAAGATGAAGATCTTGTATTTTTGGTGGATATGACCGCAGAGCCGACAGGCATTCGGCTTATGCTGCCGGCACGGACCAGGCTTATCGAGAACGAGGCATTTGAGGAGCTTAAGGCCGCTATCGAAGTTGCAGCATATCGCTATATTCAAAGACGAGGCTCGCATAAACTGCCCTTTAAGGAATACGAGAGGGCAAAAGAGCTTGGCATAAAGCTGCCGGAGTCTGAGCCTGTTTTTGATGTGGGGCTACTCAGGGGCGATACACCCGAGCCGATAGAAGTAATAATGCCAAAGGATTTTTCATTAAAGAAGTGCTACCGGCTCAGCAAGGATCATCCTGGTGGCTGTGAAACCGATGAGGCGAATGTGCATTTGCTGGCGGCAACTGGTAAATTCAAAGAGCCATTCGTGCCGGTAAGGATATCATCTGCCTACGAGGGCTATAGCTGGGCCAATTTGCCTGTTGTGGATAAGGTTGAGGTAACGAAAGGCAAGATGCTTGGCAGCCAGTGTATCTGGAATGAAACGCTTATCGCTGTTGATTCGCTCCAGATAACAGTGCATACCAGCGATAACAACGTTTTCAAATCGGATGTGCTTATGGCGGTGCTTGAACAACCAAAAGACAAAAGAACCTGGTTCTGTATGAATGTCTACGTCACGCTTGAGGCCAGGGATCAGCTAAGCTCAACTGATATATGGTATCACTGCGGAGGCTGGAATGAGGACGGCGACACCTTTGATACGCAGTTATATTCCTTCGAGCAGGACCTGGAGCAGTTCTGGGCAGCCGTTATTGGGCCGGGTGAATATCTGCGTTCAAAGATGCACAGCTGTCTTTACGGTGTTGTCAAGGACTGGAAGAGAATAACCTTTGAAGAAGACGAAACTCTTTCCATTCTATATAAGGATGGGACTGAAAAGGTATACAAATCCCCATGCAGCGGCTCTGCTGCCACTTAGTTTCAAACGTTAGTTTGCAGTTTTTCAATTCAAATCAATCATTTCAACTGGATGGCACACTCATCCTGTGCAGAGAGCGTGCCATCGCACTAAAGAATTGGAGGTGATTCAAATGGCTTGGAGACCAACAGCCGAATATCTTGCTGATGAAGGGCGCAATATACTTATTGGCCCCATGAATGGCCGTATTTTAGACGCCTGTATTATGTCGAAGAAAAAGGGTGATAACGCTGCCTATGAATTTCTGCTAAAGTTCGGTGACCGGTATGCCTCAACTCTATCCGCCGAGCAGCAACGCCAATGGCAAAATGTTAAAGGCAAGGTCGCTGCTGTGCTATCGGAGGCCTCTTCGCCTCCTCGAAACCCGAATTTACATGACTATTCTTGCGTATCTTTCATTGTCCCGGGGCTAAACAAATCTATTGGCACATGTGGTATCCGGGGCATTTAGTCCGTCTCAGCTCTCCATACCCGTCGTGGCTCGGCCAAGCCGAGACAGGCAAGCAAATTTAGAAAGTCGTTGCTGAGCTCCTGGTTGTTCCAGGGGCTCATTTTTATGCGCGTGCAAAGCAAATACAACCTTGATGGTACATCCGGCACGCGGGAGGTGCCATCAGAATGATTTCTGGAGGCACTAAAATGACCTATAGTTCAACAGAAAGTAAGCAAGGTACAAGACCTGTATTTTACTCAATCAGTGCGGACGAGAGCCTGAATCTGAAGGAAAAAATTGCCCAGGTGCATGGCGTTAATTCGCAAGTAATGAAGGCCGTGGACGAACTGGACAGATATGTAAGCGATCCGGAAACAAGGGAAAGTTCATGGTATTGGAATTTCTTCAGGCGGGTAAAATCAGGCATGTGGTGTCTTTATCCTCATGCGGGCGATATTGTCAGAACGCAAATGGCCCGGGGATTCTTTGATGAACTATTCAACGGTGGGTATATAAGAACCCTACAAACCCTGGCTACTGAAAGCGGTGCCAGGAATGTATCTTTTGCCCGAGAATATGCCAATGGCTATGGGGTTTCAATCGGTGCGGCCTTGTTGTTCGGCCCAAAGGGAGGGGCGTATATAGAACTTCTGCATTTTTTAGCTGCCGAAAAAGTTCACGGCCTGCATCGCAATGGAACATCACCTAATCCACATTGGACTGAAGATACCAAGAAGAGGTGGTACGATGCCCGGAGAACAGGAAACTGGCCGAGGATGATGGATGAGAATGGCAATGAAGTATCTATGGATCTGGCGGAAGACCAGGGACGTCTACCTGAAGGGGTTGTTGAGACACTTCGTGAAATGTGGAGGCGTAACCCTGTTTTACATGATTACACCGGAACCAACCGGCTTTTGGGCGATATTCCGTATCAAATAATCGAGGATGTTGTTGACATAATACTTCAAAAAAGATTTTCACCATTAGATGAAATCCAGAAAGCCAGATACAACCGGATAATAGAAGATGCAAACGAGCAGGGTATTGACCCGTTCTACGCAGTTTACAGGAACTTGTTTGCCAATAAAGACCGATTGCAGCCATATTGGAATAAAGCGAGAAAATGGCTTTATCACTACTCGATATCACTTTGGGAAGCTAAAAACGAAACTTTGTTAGCTGGGGGAAAAAGAGTAACCCCCAGTGGTGCGGTTTTTAGACCTAAGAAAAAGAACCCTCCCAAACCGAAAAGAGACAAGGTGCCTGGTACGATTTCCCGTAGCAAAGGCCGTTATTATTGGGTAGTTACAGGTAAAATGAAGACACGGCCACTGATTGAACCAAGAACGAAGCGTAAAATGCCGGGAGGCTTAATTGTAGAGAACGGACGGTACTACTGGAAAGTTCCAGGATGGATCGGACAACAACGATTAGTACCGAAAGGAGAGAAATACTCAACCAAGGACAAGGCTACTGCCCTAAGAATAGCCAAGAAGTTATGGAACCAGGCCAAGAAGAATGACCCGGAATTAGCAGCCAACATACAAAAGCATACAAGAGTCAATGGAATGGCTACCAAGGACAGGGCAGTTGCAGAGAAAGTTGCCGCCAGACTATGGAAACAGATTAAAAAGGAAAACCCTGAATTGGCTGCAAAAATGGCCAAGGATAATCGTTTCAAAGCCAAAGACCATTGGTATGCTCAGATTGTAGCAGGCAAAAAACGCCGATTCATAGGCAGCTTTGAGACGCGAGCTGAGGCTGAGGCTGCTTATGCGAAAGAATTTGAGAAGATTTGGGTTTATCCGTCCGGCTATAACGTGCGGTGTATACCTAAGATTGATAATGTCTGGCCTACCTGGGAAGAAGAAAAAGCACGCCTGGCACTGATGAATGAGCATCCGAGAATGCCTGTAATAGGTCAATCAACCCAAACAGAGGCACTTGAGCCAATGGTAAAACGAATGCAGAAGATTGATTGGCTGGTGAAAAATGTGATATTGGTATTGGATGGAAACTCACCGGTTGCATCGCAGGACATCGCTATTCAGTCACGAGGACGGCAATGGTACGGAGAAATCAAGAAACAGGGTAAACGAGCCGTTATCTGCGGTTCCGCATCAATCGATAGGGATACTGGCCGGATCAGGATAACAATATACAATCAAGGTTTTGACAACAAGCGGGTTCTCGCCGAGGAAATATATCACATTGGCTTCAAGATTATCCGATACTCAAGCCCGAAAACCTTTGAAGCGATACAGCAATGCTATAGACGTCAGCTAATAAAAGGTGGCGACCCTACATTCTCAATGCCCGATATGTTCTCCACTAACATGGCTCTGGAAGAGTCTGGCTTTATAACCTGTCTTCCACGCTGTGTGGTCAGGCACGCCAGAAGCATGCTCTCCGTTACCAGTAGTACACCTGATTCGGTAATGAAAAAAGTCAAGAAAAACTGGTCGGTGCTGCAGCCCGCATAACAATAAACACATCCCTGACTATTGGTACAAATGCGTACATCAAAAACAAAGCATACAGATTAGGGCGGTGGTAGTTGATTACTGAAGTGGCCCCAATGCCGCCGCCTTATTTTTTGGGGATTATCCTTAAAACCAGAACAGCAGTCGAAAAATTGAAAGGATTATCAAATGAAACCAGCAAGCAATATAAAACCAACAATTATCGATGTTAAAATGTTCAACTGGAGAATACACGGTGTAAAGTTTCCAAAGCTCAACAAGAACAACACAATCAGCGAATACAGACGCCAATTACAGAACGGCTGCGAAACCTGTCAGGTCCGGATTGATGAAATTATGCCTTTTACCGGAGCAGACTACGGGGTGTTCTGCAATAACTTCTTAACCGACTTTGACTGGCTGGCCGGCAAGGGCGGTTATAGCTCCGACTATAGCCCTGTTGACGAGAACGGACAAACGCTGTCGCATGAAAAACTTTTCGGCGGCGCCTATCCGGATGAGCTCGAGGCCTGGAGGAAGGAGTCTTACACAATCGGTATTCTATGCATCAATGCCGACAACAACGAGATGATAGTTGTTGACCCTGAAGGACACAGCTATGCGAGGTACGTTGGGTTTGTATCTTGAGAGATTACATTATTGAAGATATCGAAAGCGAGGTGGTGCCTATGATTGTATGAAACTTTATGTTGGAGTTGAAGATTATTTCAAGACAGCCTCTACGCACGGTGCGTGAGGCAGTTTTTTTGCGCACATTTTTTGAATATGGAAGGAGTTATGTCATGAAAGCGTACAGACACGGCGAGATGGTACTGATACCGGTACCGAAGAACCTCGAAGGTGAATGGCAAGACCTGTACGAGCAAGCAGGCCGGAAGATGAACAATCCACGAGTGATAGCAGAGGGGGAAATCACCGGTCATAAGCATGAGCTTGCGGGGGGCCAGGTCGATGCGATGACCTTAGACGAGGACAACGCAATGGCGAAGAGCAAAAATACTTCAGGGTATGTGTCGAGGAGAAGTTTCCTGATGACGCTTGGAATAGGAACTGTAGCCGGAGCGGTGATTCTGTTGAAGGTAGCCGAGGCAGCGACCTTGAGGCATCCCGAGCACAATGCCTTGCGGATACCGGCAGGCAGGTACGTAACCTATGCACAGCGAGAGTACGATGAGACCATGGCCAGAAGAGTGGTTGACTGACCATGGTGCGGAGGGAGAGGCATATTTATGAATGGAGGTCAGTACAATGGAACTATTAACGCTTAAAGCCGGATGGGGCAGGAACCGGCGGTTTGAGGTCAAAGATGGACACGTCCGAATACACAGAGGCGAAATGGAGCCAGAGACCACGTTAAGCATAAAAGATGGACGGATAGTAGAGGTACAAAACGTCGAGCATTCTCCTCGCAATAGTAGCACCAGAATTGTGACTACGAAGGCCTGGAATGGATACGAGCAGATAAAGGCAGATGCAATAAGGACCATTCAGAGGTACGATACCTACACCAACCTGCCGTTCGAGGGTGCGTTCTACGAGGCGGCAAGACTGAGAATAGGCAAACATAAAGGCACGCTCCGCCAGCTAAGCAGGCGGGCAAGGTTCGTGCGGGAAGAGTTCGTATACGACAATGGACAGGAAGCTTACGTGTGGACGCCGTACAGGAAAAGGTTTCGGGTGTTTCGACCGAACGGCAAGTTATGGATGGAAGTGACTGCGAAGGTCCGGCGGCCTTACAGGCGAACACAGGACTTATTGGAAAGGGTGCAGGCCGCATTGGAGGATATAGCCGGCCAGAGAGACAGATGGAGCAACGAGCCCAACTACGAGATTAGATTGCACGACAGGCGAGGAAGGGAGTATGGCTACGGCAAGATAGAGAGCCACCAGCGGGCAGGTGTATGGCGGCAGGGCGAGACCAATCACTACTTTATGATGGGATTACCCGTTAGTGAGCAGCTCTACTATGCAGGGCCTGATGAGCTGGACCCGCGCGAGGTCTTGAAGACTGAGAACACGCAGCTAAGAGCGGCCCTGATGAAGAAGATAGGGCCGGAAATCTTGCTCAAGAAGCTGCCGTTCGCGGCCTGTGATGCGGACGGAGAGAACCAGCTATTGAAGGCGGACGTGAAGGATATATTTACGCTGAACGATGAGTCACTGGAGCAGATGAGAGCAAGGAACAGACTTGACGAGCAGATAGCCATAGCGGTGCTGAAGTGCCCGTCCACGGGGCAGCTTTACTACCTGAGGGTGCCGCCGAGGCTGAAAAAAGTGGAGCATGCCCGGCAGTGGCTGTGCGGCGTAGATATCGAAGGCGTCGAAGAAGAGTACATTCGGGACAGGTGGATGACGGCAGCTGGCGGAGGAAGGCGAGAGTTGTCTCCGTCACAGCAGGAAACGATGAGAAACGAGATAGCACAAACGAAGCAGCGCGAGAAGCTGGAGTTTGTAGCTGAAGCGTGAAGGAAAGACAGCCGATGCGAGAGTTGTTTAGGATAATCCAAGAACACAGCCAGGAAGGAGGTGCAGAATGTCAGAGACCTTAGAGATAATGTTCGACGACCTGAACGCCAGGGCACGAAAAGAGGTTTTGGAGTTTTACGGCTACGATGGTCCAGAAGACGGAAACCTTGACGTGGTTCCTCTATTTGTCCTCGAAAAAGAAAACAAAAAGGAACATTAACATGAAAAACTACAAAGTATTAATCCAGATTGAAGAATCTGATGAAAACGGAAACCATCACCTGAATTTGGGCTCACCCTACGAGACGGGTAGGTTCGACACTGAAGAAGCTGCCAGAAAATTCGTTGAGAACGAGCTGACGATAATCAGGCCCCTTAACGCAAAGTTATATCGGGCTTGCCAGCAGGTGCTGGACTCCTTGGATACTGGTGGCGAACAATCACGGGCATTTGCGAAGGAGATTGAGATATTGAGGGACGCCCTCGTTAACGTGCCAGCAGTAAAAGATGATTGTCCAAAGTGCGGTGCTGGTTCCGATGAGCGAGAATTTGTCAGGAGGGACTTCTTGGATATCGAAGCTATACACATGCACTATACCTGCAAAAGGTGTGGCAGTGAAATCATCGAAGAATTTACCCTGAGCGATGTCTTTATTGACGATGGGAAGTAAAAATAAGCAGGCACCACAATAGCAAAATCAATCCGTAGGTCACGAGGTCATAGAACCTCGTTAGTTTCAGCATCACCCAAAATATCCTATAAGTGAAAGGAAATCAGATTATGAAAAGACAGGGATTCTCTGCGCGCGGCCCGCCCGAACGGCAGGCTGACTGCATCGTCTTGCATTTACAAGGTTATTATGAACGCTTAAATCTGAAAGGAAAAGAAAATGAAGATTTTGTTTATAGACAATGATGGCGGCGGCTTCGCCGATTACATTGAGGCAGCACAGGGAACGACGGTTGAGAAGTTCTTCAACGAAAAAATGCCTGGCAGAAAGCCGGATGACTATCTGATTCGAGTGAACCGCCTGCCCGTGCCAAAAGACTACGTCTTACGCGATGGTGACAGAGTGACGGTTACGCCACTGAAAATCGAAGGCGCGAGGTCGTAAGCCCGGACGTTAGTTGCCAGTAGGGCACCTGTCTGTCTTAACGATGGGCGGGTGCCCTTTCTATTTTTGGAAAGGACGAAATCTATGAACGAGAAAAAGAAGTTGATCAAAATCGCCAACAGGATTCGGGACGCATTGGCTGGCCTCCAGGAAAAACGCTTGCAGGATGTCCTGAATTGCCTGGCAAGCTTCAGCGACCGGCTTATAGAAATAAGCTCGGAATCCAAAAAGCTCGGGGCGTGCATAAAACATTCCTGGCTTGCAGCAGCGCAGGAGTGCAGCAGCTCCATAAGCAGGTACCTGGACGACCTGCAGTACTGGATCCAGAGGGCGAAAAAGAGCATTGAAGAGCCGAATGCGGAGCTGCCTGAATTATCTTCCCTGGTTGAGGAATTAGAGCAGCTCCGGCAGGAATTTGAGAGCGTGGATTTCGACAAAGACGAAAACTCGCTCTCGGCCGTAACGGACCCTATCACCTTAGAAGACGTCTATCTTGGCCCATTCAAGATCCAGCTGAGGGTAGACAAGCTAAGCGACCTTTACACAAGCTGTCCATATTCTTGTATCGCCCTCGACCCGCATCCAGCCGCAACATCTGAAGATGTTACGCATCCACACGTAAGTGATGATAGGCTCTGTGAGGGCGATGGCTATGCTGCCATAAGGGCGGCTCTGGAGCAGGGAAGGCTGTGTGATTTTTTCACGCTTGTAAGAAGCATCCTTAATACCTACAGTCCTGACAGCCCTTACGTGCGTCTGGATGAGTGGGGTGGCCAGGCTTGTTATGAGTGTAGCTACGTTATGGATGAGGAAAATGCTTACTACTGCGGCTTCTGCGAGAATATCTTTTGCGGGGAATGCTCTACTTGCTGCCACAGCTGCGATGAGACCGTCTGCAAGGGCTGTTCGCAGCCATGCGCCTGCTGCGAAGAGAGCACCTGTCCTAACTGTATAGAAGAATGTCCAAAGTGTAAGCGTTTGTATTGTAGCTCATGTCTTGAAGAAGATTTATGCCCGAACTGTAGGGAAGAATTGGAGAATGAAAATGAACAATGCTCAAACCAAACTACAAGAACCGATGAGGACGCAAGTCCAGAACGAGCCGAAACAAGTAAGTCAGAAACCCGGCAATCAGGTTGAAAGGAGAAAGGACAAACAATCACAAAGACTTGCTTTAAGATTCAGTCCCACTGCATGGGCAAAACTACTTTATTTCAGGGATAAATCCGACAATGAGGTTAGTGGTTTTGGAATAACTGAGCCTGACGACCTGTTACGTATTAAAGAGTTTGTGACGGTTAAGCAGCAGGTAACTGCCGTCAGTATAAAACTCGATGATGAGGCCGTAGGAGACTTTTTTGACGCCCAGGTCGACCTTGGCAGAAAGCCTGAGCAGTTTGCAAGAATCTGGTTACATACGCATCCTGGTAATTCGCCCGAGCCGAGCCTGACAGATGAAGAGACATTTGCCAGAGTATTTGGCAATTGCCAGTGGGCAGTATTATTTGTAATCGCACAGAACAATAAGACATTCGCGAAGCTGCGATTTAATGTCGGTCCAGGTGGACAGATGCTGATTCCAGTTGAAATAGACTATAGCCAGGACTTTGGACCAACCAATCATGAACTCTGGGATGCTGAGTATCAGGCAAATATCAAGGTAGGGATATGGCTTAGCGAAGTTGGTAATAGCAGCACTGTGATTGATAAGACAGTTCCGGCTAAAAACGACCTTGGCAGTCTTGCCTTGCCGTACGACTTCCTCGATGAGTTCGAAAAGATGGAGCCGGCAGAACGTCAGTTTATTTTAGATGAGCTGGCTGATAAACCTGAACTTTGGGATGAGGATGAGGAGGTGATGTTTATATGACCGCAACAAAGCAAGCAGATGAAAGATACAGCAGACAAAAAGATATTGTCCCTGCAGAACGAATTGCCGAATGTAAAGCTACCGTGATTGGAATCGGTGCGATTGGTCGACAGGTCGCATTACAGCTTACTGCAATGGGTATTCCCTGGCTACAGCTTATTGATTTTGACGTTGTTGAAGAAAGCAACCTTGCAAGTCAGGGGTACCGGGAAATTGATTTAGGCAGCTCAAAAGCTGATGCAACCGAGGATTTATGCACAGAGATTAACAGCTGTCTTGAGGTTCATACGATGTCGGAGCGTTTTCGGCGGAGCATGAAGGTTGGCAATATTGTTTTTTGCTGCGTTGATGCCATCGATGTCAGGAGATTAATCTGGGAGTCTGTCAAAAACAGGGTAAATTTCTTTTGTGATGGACGAATGAGTGCTGAGGTTTTGCGTATCCTGACTGCAAGTGATTTAAAGTCGCGAAAATATTACCCCACGACACTATTTACTGCTCAAGAAGCCTTTGTCGGCCCCTGTACAGCCAAGACAACCATTTACTGTGCCAATATTGCAGCAGGCTTGATGTTAGCTCAATTTACAAAATACCTGCGGCGGCTGCCTGTAGATGGTGATATCCAGTTGAACCTGTTGGCTTCGGAGTTGAGCGTTGCGGAAGTCGAATGATTTCTCTCTGCGGTTAAAAAATGAGGAAGACCATTTGCTTGGGGTCTTCCTTTTGTATCTGTCAACTTATCGTGAGAGGCCTTTTTCTGTAATATAATTCAACCCTCTCTTGTGTCACCGTAAACCGTGAAAAACTTCGGGCCGTTAAAGTGGATCATGTGGTCCGGATTATCGCTTATCCAAACCTCCGTATCCCAGGCGATGTCGCCAATATGTTTCTTGAATTCGGAAAAATCCGGAAATGCACTTACATAAACCCTTCTGGCATCACAATATTTCAGTGTCTGCTCCAATTCTATTTGTCGCTTGGGAGACAATGGGCCGTGTGCTGTTACAGCTTCTATCAAGAAAAGAAGATGTCTCTTACGGTCGAAAAGGACAACATCGGGCAGTTTATCATGTTCCGTTATCGGCATTTTTAACTCTTCCAACAGATTCTTATCTTTATGCAACAATTTTCTGGCCGTATCGCCGACATACACAACAGATGTTTCAGGGCAGAATCTCATCCTAAAGTCGGTTATCACCTGGGCCTGAAGCTCGTTGTGTTTGCCTGGTGAAAGGGCCAGTGAAAGCCCTCCGGGCAAATCTATTGATACAAGATGTTTTTTCCGGCGTTTTTCATACCTGTCAATCAGTTTCCCCTTTCGTTTTGTCCATTCTTCCAGAGCGGTGTTCCAACCTGAAGTTCCGTATTTTTTGATAACTTCAAGCACATCACTTTCAACAGCGTAAACGGTGCGGGGGCTATTGGTCGGTCTTTCAGAATCGTCAGGATTTTTTACAACTATGCCTGCTTGTTCGAACTGATGTAAGGTTTGCCGTCTTATCGTTTCTCTTGTATTTTCGGCATATTGTTTCCCATAGGTGTTCTGAATGAATCCTAAGATGTCGTGAATTCTTATAGTTCGCTGGTTACTCTCAGCCCAGCGGCTGCTTTCCTCCAGGTCCAGCAACGCCAGCAACGTCAGGCCTGATCTCTCATTCTGCTGCGCCTTCGGCAATCCCAGGGCCTTCAATATCTCAATGGCTTCATTTGCCTTGCCCATACCTCTCACTTTCTTCATAAATCGTATTCAACAAACCCTCATCGATTCCCAGTATCTCTCCGACCGTTTCATCTATATCGAAATCCGTCGTATGGTCGAACCTTTTCCGAACAGCTTGTCCTATTCGTCTAATGTCCTTCAGCGAGGGAAAAGGAAGGCTCCTTATGTCCGTTGCGTTAACCTGTGTGTTACCGTTAATCGCTCTGAAGTAATTGTCCACTATAGCCGTGTTCAGAATTGCCGACAAGCCGTATGCCTCGTCAACAGACAGGTCTTTGCCTGGTCTGTAAATATAGTTCAGATGATTTTCGATGCCGATTGCTTCGTAGGAAAATTCCGACTTCAGAAACACCGACGAATGTAGTCTGCGAGATTGCTCTTTAGAACTGAATCGCCTGACAAGAACATAATTCCTTACCGGCAATAACAGGTGTTTGCTGCCCTCCGTTACTTCGATGGATGAATGTTTTTTGTTTTTATCCGTGGGCCATACCGTCTTCATGCCTTTCATATTGTGCATCCACAACAGAGGCACTGATTTCCCGTTGTCTACGGCTTCCTTGATGAGGTATTTCTCTGCTCGAAATGGCACGACAGGTCCTGTCGAAATTTCCAAACCTAACTCCCTGAGTTTGAATGGCCACTTGTCTATCACATTCAGGACAGCAAAGTCGACGGACGAGCTGGGTATTT
>Ga0315296_10000859_pt1 | contig 27271 bp, 46 predicted proteins | sample YL17G14_18_MG_FD_203921 | JGI IMG/M metagenome (GOLD analysis project Ga0315296, IMG submission 203921) | Sediment microbial communities from Yellowstone Lake, YNP, Wyoming, USA - YL17G14_18 | ecosystem: Environmental > Aquatic > Freshwater > Lake > Sediment | place: USA: Wyoming | collected... | reverse complement strand
AGGGAAGACAACATTGCCGCGTTAAGGCTTTATCAAAAATTTGGATACAAAAAAGTTGCAAAACTTAAAAACTATTATGGAAACGCCCACGGAATATACCTAAAAAAGGATTTAACCTAACCTCCACGAAGTTCGATTTAGTCGCAAGAGACAAGACACCTACAAAACTCTATAGAACAGTTGTTATTGACCCACCTTGGAAAGTTGTTTGTAATTTAACTAATGAAAAATTTTATCGAACAGGTAGAAAGTTGCCTTATGAAACAATGACGGATGAGGAAATACTAAACTTTCCAATAAACGATTTTGCAGATAGAGAATGTGATTTATTTTTATGGGTTACTCACACCAAGTTGCCGATAGGTCTCAAGATTCTTCAGAAATGGGGTTTCAAGTATCATGTTTTACTTACTTGGGATAAACAAAGTGGCGTTTGTATTAATGGGTTTTATCGAAAAACAGAGTTTGTAATTTATGCTTATCGAGGCAAACAAGGAATCAATGTAGGAGAAGGCAATTACATTCCAACTTTGTTCGGTGAAAAAGCAAAAAGGCATTCACAGAAACCTAACAAATTTTATGAATTAATATGTAAGAGAACTTTAGAACCACGAATTGACATTTTTGCAAGGCGTAAACATTACGGTTTTGACGCTTGGGGCAATCAAGTCGAAGAAAACCAAATGCAACTTTTGGGGGTTGGTGTTTAATGCGTTTTGAAACGGAAAGAACCTTTTATGGTAAAAGCTTCACCAAAAGCGAGGCGAAATCATGAGCCGAAAATATGAGCCACTAATCTACAATGCTGAAGGTGGACAAGCTAAAGATGCTTTCATTGAATTGCTCGAAGCAATAGTTACAACCATAAAGAAGGATAATTCGGAATTTTTCACTTTTACTATAAAAATCAAAGCGGAGGGGCATTCACCATGAGTGAAGATTCTTGTTGGGTTTGTCCAAACTGCCAGGCACAAGTTCCAAGCGACCGGGACGTTTGCCAAAATTGTGGATACACAGAAGCGGTTGAAGGTTTGGAAGTGGAACCATGAGTTATTGGTATGGAGTCGTGCATGGAACTGTGGAATGCGAAGACTGCGATTGGAAAACTGAGAGTTACAAAAATGCTCAAGCGATAGCAAAAATTCACGCTAAAACACACGGTCATAGAGTTCGTGGAGAACTTGGAATAACTTTTGGTTATGACTACCGAGAAAAGAAGGAGGAAGTGAAAGAATGAAGTGTCATTTTTGCGGTAGAGAAAACGAAGACGTAAGCAGTTTAGCGTTTCGGGGAAAGATAAGTCTTCCTACATGCCCGAGCTGTTTTAAAAAAGTCATAATATACATGCTTGATTTTAACGAGTTTCTCAAGGAAGTGAAAGGTTAATGCCGACACTTTTAGAAAAAGCCAAAACATCTCAGATAATCGCTTTTGAATGGGATTCTATTATTAGGGAGGCACCAGGAGCAACCTATGACAAAGAATACAAAAACTACACAAAGAAAAGAAACAAAGAATGGGTTAGGCTTGAGGCTGCACAACATTTAGAAAAACGGTTGGAAAAAGCAGAAAAAGACGCAACTTTCATGGAGAAAAAGTATCAAGAAATGTTCTTAAAACTTGAGCATATAGAAAGCGAGAATGAATATTTTAAAGAGCAACTCGTCAAAATGGAGAAAGAGCGTGAGGAGTGGAAACAGAAACTACCAGATGTTATTCACCGTTATCTTATTGCTTATCCATTGGCAACGAAGTTGGATAGAGAAGTTTGTAAAGTTCTTCATGGAATCGCTAAAGACATGGGGCTAAAATAATGACAGAAACCAAACTTAGTTATTATGAGCGGCATAGAGAAGAAAAAATTGCGTACCGAAGGCAATATTACCAAAAGAATAGAGGTGAATGCCTTAAGGCTGACAAAGAACGTTACAAGCGAAACCAACAACCGCGAATTGAATATCAGAGAAAGTATCGAAATAGTAATAAAAACCAAGTTAAGGACTATCGTAGAACCTATTACCAAGAACATTTAGAGAAGACACTTCAACAACAGAGAGAAAGAAATAATGCTTTTCCAGAGAAAGTAAGAGCTGGAAGTATTGCTCGAAGAGACACTTCTTTAGAATGTAAATGCTCAATTTGTGGGAGTACTGAAAATTTAGAGCGACACCATCCTGATTACGATAGACCATTAGATGTTGTTACTCTTTGTAGAAGTTGCCATTGCAGAGTTCATAGTGGAACTTTAAAAATTATGGAGTTGTTGAAATGATGCAGAAACACAATTTATGGATTATTTCCATTCACTCTAGCGAATTAACAATCACTCAATGGAAGATGTTGAAGGAATTTCTCTACAAAAAGAAAGTTCGCCATTACGCTCAAAAATTGCCTTTTAAAGGAGAAATGAAAGAATGAATCACTTTAATCAATCTCTCTCCCCAGTAGAAAAGTGGCGTAGCAACCAAATTGTTAAACAGAAAATTAAGCTAACGATTTCTTTTACCATGACAAACGGAACTGGGCATAGGCAAAGTTGGGCGGGCGAAGCCATAATCATAAGGCGAAGCGACGTTGAACACGTCCACGACTACGCCCGACAAAATGCTTGCCCCCGAGACTTTTTGATAGTTCATATTCCCATGAAAATAGGTTTAAGAAACAGTGAAATCCGCACCCTGCGCATAGAAAACATTGATTTTGAGGAAAGGACCTTTCAAGTTTTGGACAGCAAGAAGTATGAGCTTTTTCCGTTGCCCTTGGACATGTTAAGCCTCGAACTGATTAAAGATTTGATTGGGCCGCGACCCAATGGCTATGTGTTTACTCATCAGGGAAGTTGGACACGTGTAAAAGCTGATGAGCCTTTAAGCCGTGTGGAAATTTGGCAGATTTTTCAGAACCTTGGAAGAGAAGCCGGCGTTAAAGATTTTAACCCTAGAATGGCACGCCATTATTTTGCTGTTCACTGGGCGGTTGTTGAAAAGAAAAGCGTGGTTACTCTTCAGCGGATTCTACGTCATAAGAGTTTAGCCATCACGCAGATTTACCTGGGCAAACTCGTGTTTTTTGAGGATATTCAAAGCGAGTTTGAGGGCATCCAAAACAGTCCATTAGTTCCCGAAACGGCCCAAGCAAGCTACAAAAAGATGATCTCCCACGGTGATGGTTCATTAAAGCTGAAAAGTCCTTGGGTTGCGGGAGAAACAATCTGTAATGGCTGTGCCAATGTGGAGTTTTGCAAGTTTGCGCCCTTACCATCATGCGCAGAATCATGTAAATATAAAATGAAAAAGGAGGAATTAAAAATATGAGTAAAACAGAAAAATATCCTTTTTGCACAGTCCAAAATTGTGAATGTAGCAACTGCAAAAGTGACCATGACTATCCAACTGTCAATTCTGTGAAGGATTGGCGTGACTGTTTGCTTTGTCTCCTGTCTGAACTGTTGTGCAAAATGAAAAAAGAAGAGGAGTAGAATGAAGATGGAGTCTTTGATGGAACGGAAATTGCGTAACCTTTGGAAATTGTGGAAGGACTGGAACGAAAGGAGAATTTCAGGCGATTTTGCAATGCACCAAATCAGCACTGTGTTCTGGGGAGACATAAAAAAAGAAGATGCGCGACAGCGTCTGTTAGCAAAAAGTGTTCCATTGAAAAACCAAAAAGAAACGCCGAAAACAGATTCAAAAAATAGTAACCCTTTAGAAAAATTACATGCTGATTTCCGACGGGTGCAGAACGAACAAAATCAATTCGCAACGAAGAATGTAAAGGAGAAGGAGGCTTAAAAGTTGCAGAAACAGCCTAGACACCACTGCGCTCCGTCCTTCGAGTTGCGAGAGTATGTTGGAAAGGGAAAATGGAGGAGGTTTAGAAAGAAATGAAGAATAACCTAAAAACAAAACCAAATTTAGAGTGGATAATTAACCAACCGAGAACTAAAGAACGAATCGACGATGCTTACGTCACTATCGTAGATATGAAGCATTGGATTGAGGATTTCGAAAAAGAACTAAGAAAAATTCTGCAACAGAAAGAGGAAGATGTACGATATTCTTCTAATTTTACTTCCTTTGAAAAACAAGAATTTCTTGGAAAAATCCATCTGATTGAAGAAATTTTGGGGAAGGATAAAGAGTGATTGTTAGTGCTGAGGAACTAACGAAGATTGTTGACGCAATCGTTGCTAAACTACTCATTGACAAAAGGGGAAGCTTCACAAGTGAAACTTTGGAAATCATGGTTAAAGAATTGGTTGACAAGAAAATCGCCGAAGCCTTGGCGCAACATGAAGAAGAATACGAGCACAAAGAGCGGATGTTGACGGTTGAGGAGGTTGAGGCAGAATGAACGCCATAGTATGCCGAAAATGTGGACGGCTAAACTATAACATAAACATTCCGTGCAAGTGTGGAAATTGCTTTAGCAAGTTGAAGAGGCTCCGAAGAAAATTCATTGTTAAACTGCACACGGTAACTTACGTTGACATTCCTAATCGAAAGATTACCATTTACAAAACTTGGTGAGGGTTTGGAAAAAAGCAAGATGGAGATAAAAACCATGAGTGGATTTGAAGGAAAAGAAAAGGAACTTGCAGAACGAATGAAAGAACATGGATACACCCTTTACAGAATACAACATTTCAAAACTTTCGATAGGATTCATTTTGGCAATCAACAAATCTGCATCTCATTGAATTTGCGTAGTAAACTAAGCGAACTTGCCCTTGAAACTCTTATTGAAGCGTGTATAGGGAAGGAAGCATAAACCATGACAGACGAAGATTACTACGAGGAAGGCGAAGAAGACGAATCATGTGATTATGGGCCAGAATTTTGTGTAGAACCTAGCCTCAAAAGCCTCAACTGCTGTTTTGAATGTTGGCTCTATCTAGAAATGTGCGAAGACCAAGAAGCAGAACAAAAGAAAAAGAAGGAAGCGAAACCCCATGAGTGAATTTGTTGCTTTCCAAACCCTATGGAACGCCATCCCAATGTCAGAAGAGGCTACACAGCGCATTTGCGACTGCCTAAACCACTACGTCAGACGATCTGGCAAATCAATTAGGGAGCTGGAGAAGATTTTGGCAGTTTACAAACTTGAAAAGGTGAAAATGACATGAGTTCTATGAGTAACCGTGCAGAAAGCATCCCCAAATCTCCTGATAAAATAAGGAGTAAAAGTCAAGCCCTAAACTATTGTTTGCTGGAGTGTCCCCGCCGAAACACGTTAGGTTGTGCAGTTGATTGCGAAATAAGAAAACAATGGAAATTACCACCCCACGGAGATTCATATTATGAATGAAACATTTGAGAAACCACCATGTTTCGGCAATTGGCTCTCACGAACGCCGGTTATTTGCCTATGTTGCCGTTTAAAGAATGAATGCGTCAAAGTTTATTGGGCAACGGAAAAAAGGGGAATACAACCAAAATGAATAATGTTGGAAATGCAATATTAATCTTAGGCGCAATTTATTTGCATTTTGTTCACGGTTTAGACCCCGTGATAACAATTCTTCTTTGTATCATGGGACTTGCGACATGGGTGTATGCAGGTTTTACTAAAGAGAGAGAACGGCTTTTCAAAGCGAAAATCAGGCTTCTTGAAGCTAAAGCTGAGTATTATGAAAAGCAAATACTAAAGGAAGAACCAAAATGACCTTTGTTTGTCCTAATTGTGGCTATCATGATTCGCCAATTTGGAAACCGCTTTATTGGAAACTATACGGAAGTTACTGCGACTTTAGTGATTTCCAAAGAGAAGACCCACATTTTGCTAAAAGAATTGAATTAGAAAAGAAAATCGAGGATCAATATTTCGATTATGAATTACACGGTAAAACTCGGAAGGTTGTCCATAGATTTCCTAAAGCGTTTAGAATGATGCGAAACCGTAAACTTTACGAGAAAACTCCAAGTGAAAAGGTGAGAGGTAAATGAGTCAACAAGAACAGGTTAAACTAACCGCGTTTGAAGAAAAAGCAGAAAACCGAGCAAGACACCGAGCCTTAATAATGCAAATCGTGAAGAAACATCCAGGCTTAACACACCAACAAATTGTAAAGAAAGAATTTGAATGGTACGGCTACACCTTCATCACAGACAACCGTTTGAGAGAACTGCGAGAAATCGGGTGGGTTGAAAGCAGAAAAGAAAATGACGGCCTGCTTCACTGGTATCCCAAAATAGCTGGGGGCGTGTGAATTTGAATAGAACCAAAATAGAATATTTAGATTATACTTGGAATCCAACGGTTGGTTGCGAAGGCATAGGTTGTGCTGTTAGAAAAAATTGTTGGGCAAGGGCAATGGCAAAGCGTCAAAGACATCGTTGTGAATTATGTTATACCTTTAGTCCTCACGTTCATTTTGAAAGATTTGACCAACCGTTAGAAGTTAAAAAACCAGCTCATATTGGCGTTTCTTTCATGGGAGACTTCTACGGTAAGGGTATAGCATACAATATTCGCGCATCATTATACATGCGAATGGAAAAAGCTTCATGGCACATATTCATCATTCTTACAAAACAACCGCAGAACATCCATTTCAATGAGGGGATTCCCCGAAACATTTGGCTTGGAGTAACCGTTAACAGACAACAAGATTTATGGCGAATTCATACATTAAAGCAAATAGAAGAAGCCAAAATTAAATTCGTAAGTTTTGAACCGCTTTACGAAGATTTAGGTAAAATAGATTTGGAAAGCATTGATTGGGTTATCATTGGAGCACAAACAAGGCCTACTCTACTACCTATGCCACAATGGATTGACAGTATAGTGGAACAAGCTAAACAACAGCAAATTCCAATTTTCTTTAAAGATAATTTACCATTAGGATACCCAAACAAAATCGGTGAGGAATTTCCTAAAGTTGGTGGGGGTGTGTGAAATGGCTTCCATCGTTGAACGCATTGTAGCTCTCCTTTCTCCCTATGGGCTATATCGTTCTAACCATCCAAGTGGAAACCGCACAAGGCACCCTCAACATTGTGGAGAGGTTGAAACTGTGACGCTAGATTTTGCACCCCAGTGCTTAATCGAGGTAACAGTCGCGGTTTCAACCCCACAAAAACACCCCCAACAAAAACTTTGTGTGCGGAGGTGATGTTTTGATAAGTAAAAATGTTGAAGCACTCGTGAAACTCCGAGACGCTTTCAGAATGGCAAGCGAAGCCATAGACGAATACGTGGATTATTTTGCTCCGAAAGAAGTTGCAGGGTTCACATGGAACCCAGACAAGATTAAATGGGTTCAAGCGGAAGGCACAAGCGGACCCTACGAGAGAAGTGAGGAAGTGGATAACCCAGAGTTTAAAGCCATGCTGAAAGATTTGGGAGAGCACCAAGGCAAGTTTCAACGTGAAGGCTATTTCTATTGGGCCTTCCAGAAAGCAAGCGTAGTTGGAAGAAAAAAGAAGGTTAAGTAATGTTAGATAAAGAAACAGAAGAATTTCTTAAAAAAACTCTGAAAGAAAATTTGGATTTGGTAGGGTTAAGTATGGTTCTTTATGATCTGCATAATAAAAAATGCCCATCATGTTTCATGGAACTTCAAGAGAGATTAGATTTAAAAGATGAAAAAGTTACTTTTTGGGGGTGCTCCCAATGTAAACAAGTTTTTACATTCAAAAAATTGCAAGAAGTCAAAAACATTTTTAAATCAATAAGCTTTTGTGGGCAATGTGCATTCTATAAAACCCCAAAATGCCTTTCAGTTTCTTCAGAGGGGTACATAAAAAAAACAGATTTTGCTTGTTGCGACTTTTATGTAGATAGACATATTTCAAGAGGTAAATTAAGAAAACGTAAGATAGTGCAAAAACGAGTTGAGTAAATGAAAGCTTATCGTAGTATGATTTTTGCTCTAGCAAACTGTACATGCCAATTATGTGGCGCTAAAGTTACTTTTTTCAATGAAGGTTTAGGTGGCTATCAAGACAACGAAGGAAGATGGCATATTTCAACAAACCCTTTACAAATTCACCATATAGATCATGACATAAAAAACAATCTTCCTAGTAACTTAGTTTTGTGTTGTTATGAATGCCATAAAAGACTTCATGTATCATCAGAACAAGATTCCTTACTTGAGTGGTTTTATTTACGAAGAAAAAACAATGTAGTAAGTGAGATAAAAAATGAGTGAGGAAAAACAAGAAGCTACAGAGTGCCCTGGCTCTTTCTTGAAAAAAGAAGATTGGATGTTTGAACAAACAGAGAACGGTTTTGTTTATTGGGATAAGAAAATCAATAAGAAACTTGAGAATCCACCTCGCCATGATTATATCCCTATGCCAGATTGCCCTTGGAAACTCGCTAAAGATTTAGAGGAATATGATCAAGAAGAAAGACTATGGTACGAAATAAAAACTTTCATTATTGACCATGTTTTCCTTCCAGACGAGAGACTTTACGATGTTTTAGTGGCATGGGTAAAAGCAACATGGATACCTGAAAAATGGAGTGTTATACCATACCTCTTGATTAAGGGACCTATGTCAAGTGGAAAAACACGACTCCTAGAAACGTTAGAAGCCATATCATATCGTGGCATATTCTCAAGTAACATGACTTGCTCAGCTTTATTTCGGTCCTTAGAATTATATCGCCCAACACTATTTTTAGATGAAGTGGAAATTTACCGTAAGGAAGAATATTCTGAAGTTTCACATTTGTTGAACGCGGGTTATCGGCGCGGTCAAAAAGCGTGGCGTGTAGAACATCGCCAAGACGGAACCATGACGATTAAAGGATATGATGTTTTTGGAATGAAAGCTATGGCTGGAACTGAAGAGCTCGTAGGAACTCTTCAGAGCCGAAGCATAATCATCGATATGGTGAAGAACATTCAACGTGTGAACTTCCGCGTGAACGAAAAACGCGCTCAAGCCATACGAAACAGGCTTTTATTATGGAGATTTAGGCAACTTTCAACATTGTGTGAAGATTGTGAAGATAGTGAAGATGCAGACGGAATCTATCAAAAACTTGCGATTTTGAGTGATGGCCGCCTTATGGAATTATTTTTTTGTCTTTTGAAAGTTGCTAATGAAGGAACAGAGAACATTCTTAATTATGCTAAATCAATGAAGGAAATAAGGGAAAGCGAAGAACAAACAACCTACCAGTTCCAAACTTTAGAAGCTATGTTACAATGTAAGACTAATGTTGTTGATGGGAAAATTCTTTCTAAAACCATACGAGACAAAATGAATATTGGTTTAGATGATAAAGAAAAGTTTTCAACAAGATATGTTCTTCGTTTGCTTTCTGATCTTGGGTTTAAAAAAACTCATACGCGAGAAGGTAATGGCATTTTATGGAACGAAAAAATGTTGGAATATAGATTAAGACAATACAGAATTTTGGACACTCCCGCAGTAAGTTCACTATCTTCACAAAGTTCACAGAATGAAAAACCTTTAGCATCTGAAGTTCAACCTAAAGAAGAAAAGGCTGTCGTTTCTCTTGTTCGTTTAACCACGCATTTTGAAGATAAATGTTTCAAATGTGGCTTTCAAGGAACTATGGATTGGCAAGCAAACTTTACAGATGGAACATGGGGTTTGTTGTGCGAGAAATGCGGGTTAGAACTGGAAAAGCAATTAGGAAGGATTGAATGAATGCTGTAAAGTATCATTGTAAAGCTCTTTCATGCCCGAAGGGGCTTGCTAAGCCGAATGAGCGGTGTATGGGGTGTCGTTATGCGGTGATGATTTGATGGGGTTGATTAAATGACCTGTGCTAAATATTTACAGATTCCCAATCCTTCATGCCCCTACAGCATCCCCATCCCCGACAGCACTCACTTGCGAAAGTGCGAATTGCATGTTGGAGTCTGCACTGAAAGAAACTGGCAGTACGAGTATAGCCTATGCCAAACGTTTTTGGATGCCGAGTTGGAACTGAAAAAGAAAAAGAGCTTGATTGAATGAGTGGGCCTGTGGTTGTTCCTCTATCAAAGAAAGTTTCTGAAAAGGTTAGGATCAGACGCAAGTGTTACCGGTTAGCCATTGAAATTCTGGAAAGAGGAGCCTAACCAAAATGGCATAGCCTCTGATGCCGCGCAAGTTCCGAATCAATCAGCCAACCAAACTTTTTGCAAAACCCAACGTTACTTTCACTTTTGAAGCTGCTGCACTTCCAACATCTAACCTTTTTTCTAGGTAGCCTAGGCTTTTTCATTTAGAAACACCCACTCTTAACATTAGAAGTTCCTTTTACCATGTTCTTTCAGAATATTTTTCAGTTAATTTTGTTCCACGCTTAACATATTTGTGTGGACTAGTTGGCGTTTCCCAATCAAACCAATGCATTAAATCTTCTTCACTCGCTCCCTTTTCAGCCATCCTAGTTGCCAATGTTTCCCGGCATAGATGCCACCACCAATCAGGAGCAATCTTCTTCAAATAGTAATAGGCTAACTGCCTACTCATAAAACCACGTGGCACAACATAATCATACTCTAAAGCCGGCTCGTAAATCCTACCATCCATTTCTTTTATAGTAAGATGTATCTTCTGTTCTGCCCTGTCAAAGCTGAATATGAAGCCATCTTTAATAGTTGAAACATAGTCCAAAACATACTTTGTCAATTCATGCTGCAAAGTTATTCTTTTCAAGAAATATTCTGGTAACGCGCCCTTCTGCTTTCTGCGTTTGCCAACAAGAAACCTAACATATAGGTGCGTGTCATCCCAATAAACTTCGTTTCTTTTTAGGCGTATGATCTCGCTTATTCTCTTACCGAATATTATGGCTAGAGCAATCATACAGGCCAGCCAAGGTTCAGCTTGTTCTATGACGCTCTTAACTTCTGGTTGCCTAATGACATCCAATCTTTGCGTCTTAACTTTTGGCAAAGTTTCCACCTACCATTGAGATTATCATTAGTTCTATTTAAAACTTTGGCAAAATAACCATTATGCAAAACAATGTTGATTTTTAGAGTAGCTTAACGAAAGTGTGAGCCTAATAACCTCCTAGACTAATATGTTATATGTTAAGCTTGTTTTCGAGGGTTTGTTGAACATATTTCTGTAGTTTGCGGTGTAATTGCATTGGTTTGAGTCCTAATTCTTTGTAGTTGCTACCGTTAGCCCACTTCCATAAGAGGTCTAAGTCAGCGTCTTTGAAGTAAACTTGTCCTACTGGTCTTTCCGTGAAGGGTGCAATTGCGTATGGATCAAACTTAACATTGGTGCGTTTAATATTGTTGAAGTCGAATGGCTTAGGGAAGAGGTTAGAAATTAACTGGGCATTTTTCAATTCTGTTTTTATGAATACGCCCTTACACCATGCTTCATCCAATAAGTCCCTGTCAACTCTTAATAGGTTATGTCCTATAACAATCATCCTTGCATGGGCTTTCGTGACCTGAGGCAACAAACGCATAAAACCAACATTCTGACTTGACATAACCCTTTTGTTAGTTAAGTACTCAGTCGCCTCATCGAACATGTATAGTTTCCGATGGTTATTACCATATAGCCATTGTTTTATGCTAATCAAATCGCTTATCTGTGCATAATATCCGAAAGTATCATTGTTTGTTGCAACATCGCTTTTATTAGAAATTAATGCTTCAAATCTTTTCTGAGAGGAATCTAAGGCTGGAATTTTCTGTAAGTCTTCAGAGATTTTTAAGGCAAAATCTGTTTTCCCTGATTTTCCAGCTCCACCTATCAAGACTACGCCTGGAACCTTAAACAAAACTCGGAGAACAGTTGTCCAAGTATATTTTACTTCATATTCGAGAGTTTGCATTATTCTTCACTTGTTTCTTCCGCTTCGTCTTTGGCAATGTCAACATCACTAATAATGTCTGAAGACAAATCTATTTGCACTTTATGGCGTTGTCCAACTCTCAATCCTAAATCGGTCAATTCCGTTCTGGGCCAACGAGAAATTCCAATGGTTTCAATGAAAGGCACAATTTCCTCTTTTAGATATTTTGCCAATTCTTGATCGTCTTTTTCTATTAAGTCTGCAGTTGCCCACAATAAACCCATCATTTCTCTTTCTTCCGCGTTTATGCAAGCTGTTTTCTGGTATAAGGGTCCTTTCGCTTCTTTTATTTGGGTTAAGTATTGGCTTAGGAGTGATAATGCTTGGAAAAGAAGGTTTGCCTTAACCATGAGACATCAAAGTTATATATCTTAACTGATGCTTAAATAATTAATGGTGAAAACTAGATGGGCGTATTTCGTAATGGCCTCTTCAAGAAGTATGGTCAAGTTGAAGTTCATAAGGCAAGCAACAAGTTTGCAGCAGCGAACATTCGGGATCAGTTGAAAGCGCAGGGTTATGGAAGCATAAAGGTTAAGGAAGAAAAATCGTATTTGGTTAGTGGAAGACCACGATTAAGGAAGAAAAGGCAATGACTAAGGCTTATTGGATAAGCGAGGCTATCGGGAAGCCGGGAAGCTACCGCGCAAGCGTCAAAAGACGTTATGGTAAAGGTGCTTTTACTTCCCAAGGAACGATAAAACAAGAAATTATCACTAGGGACTCAAAGAAGAGTGGAAGAATCGGAAAACAAGCGCGTCTTGCTAGAACTTTGAAAGGCTTGAGGCAATAAATTATCTACGGGATATTCCTTTCTTTTCTGGTTTAGCCTCTTCAGGCGGTTTAGTTTCTACTTTTGGCATCTGAACAGTTAAAGGTTGCCCAGCCATCGTAACCTCAGCCCTTGCACGTTGCATAAGAATAGCTTCTTTTCGTTGTTCTCCTTCTAATGGAATGAAGTAAATATCTTCTTCACTGGCTATTTTTCCCCAAATTGCAAGTTCGTCATAATGGTTTGCGGCTAATTCCATTAGGCTATGTCCATAAACATCATGCTCGCTTAATCGTGTGCGTTCTCTTGGGTCTTTAACATTTAATAGTCCGCTGTATTGGTCTTCGTCAATGGTTAAGCCTTGCATTCCACGTTTTAGACTGCGCAGAAACTCACCTAGAGCTTTTCCTCTAGCCTTTAGTTTTTCTCCCCAAACTTGGATTTGCTCTAAAGAAGTTGTTTCTTTTTTAGGTTCGCTTTCAGCCAATTCGTATCCTTCCAGAAGTTACCAATTGCATGACCAGATTTATTATTAGAAGAAGCAATACGAGAACCATAAACCATGTTGGAAACTTCAACTTCTCCATGTGGGCATACCTAGCCTTTAATGCTTCCCAAGTAGCAAACTCTTTCACTTGATTCTTTGTCAATTTAGGAGCTGTCGCCTTATCTTGGCTAAAATCGTATTCTATAGCGTTCTCAGCATGATAAAAAATGTCTATGGCAAAAAAGGTTCTTCCCCAACTTTTAAAAGGCACTAGGCTTTTGTTTGTGAATTTGAAGCTCCAACCTGCCTTTTTAGTTTTCGCCTTTTCAACAATAATTGTTTCTCCGTCATCTTGGGGTTTGCACCATTTAATCCATTCTTTCGTTGGGGTTTTGATTCGGACTTTGATTTTTCCGCGGTTAGCAAAAACTGCTTTATAGAAAATCCAACCGAAAACGCCTAAGTACATGACCAAGAAGATATACCAGTATTCTTGAATAACCTCACTCATTGTTTTCACCTTTTAATAATATTCCCTTTTCTAACCCGTACTTGTAAACTCGATAATCTAGCATTCCGACACTTATGAAGAGGAGTATGGATAGACCATAGATGATAACTAAACCAACTAATGGAATTTTTGATTCTGGAAGGAATAAATCAGTAGAGAAAAGCATTCCCAACGCAAAATTAGCCAGTATTAAGACTAATAGTTTATTTTGTATGCTATTCATTTCTTTTTCCTTCTACTACACGTTATTTTATGTTTTCCAAAACTTCCACATTCAGGACAAGCCTTCCGTTTAGTTGGATTAGACGGTTTTCTCCAACCGTCAACCTTTTCATGCAGCCAATCACTAAACCGGGGCAATATCCAACGTTTAAACATGAATGGACTAAGTAAACCAAGAAATAAGCCTATTAAAAATATTATAAGGTAATCCTCAAACATGTTTATCGAAGATTCTTTATATTTCTTCCAATTAATAATACTTTCGATTAAAAATGTATATAGGTTATTATTATTTGGTTTTATTCATATTTGGAGCGTTGCTTTGTGACATTTGCCACAATATAGTTTATGTTTATAGAATTGACGAAAACTTAGACTCAATTTTTAACCGTGTTGTTTATGGGTTTCATTTCATGGGGTTGATGATGGCGTTCATGGGGTTGATGGAAACATACTTCGTTGCCGTAAAACGGCTTGGATGGAAAAACGATGGAGCAAAAGTCGACTTGTCAGGCTTCAAAGCTTTGAAACGTGAAATTATCCATGCCCTAAAGAAACTTAAAGCCATTGCAACGAAGTCCCTTTAAAACTATTTCCATTATTCGCTTTTCTCCTTAGGTTTGTTCCAATTTGGGTTCTTGCATTTGGCGCATACTTTAGGGTTTTGAGTTCTAGGAATCCATTCATAACCACAACGTAAACATTTTAATTTGGGCAAATCAACCATTGGTTTTCACCATTTTCTCACTATTATTCTTATACCATCCACTAATGCTTCTTCTATGTAAACTTCCAAATCTAAAAATTTAAAAGTTTTACCAACAGAAGCTGTTAAGAAACCTATGTTTCTTGTTTCTGAGTAGATTCCACTTGTAATAGTTAAGAAGGCTTGTTTACTTCCATAGAAAACACTATGTTCTAATATATATGGTTGCCAACCAATCCTTAAGACATACATTTCGCCCGTAATGAGTTTTATCTCATATGCTGTTGTTACTGAATGGTAATACCCGACTCCTATCAATGATAAGGCAATTACTATTACTATGATTGCGGTTACCTTTCTACTCTTGAATATTTCTCGCAATTTCATTGTTTTTCACCTATCAAATTAAGTATAGACTCATATTTTGTTTGCGTTACATTATAGTTTTCTTGTTTACTCGGAGCAGATGCAGAATAAGTACATGTATTCATACCAGACGCTATTGTATAACTATTCGGTGCAAGAAATTTCTGTGTAGCCCCCGCGTCAATGAATTTAGATTGTGAAGATGTATCAATTAGTTTATCTGGTTGACCAAGAAAACGACCAATTATATTCCAGTATTTAATCGTAACTGCAAAAGTACCTCCAGTAGAATCTTTGTTTGTAACATTAACGAAAATTGACATCATAAAAGCATCACCAATAATAGGAGTACCATACATTCCTGCACTATATTCAAAACTTACATTTCTTGTTTTTGTAACCGTGTATTGGATTGGGACTATGGGACTAACTAGAATCACTACCACGATGATTATCGCCAGTGATACTATAACAAGGGTCTTGTATTTTTTTGAGAAACCTTTTTTGTCAAGTGGCGGTGGAACTCGATTATGACAAATTCCTCTCACTCTTCCCACCTATTTTTACTTATAAGTAAAACTATCATATAAAGTTTACGCAAGCGTAAAAACGTGACAAACGCTTTATTAATCGTAACAAGGCACAGTTGAATTAAAGTGAGGTGAAACAAATATGGGATTTGGTGTTAGAGACGTAATCATCATGGCTGTGTCATTCTTGCTCGTTGCCATTCTAGGACCAATCGCAATAGGAACAATCGCCAACGCCACCACAAGTGGATGGAATTCAGCGGTAATAACGATGTTCCAAGTGCTTCTACCCATCTTGTGGGTCATTGGAATAGCCATTGCGTACATTCCACGCGGAAAAGGCGATTAGCAATCCCTTGTAAAGGTGAAACAATATGGCATTAGGAATCAATGATGTAGTTCTATTGGCTGTTAGTTTCCTCTTAGTTGCTATTCTGGGGCCTATATCCATAGGCATAATCGCCAACCAAACGACACTCAACTATACATATTACTGGAACCCGGCAGTAATAACGATGTTCCAAGTGCTCCTGCCCATTCTATGGGTGATTGGCGTAGCCATCAAATACGTTCCTAGAGGCAAAGGCTAATAGCCAAACGCAAGCATTTACTCTCCCTTCTCCCCCTCCCCCTTTTTTAGTCGGGAAATTTAAACAAAAAGAAGTGATGGAGGTATGAAAAAAGAAAAATGCAAAAAAGAATAGGCTTAACGTTTCTGTTAGTTTGCTTACTAATGTTTTCTTCAACAATATTATGCTACGCAAGTGGGTCAACAACATTATACGCTCATAGCGAAAGCGTTAGCATAGGTGCAACACCATACAAAGCGTTAAAGACAACTGCATGTGATGGTCCTCAAAGCTACCTAAGATACCAAGGAGGCGATAATGGAGTCGTTACTTTAGGCAATCAAAGCGTAATACAAATGGGTGATATAAATAGTCGCATCAAATCATTCGATAATACAACTTGGACATTTACGTATTACACCATAGCTAATGTTAGCAACAAAGTTAGGCTTTTAGTTTCAATCTACATTGTTGATTCAATAGGAACAACAATAGAGGAACACGCCTTTAAAGCATCCACAAGTCTCCTATCAACAACAAGTAATGCTACTAAAACTGGAACGTATGCGTTTGCAACTAGCACAACGATAGAATCAACGGATTATTTGAAGATTTATTGGTATATTAACAAAACTGACACTACAAAATTGACTGTGACGCTATGGCTTGACGTTGCTGCAACACCAACAAAAATCGAAGGTGTAGAATATGAAGTGCATTCTGATAGCTATTATTGGAATTCAGCGGTTCGCCTAATTTGGCAAATCTTGCTACCAATAATATTCGTAATTAGCGCGGCAGTGCCATTCGTTAGTTACAAGAAGGGACAAATTGGCATATATGACGCTATCGTCATGTCTATTGCGCTTCTGTTGCTTGCTATATTCGTGCCCATCTGCTTAAACGTGTTATATGGTGCGTAAACAACACTTTTCCCCCTTTTCTTTAGTCTTTAACAAAAAATCTAAATATTGGAGCGTACATAACTAAAGGATGAATAAACAATGAAACGGTTAATCATAATCCTATTTCTCACATTGTTAATCATGCCTGTTTCTCTTGTTCACGCTATTGATGAAGACGAAGTTGTTAATTTTGGAGAGTTCCCGGATAAACTTGCCGAAGCCTTAAACATAGACTTACCCAGCGCAAAACTGTTATCTTGCAGCATTATTTTATGTCTTTTCTTGTTCCCTTCAATGCTGATTGGAGGATGGTTTGGTGGTTTAGGTGGAGCAATCCTTTCAATTGTTGTGGTGGGCCTGCCTGTAGGCGGCTTCTTAGTTAGTATGGGGTGGCTTCCAATTTGGGTTTACGTTATGCTCTGCATTATTGTAGCGTTGATGTTTAGCGGTAAAATGAGAGGCTGGATAAGCGGATCGGGAGATCGTGGTGACTGATGGGCGACATTTCAGAGATGCGTGGTTTAATCGTTGTTGGATGCTTCTTGTTCATGGCTTCTTTTCTCATAGCTGGAATATACAGCGATCTTGGTTATAGTGCTGAAAGCAAAAGACAAATGAATATTCCAGAATATTTCGAGGGGTTAGACTTAGGCAGTTACACAGTAACCTATAACAATTCTGTTCCTCAAGATGGTATTGAAAATGATAAAACTTGGAATTTAGGCGGTTACAATTGGATTATTGCTGGCCGCCTTAGCACAGATGTTTTGCGGGTGGGAATAAACCGTTACTGGTGGATTTTCTGGGTAGGTACACAGTGGCTTTACTTCAAAAACACAGAGGGAATAGATCGGGGGGCGCAATTAACAAGGGCAATACTTGACGCTGATTTTGACGTTACAGAAGGACAGGTAAAATATAAGGTTTTTTATCCTACTGATCCAAAGGTTGGATGCGACATATACTTCGGGTTTAACGTGTCGCTATATGATTGGCCAAGTGAAGCGTGGGAAAATGGAACAGCACAAAATAGTGACTTAAAGTTTTTGCAGGGCATCGGTTTAGAACAGATTGCAACCACTTATAACGCTTGGAACATTATAGGGCAAATCTTGTTTTTCCAAATGCCTGAAACTCATTGGATTGTTAAAGCTATTTTGGCGGCTCCAATTTGGATTGCTATGGCTTACACGGCTTTCATTCTGGTGTTAAGAGCTGTCGGCGCAATATTTGGCGGGGGAGCCTAAAAACATGACGATTGGTTTAGACCTTTTTTTAACCTTTATATTGCTTCCTCTATGCGGTTGCATCTTAGGATATTTCCTTAGAAAGAGAAAGGCAAGAAAACTTAGAGAACTCCTTAGTACTGGTGGAGCCGGTGACTAAAATGGAGAAGGCTTTGCTCATTAAAGGTCCACTAGCAGATTTGAGCGATTTGCTGCGGATTGCGCGTGTTGAAGGAAGAAAAGTTTTAAATGTGGAGAAAGTAACGGTTAAACCGTTAATCTTCCAGTATGAAGAGGGATATGTCGTGTTTGTAGAGCCTGAAGTTTCGGGTTCGGGTTGTAGTAAAGCTTCCGTTGTAGGAAGCGGAAAAACAATAAATTAAATGAAGTTTGAAAAAAAGGTTAGTTGGAAGTTTGCCATCGCCCTGGTTTTGGTGGCAAGTTTAATTTCTACGACATTTGTTTATGTCCTTGCAGTTTCGCCTAGCTCAACATTCACTATTACAAGCGGAATCTATCCAGGCGCGCCCACTTACACGATTTGGAAGGAAGGAAGCAATTATTTTGCGAAAGACGCTAATGGATTCATAGGCTATTCTGGAATAGACGCACCCACAGTGATTCAAAGTGTGTTCAACCTAAATCCAGCGAGCGTTTTTTTCAAGGCTGGAACTTATGATATAAGCGGTTCCACTGTTATCGCATACGCCCCCATCATTATCGAAGGCGAAGGCATGTCCAGCACCATAAGCGGTGGCACTCTCAAAGTTAATGGAACTGAGATCGAGTATAATAATGCGGTTAGAAATTTACATTTTGAATCTAGTGGTGGTGTCATACAATTATGGTTTAATGGCGTAGTACACGGCATAATAGAAGCAAACCATTTCACTAAGACCAGTTACAGCGTTGGCATCCCTAACCTTTGTCTAACCGACTGTTTGACCATACGAGTCAGAGACAACTGGTTTGACGGTTTCAACATGCAAATAATAAAAATAAATGGCACGCTCGCAACTCCCCCGTTACACATAATTTCTGACAACGACTTTGGCTCTACAGGAGTAGCATTCCCCGCATATACTAACCCTTGGGATGTGGCAGCCATTTACATTAAAGGCGGCACAAATTGGGGCATCAACATCTTGGACAATTTGGCGTATTTGAATCCGAAAAACATCTTTGTGTACAGCGAAGCGAAGAATATAATAATCTCGCATAACCAAATCGCCTGTGGATATGACAATTATGTGATTGATTTGCTGTCAACTCACAACGAAATTGTTGGAAATTACATCTGGATGATAGACGACGCTAAAGGTGCAATTGCAATCAGAGACCCGGGCAATTTAGAGGGATATGAATTTTACAATGTGATAGAAGGAAATGACATACAAGGCGCAAATTCTGAAGCAGCAATTTACGGTGTCTTTCATAGAAGTATTATCTCAAACAATATTCTCAGCGTATATCGTGGCATAGAATTAGTAAATTCAGGTTGGAATCTGATTCAAAACAATTATATTATTAGCTTGTATGTTGCTCCACCTGCCTTTTACGGAATTAAAGAAACAGGCGCATCGGACTATAATGTGCTCGTAGGAAACTATGTCAACGGCACCTATATTTTTCTGGCATTGGTGGGAGGACACACTAAGATAACGGCTTGCTGGAACAATACGGTTTGGATTGAACATGGCTAATGGGGTTTGACCATGAAGGCATACGCTGTTAAATGTGCAACTAACGCAAAAATGGCTAAAGAACTAATTGAAGACGGATGGGAATATAGCGGTAAAGTAGAGAATGTGCTACTGTTTCGCAAAAAAATTGATGGGGTTTGACGTGTGAAATGCAAAGCCAAAACAAAGCATATTCTAATGAAGAAAGTAATTGTGGCTTTACTGGTTCTCACATTTCTGGTATGCCTAACGCTTCCATTCTTACAAGTCAATCCAGTTTATGCTACCTCAAACACTTGGGAAGTAACAACGAGCAGTGACGACTGTTTCAGGATAACTGGGGACGGAAACACATTTGACAAAACTGGCGACTATCTATATGTTGCAGATTCAAGTACGTCTTGGTATGACTACAGCAGCGGAATGCGTTTCAACAGCATAACAATCCCGAAAGGGTCAACCATCAACTCCGCTTACCTAACTCTTATGGCTCGTCCAACCGCCACTGTTTTCCCCACCACATATATTGAAGGACAAGCCTCCGACAACGCCACAACTTTTTCGGATGCGAATGATTATGATGCACGTCCGAGAACTTCCGCAAATGTCGCATGGACTCCAACCGCATGGCAGACAGATGTGTTCTACAATAGCACAGATATTAAAACGGTTATTCAAGAAATCATCGATAGGGCGGGCTGGGCTTCTGGAAATTCTTTAGTGCTGTTCTGGAGAGATGCAGCAGGATGGGGCGGAACGTATAACAAGCTTTCTACAACTGCCCGTGACTATGGAATTGTTGACAATCCACATCTCACAGTAACGTGGACTCCGCCTGCAGATACTACTCCGCCAACATATTCTAACATCGGTCACAATACAACCTTAGCTGGAAAACCATGTAAATTCAGTTGCAAATGGACAGATAATGTGGGCTTAAGCGGATTCAAATTCGGAACCAACAACACCGGAACATGGATAAACGATACTTGGACAGACCCTTGGACTGGAACACCAACAAGCGGATGGGCAAACGTAACCAAAACTTTGAAAAGCACTCCGATACCGTCCATTATAGGTTACAGATGGTATTGTAACGATACAAGCAATAACTGGAATAATACTGGAATAAAAACTTTAACAACAACCTACTCAGCACCACCACAATACTCCAACATAGCCCACAACACAACAATCTCAAACTCAATCTGCAAATTTAGCTGTTACTGGACAGATGACCAAGCACTTTCTGGCTACAAATTCGGAACCAACAACACAGGTTCATGGATGAACAACACATGGGTAAGCCTATCGGGAACAGCATCATGGGCGAACGCCACGAAAACCCTCAACAGTAATGTGGAAGTGAGAGTAGAATATCGGTGGTGGTGCAACGATTCGCAGGGGCAATGGAGCAACACTGGCATTCGATATTTAATCACGACAACGACAGAAACATGCTACCTCACCATAATCAAACCGCAAAACACAACCTACACAACCTCAACAATCCCAGTAGAAATCACCGCTACAGGCGGAACCATAGACAAGAAATGGTTTAACTGCAAAAACGGCACTTCATGGATTTATGGCTCTAATCAAACTTACACGGTTCCAACAAGCATGACTGGTTTCGTTAATGGTTCTTCATATACTTTCTATGGATGGGCTAACAATACAGATGGCAATATGGATGAAGAAACAATTATGTTCACAGTGGCAATTCCGTCATCGCCACCACCGTCAAACACTGGCACTGTAAACCTCTACTTTCCAGCAACCACTAAACTTGCCTTTCAACACTTAGACATTCCTTATGTAACCAGCGGAGCCACCATAACCTTAACCGTCACATCTGGAACCTTAAACGGAACAAGCGGAACCTTCGCCATGTATCCGACAAGTGGAAGATTAACATTCACAAGCCAAGAAGCTGGAACCATAACTTTAACGAGCACAAGCAATTCAACAAATTTCCACATTAACGGAGTAGTTGCAGATTCAGCGTCAATCATAAATGGACAAAACTATGTGATAGAATGGAGTTTTCTTGAACCCGTATTTCTTTTGCCAATCATGTTTATTTTGGGCATGTTCGGACTGGGAAGCATGTTTGCAGGCCCAATCTACGGCATTTACAAGGTGAAACACGGCGAATATTTTGATGGTTTCAGAACCGGTTTAGTAGTGACGGTTTTAGGCGTAGCCTTAATGATAGCGTGGTTATGGAGTGGTGCATAATGGAGCTGGGAAAGTTTCTTATCGCTACGCTTGTGTTCTTGTTTTCAGTTTTCCTTTTTGTGCCCTTAAACGATGGTATAGCAAGCATGAATCAAACTGCTGTTGGATCATTAGTTCCAGTCATACAAGTTTTTCCCCTAATCTTCATCGTTATATCTGCAGTTTTTCCAATATTCTTCTTAATAAGTGGAGATAAAAAATGATACCAGACGAATTATTTTACATATTCTGGAATTGCTTCGCAATCTATGGCGGTTTCATGGTAATTCTTCGAATATTTCGCTTCTTGATTGAAATATTTCCATCTTCCAAGGAGAACCAAATATGACTGACGTTTTAGAAGCCGTTAACGCTGCTTTCAACGCTTTATTCTATGGAGCCGGAGCATGGTTCGGACTACTATTAATATTAAGCATTTGTTTAGGGTTAATGTTGAAATGGAAGTATAGCGGAGTCTTATTCCTTCCAATAACTATCTTTTTGGGAATAGACTATTTGGATCATACGTTGCCGTGGCACGCTTTAATCATCTGGTCAAGCAGTTTATTCTTATTATTATACATGGTTAAGCAGTTGAAATAGGGGTGAAGTAATGACAAAACATAAGAAGATGACTAGCAAACAAAGAAGAGCATGTACGCTACGGAAGGGTTCAAACGAAAACCACGAAAACGGAGGTGAATGAAACGGATAAAAAACTTGTTGCCTTAAGCATAAGCTTAGTTTGCATCGGCGTTCTAGTCGGAGCCTTCATAATGATTAGTCTAACTCCGCAGATTCTCAATTTGCATGGAACGACTGAAGTTAACTTTACTGTTGGAAGCATCCACGCGACCATAACCATAATGAAAGATGGCGTGGTTATTCTTAAACAGTATCATGCTGGAGCAGTAACAAATCTAGGAATGAATGTGACTTTGGGCAAATTAACAGGTGACAGTTGGTATCCGCTTACGGCTTACCTTTTGAACACTACATACATTAGCATAGGCAATCAAGGAGCATTAACACAAGCAAGCATAGTGTTGCCCGCTGAATGGAACCGCACTTTAGGAACAGTTGAGGATCAAACCTATAACAGTTTCAATTTAACATGCACATTTTACCCTGACGTTGGACCTTACACGGCTGATTGTATTGGAATAAACTATGATGCTGCTGGAAACAATCTTTGGGGCTATGACACTTTCGCAGAAGTCACCAACATAGACGAAACCTTTACAATTAATGTGGAATTCAAGGTTACTGTGAGCTAGAAAGGTGAAGGCATGAAGTACGCTTCTAGGTTTCTTTTAGGCTTCTTAATCGTTTCTTTAGTGGTGAGTTTGTTTGTTTTTGAGTTTGAGTTTGTAGCAACCGTGAAAAGTCTTAATTTCCAGATTATTCATATTAGTAGAGGTGGGGGTGTATGATTGAATGAATAAACTAAGCGAATTAGCCAAAAAATACTTAAGTCGAGTTTACCAGAAAAAAACAAAGTATAAACATTGTGTGACTTGCGGGTGTGAACTACCTTATAGGGTTACAAAGAACAATAAAAATGCTAGAATGTTCTGTTGTTTCAACTGTCTTATTGACCAAAAAACTTGAAGAAACACATCTAAAGGATGGTAGAGTTTGAATAAAAGTAAGTGTTTCACGTTAATCGTGATTCTGTTACTCTTATTTAGTTGCCTCTCTGTTTTCCAGTTTGTTCCAAGTGTGAAGGCTAATCCAGACTGGCTTACAGGATATAGCTATCGTAGAAGTCACGTTATAGTTCATGCTACAGGTGCAGACATTAACTATCAGAAACGGATTATTGTTAAGAATGGAACAAGCGAGGGTGCATCCACTACTTTTGAAACTAATGATACGATAACGGTTAACAATAAGATACGTAGTGATTTTGGTGATGTCAACTGGACTAGCAGTGATGGTAGCACTTGCCTAAAGTATTGGATGGAAATTCTTAACACGGGGAAAAACGCTACTTTCTGGGTTAAAATAGCTGCTAACCTAACTTCTGTTGACCAGACGGTTTATATGTATTATGGCAAAAGTGGGCAGACTACATCAAGCAGTATTGGTACTACTGGAATTTTTGGTGATGATATTGATGATGGTAGCATTTCTGATTGGACAGTAGTATCTGCAGCTGTTAATAGCACTATAAAGCGTTCTGGCGGATATTCAATAAAATTGTATCTGTCTACAGGGTATGCCACTGCCAAATCTCCAGCGTTTACTGGTCAAACTCTCAAATGCTCTTTAATATATTACATATACGCTACTTCAACTACCGCTAATGATAGAGTTGGTGGTCCTGGTTCTGGAGCAGCAGATTACTTCTGGAGTTCTATGGGACATGCTGCTACTCTTTGGTATTATTATAATACTGCATGGGTAAGCACTGGAAAGACTTTTTCTGCTAGTAAATGGTACAAAGTTGAGTTGATATTAGACATTGATGCAGACAGTTGCATTAATTATCTAGTCAACGATACTTCTTTAGCCACAAGCAAAGCTTTTAAGAATACTCTTGCTTCTCTTACCCAATGTTACTTTTATGATTATCAAACCATTATGTTTATTGATGATGTGTTCTTGAGGAAATATGTTAGTCCTGAGCCCAGTCATGGAAGCTGGGGAAGCGAAGAAACAAGCGGACAAACCAAAAACTTTTACGGAACATTATCGCCATCTTTCTCAATTACAAACGCTAAAACATGGCTATTCAATAGGCAAGGCTTGATAACAGAAACATTCACATTAACAAGCACCCCGCAATTCCTCCTAAAGTTATTTGGAACAATCATTCAACAATTCATGACTATCATGCAAAAAACCATGACCTTCAACCGCTACGCACTTTTAAACCCAACTTTTTCAATGACAGACACAAAAACCATAATTTTTAACCGATACGTGTTATTAAACCCTTCTTTTTCAATAACGAGTAACTTCATAACTGCAAGAACCTTAAACTTCTACGGATTAATAAACGAAGCATTCAACATCCTATCCCAAAAAACATTCACATTCAACATTTATTCAACGATAAATCCATCATTCACCATAACAAGTATAACCACCTTCGTTAGCGCGCAAATCTTAAATCTTTATGGAATAATAACTCAAGCCTTCACCATCACTTTCCAAAAAGCCTTTTCCCTAAACCGTTATGGCGCATTATCCTTAACATTCACCATAGAAACTTTAACGCAAGGCTTGGGAACATTCCTAAACCTATTCGGCACAATACCCTTCCACTTTAACCTTTTAACCATCATAAACTTGACGCAACCACCCATAGACTTAGCCTTAGTTCTCGCGTGCTTCGCCGTTGTCATGGCAATCGTAGCCATTGGTTTAGTAGCAACCAAAAAAGACTAGCCGCTTTCTCTCCCTTTAACTTTCCTTAATTTCTCTGTAATGCTTCCGTTTCTGTTGCAGTCCCCTCATTGCCAAACAAATATAAACAAATGTAGAAACTAACCAAACGCACAATACAACGAAATTAAATAATGGAAACCAAAACATCAACGCAAAGGCAATCATAGCTGAGAAGTACGCAACAAAATTTATCAGAACGTGACCCGTTTCTTGATGGTTCATAAAACAAGAGTGTATCTTCCATAGGATTTGTTTTTCTCTGGGTTTTTCATCGTTATCCATTTATCATCAGCCTCAAAGAAAAAAGGGGAAAGTTTCGGCATGGTGTTGAAATCATTCTCTTACCCCGTAATTATGCTTCCAGCGAAAATGCATATGCAAAAGGTCGCTTCTGGATGGTTTTGCAGAAAACCCCATACCTTTTTAAGGTGTTTCCAGTTCACGCTTCTACCCTCCCTTTTCCTCAACATTTCTTTTTCTGCGGTGCTTAAACTTAAGCCTTTTTAATGGTTAACCAGTCCCCAGAAATCTCCACTATAACCACGCCTTCCTTCAATGGAAAACTGCTGTCCTTCACAATGTCCGCCGGAATGTATAGGACACCCGTTTTGCCCCGGCGACTGATTTTGAATGTGGCTTCTTTTTTCAGAACCATTTAAACACCGCAACAGAGTATATGGTGAATTGGCTTATATGGTTTGTGGTAAAATACACAACCTTTATATCGTAAGATAACAGATATATTGTTAGGGAAAACAAATGAATGAGATTGAAGAACTGCTCTTAGACAAGTATTTAGGGCATACGCTTGACCGAATGGAAAAACGAAAGCCGAGGCTGGAAGATGAACATTATTTGTATGCAAAGTGCGTTGGCATACCAAATCTGAAGGGGAAACTAAAGTTAACTGCCATAGCGCAAACGCGGTGGCTTAGAACCTACAAAAGATTGAAGGAGACGAAAACACATGAATGAACTCAGAGAAAAACTGGTGAAGGGAATGCTCGACATAGTTATGCTAAGAATAATTGCTGACCAGCCGACACATGGCTACAAAATTATCAAAACAATTCAGCAACGCTATGATCTCTACTTCGGCCCAAGCACCATTTATCCCATGTTAAACGTTTTAGAAAAGGAAGGCTACGTCAAAAGCCAATGGGAATTTCCATCCTCCAAACACAAATTTGGAAAACCAACGGATAAACCCTGCAAAACCTACACTATCACTCTGAAAGGCAAAACCCGGTTGGGATGCGGCCAAACAGAGTTGGAGACGATTGTGAAGCCATTGATCCAAGTGAGAGCCAATGCGTAAAGGTTGGATTGGTGTGTTGCAAACTCTTTTTGGGATGTTTCCTTTCTCGCGGCACGAAAGGGATTGCAGCATACTCCAAAAACCAAAAGGACATACATGCACATTTCTGTACATGACTTTTCTTTTCTATTCACAAAGTTTTAAATACAAAAACGTACGAAGCAATACGTTAAAGGCGCAAAACATGACGAAACAAATCAGCATAGTTCTAGAAGAAACAACATTAGAACAACTAGAAGCCCTACGAGTACAATTAGGCCTGCTAGAGATTCAAGATGTCATTCGCCTTTTGATTCCGGAAGGGTTGAAGCGGTACAAAGAAGAAAAGAAGGCAAAAACATGATGGATATTACTTTATTGATGCGTTATTGTGTAATAGTCTGTTTAGTTTTTGATGCCATAGAAATATACAAGTGGTGTTGGAGAAAGAAGTATGACAGGATTTAACCTAACCTCCACAATTTTAGCTTTGTTTTTTCGTCAAAAATCCTCTGCAAATTTACTCCTACTGCTTCAATCATCACTAGTTCTGCTGTTGCGCCAACATGGGAACCCTTCATTAAGT
>Ga0315296_10000858_pt1 | contig 27272 bp, 18 predicted proteins | sample YL17G14_18_MG_FD_203921 | JGI IMG/M metagenome (GOLD analysis project Ga0315296, IMG submission 203921) | Sediment microbial communities from Yellowstone Lake, YNP, Wyoming, USA - YL17G14_18 | ecosystem: Environmental > Aquatic > Freshwater > Lake > Sediment | place: USA: Wyoming | collected... | reverse complement strand
TCGCCCGCCAGGAATTCCATCGTGTCATCTTCTGGCTCCTCGGAAGTCTGTCTATGCAGTCCTGGACGGCTGACGCGATAGTGGGACTTACTGTCGGAGTGGGAGTGCTTGTCATATTCCTTTACAGTAGGGATCTGAACGCGCTCTTGCTCGGCGAGGAGACCGCGCACAACCTGGGTGCGGATCCTGAGGCCCTGAAAACCCTCATGCTCATTGTGGCCGCCGTGATGACCTCGGCGGCCGTGGCGTTCACCGGCGTCATCGGGTTCATCGGCCTGATAATACCGCACATGATGCGTATTGTCGTCGGGGCGGACCACAGGGTCCTGGTGCCTTCGGCCACTCTAGCGGGCGCGGTCTTCCTCGTGTGGGCCGATGCGATTGCGAGGACGGTGATCGCTCCGAATACCCTTCCCGTTGGAGTCGTTACCGCCATGTGCGGTGGTCCGTTCTTCCTTTATCTGCTTCGAAGAAGCAGGGTCGAAGGTGATAACGGATGAAGTTCGAGGTCAGGAACCTCTCATACTCCTTCGGTGAGAAGAAGGTTCTGAAGAACATCACGTTCGAGGCCGCCGATGGGGAGTTCCTGGGCCTGATGGGCCCAAACGGCTCGGGGAAGACGACTCTGCTCAGGTGCATGACGAACTACCTGCAGACCCCAGAGGAACGCATACTCATCGATGGCAGAGCCCTGCAGGCGATGACGCCGGGAGAACTCGCGAGAACCTTTGCGGTCGTCCCGCAGAGCTCCTCGACGGATTTCGTGTTCTCCGCCTATGACATCGTCATGATGGGGAGGATACCTCACATGGCGAGCCGGATCGCGGGACACCGGAAATCGGATGTCGAGATAGTAAGAAGCGCGATGGAGAAGACTGATACACTGAGGTTCGCGAGCCGGCCGTTCTTCGCGCTGAGCGGGGGTGAGAGGCAGAGGGTGATAATCGCGAGGGCGATCGCCCAACAGCCTCAGGGTCTGTTGCTCGACGAGCCGACGGTCTATCTCGACATCAACGGACAGCTCGAGGTCATGGACCTGATAAGGAAGCTGAACCGTGAAGAGGGCATCAGCGTGGTGGCGGTGCTGCACGACGTGAACTTGGCTGCACGATACTGCGACAGGATCGCCCTGCTCAGCCAGGGCCATCTTGAGGCCATCGGGCAGCCGAAGGAGGTGCTCACGCCCGAGATCATACTGAGCGTGTACGGGGTCGACGTCGTCGTGAGAAAGGACCCGTTCACGGACGCGGTGTATGTCATGCCGCACTCCACGGCTCCAGTCCTGCACAAGCACGGCACGCATGTGCACCTGCTGTGCGGAGGCGGCACTGGGGGGCCGGTTATGAAGGGGCTTCTCGACCAGGGCTTCGCTGTCACAGCGGGGGTGGTGAACGTTCTTGATTCGGACTTCGAGAACGCGAACGATCTGCACATCGCTACTGTCGCAGAGGTACCGTTCGCACCAATCAGCGAGTCGGCGCACGGCGAGAACCTTCGGCTGATCGGCGAGTCAAGCGCCGTGGTGGTCACCCCGTTCCCCGTCGGACCGGGCAACTTGAGGAACCTGGATGCGGCCATGCTTGCCGTCAGGTCGGGCAAGACGGTCTTCGTGATGGAGCACGATCCCAGGGTGGATATCGATTTCGTCGGCGGCAAGGCCGATGAATCCATCAAGGAGCTGATCAATTCCGGGGCAGTGCTGGTCAGGGACTTGAAGGAGTTGCTGTCAAGATTGTCTAGAGGGGGGAGTGGATGAACGAGCAACGGTTGCGAGATCTCAAGCGGAACACCGAGCTGCTTATCCTAGTTCATATCCTTGAGTCTCCAAGCCCGCGCTTGAAGGACATCGCCGACAAGCTCGGGATCACGGTGCAGGCCGTGAGCCAGTATGTCGCGGCGATGAGAAGAGAAGCGCTCCTGAGAGAGTACTCGGGTAAGCTGAGGCCGACCAGGAAAGGGATGCAGCTCCTGCAGGAGCATTTCGGCAAGCTCAAGGAGGAGATTGACGCCGTCCTCAGGAGGATCAGGGTCATCGACAGGTGCGTGGCCATTGCCGGGAAGAGGATCGAGAAGGGAGAGAAGGTCGGCCTGATCATGGAAGACGGTATCTTGATGGCTTTCCCAAACCAGAAGTCCGCATCTACTGGGCGGGCCATCGAAGCGGCCGACGATGGCGACGATGTCCTGGTAGGCGAGCTCGAAGGGATAGTCGATCTTGAGCTCGGCAAGTTGCTCGTGCTCGAGGCTCCTTCAGAAGTCGACGGAGGCTCGAAAAGCGCAAACGTCGTGCGTGCCAGAGACAAGGTGGAGGAGTTCTCTCCTGGTCTGCTCGTGGCCGGCGACCCTGTGGGTGCCGCCCTGCTCATGAAGGCGAGCGGTGAGATGTTCACCATCCACGCTCCCATAGAGTCGTCCATGAGCGCTCTGAGCAAAGGCGTAGATGTCGTTTTCTGCGGGACTCATGAGTCAGTGGATCTTCTGCTGCAGGCCATCAACGACCTGAAGAAGACCAGCGGGTACGAGATCAAATGTAGGTCCTACAAGGCCTGACACGTTCCGGTGTCAAGTCTAAATCCGACTAAGGTCGTACCACACGCGGTGATTCCATGGAAGTTGTCGAAGCCATAAGGACCAGGAGGGCCAGAAGGGCGCTTCAGGTCAAGCCGGTGGAAGACGAGAAGGTCGAGGCGCTGATAGAGGCTGCGAGGCTGTCGGCATCGTGTTTCAACAACCAGCCGTGGAGGCTGGTCTTCGTCCGGGGAGAGCCGGCCCTGAACGCGGTGAAGGGCGCCATGTCCAAGGGGAACGAATGGACGAGCCGGGCTCCCCTGATCATAGTGGTCGCCTGCAGGGAGCAAGATGACTGCAAGCTCAGCGACCGCAGGAACTACTACATGTTCGACTGCGGGCTCGCAATCGGCCAGGTCGAGCTGCGCGCGACCGAGCTGGGATTGCTCGCACATCCGATCGCGGGCTACGATCCTCTGAAAGTGAGGGAAGCCCTCGGGATACCCGAGGAGTATGTCGTTATGACACTGGTGATATGCGGGTATCTCGGAGGGGACGAGGCGTTGCTATCCGAGAAGCAGAAGGGTTGGGAGAAGACCAGACCTGAGAGGAAACCGCTTGGAGAGGTCATATTCCTTGATAGGTGGGGGCAACTCTTACCCCGCGAAGGGCTGAGCAGCAAGTGAAACCTTATATCCCGCCCCTCCGCATCGGGTTTCCTAGCCTCTAGGAGGCGTTCTTGTGATAAGGCTTTATCGCGCGGAGGGCGGAGAGCTAAAGGTTCTCGAATCGGGCAACATGCAGGATGCCCTATGGATCGATGCGGTGGCGCCTACCCCCGAGGAGGTCGAATCACTGCACAATCGTTTCAGGCTCGACCTCCAGGACGTTGCCGACTGTCTGGACCCCAATGAGAGGTCGAGGATGGAGATCGAGGAGGCATACGACCTCCTGGTATTGAGAACTCTGCTCCCAGAGGAGCAGAACGGCGAAAGGGAGACACATCGCGTTCAGACGATGCCCATCGGTATTTTCGTAATCAAGGACAGAGTGATAACCGTCAGGCTGGTCTCCAGCTTCTCCCATCAGGAACTCACTTCTGAACTCAAGAGGAAGCCTAAGATCGAAGGTAAGGAGGACCTTCTCCTGCAGCTCATGCGGAAGGCCAACAGGGACATCGATCGCAGGGTCCGCCCGATGGAGCGGACACTATCGTCCATACAGCAGGACATCATGACCTCCAAGCGGTCAGAGGTCGCTCCGACAGCGTTCGTACTGAGCAACAACCTGATCGTCCTGAACATGGGACTGTTGGCGAACCTGAACGCCATGTCCATGCTTCCGAAGGCGAGGCACTTCAAGCTCAACAAGGATCAGCTCGACATCGTCGAGGACCTGGAGGACGACGTCGCCCAGCTGTACGAGATGACCACCATCTACAGGGAGGTCATGGCGAACCTTCTCAGCGCATACGAGTCCGCACTGGCGAACAACCTCCAGAAGGTCATGAAGACTCTGACGACCATCAGCCTCATACTCTTCATACCGATCATGATGACGGCCCTGTTCAGCATGAACCTGAAGCTGCCGCTGGAGTTCGACGACCCGTTCTCCTTCTGGGTGGTCATTTTGATGTCCGCGGTGTTCGTCCTGGGCATGTGGTTCGTGTTCAGGATGAAGCAGATCTTGTGATAATCTCGAAGAAAAGGCGAGAGCGTCAGCTCAATTCTTATCAACCCCTTAGTCAATCACCTATGACATGTCATTCGATCAGAAGTTCCTTAGCAAGGTCCGAAGGGAATTTCCCGCGGTAGAGGCCGACCCGACAGGAAGGAAGAGGGCGTTCCTAGACAACGGTGCAGGGACTCTCGTCACGCGGAGGGCCGCGGAGATGGAGACTGCCGCAAGGACCGATTGGAGCGCGAACGTAGGGAACCAGTTCTTGGAGTCGAAGGGCGCTGAGGACGCCATCCTCGAAGGGAGGAAGGCGGTCGCAGACCTTCTGCACGCTGAAGGCCCTGAGACGATCGTGTCAGGCGAGTCGTGCACGAGCCTGCTGTTCAACCTAAGCTACGCCATGAGCAGGAAGTTCTCCGGCGAGGGCAATGTGGTCGCAACTGGCTACGAGCACTTCGCAAACATCAACCCGTGGGTGGAACTGGGTGCCATCGGGCTCATCAAGGAACTCAAGTTCGCCAAGTTCGACCTCGACGCCGGTTTGCTCGACATGGAAGAGATGAAGTCGCTCATCAACAAGGACACGAAGATTGTGACCGCGACCGCGGCATCGAATGTGCTCGGCACGAGGACCGACCTCAAGGAGGTCGGGAAGATGGCCAAGGAGGTCGGAGCGTTCTTCGTAGTCGACGCGGTGCACCATGTCGCACATGGCCCGACAGACGTCTCTAAGATCGGCTGCGATTCCCTGGTGTTCTCGGGGTACAAGATGTTCTCGAGGCACGGCAGCTTCATGTACATGAAGCCGGAGCAAATGGAGAAACTCGTGCCGTACAAGGTCGACCCGTCGCCCAAGCACGGTCCAGAGAAATGGGAGATGGGCACGAGGGACCAGGCGATGTTCGCGGCCATCACGGGCACGGTCGACTATCTCGCCTGGCTGGGAGACCCGAACGCCAAGCTACCCCCGAACGCGGGGCCTCAGAGAGCGGCCAAGGTGAGGCAGGCGCTTGAGAGGATTGAGGTCTACGAGAGGGAGCTGACGAGGATAGTCCTGGATGGCTACGGCAAGTTGCTTGGCCTGAGGTACATACCTGGCCTCACGATCTTCGGCCCTAGGGAGGTGCCCAAGATCGGCAGGGACCCGACCTTCGCGTTCAAGCTGGAAGGCTATGAGGATCACGACTTGGCCAAGATTCTGTGGGATAAGTACGCGCTCGCAGTCGGTGCCGAGGATTACTACTCAAGGGTCCCGGCATTGTACAAGGCGAAGACAATGATGAGGGCAACCTTCGTGCACTACAACATGAAGCAGGAAGCGCTCGCGCTCCTGGAGGCTTTGAGCGAGCTGGCCGCGAAGAAGAAGTGATCCGCAAACAGAAATGAGAATGGGAAGGGGTTTGGGTCCAGCGCTCTACTTCTTCTGGTAGTACTTTGACCAGTCCGTCTGCTGGGATGTCGTCTTCCTCTCGTAGCTCTGCTGGGCTTTCTGACCGGGCTTTCTCTCCATCATGACCAGCACGACGACCACAATCGCGATAATGGCCGTCACGATGGCAGCGAGCCCGAACAGGCCTACAGGTATTGTCTTGCCCTCGCTCAGTACCAGCGCGTCTGAAGAGAAGGTCGGGTCATGGTCGACCACTGATCCGAATGGGAACGACATCCCGCCGAGCACTGCGAAGCCTGCGAAGACCGCACCGTTCTGGCCTATCGCCCAGATCGGCACGCCGCCCATGAGCTGCGAGTGAACGCCGTTGACCACATTGGCACCGTCAACTGTGACGTTGGAGACCCACTCGAACTTGCCGATCCTCGTGTTGTCCCCGCCGAATGTGAGGGTCGGGGTGGTCAGGCGCCTAGGGGTGGTGTACGTACCAGCGTTCTGATCGAGCTTGACATCGCCCGTGTTGTCCCTGCAGGTCGCGTATCCTTCCTCGTTCATGGTGCGCATCATGTTCATGAAGTGCAGCATGTTCATGTGCATCGCGGTCGCGAGCGCGGGCGGTACGTAGTTGCCCACGATGGCTCCGAACTCCATGAGGAGCGTCGGGTTCGTGTTCGCGCTGTCAATATCCCAGCCAGTGATCTTCTGGTCCCACTTGACATGGTATGTGACGATGTTGCCGGACACGACCTTGGGCTCCATCGGCTCGATTCCGGTGAACCACCACATGTTGCCCATTATGCCCCTTGTGACCGTCACCCTCCACTGGGGGATCGAGGCGTCATCTACCTGGACCATCTTCGCCTCCAGGTGGAAGGTCAGGGTGAGCTCGTTCAGCTTGTTGTCACTGGCCGGTCCCGTGTAGTTGTCCTCGGCTATATATGGCAGGTCAGTCGCGGTCAGGTCGAACGTCCAGCTCCTCGTGTCATCAGTCGTCTCCTCTACCACGGACGAAGCCGTCCACGCCGTTTTCAGGTCCACCCTCTTGTAGAGCTCCTCAAGGTGTATGTAGTCACCTGTGAAGTTGCCGTTCTCGTATACCCTTACTCCAAGGAAGGTTCCATTCGTCAACGCCTGCTCCGAGTCGTTGAACTCGAGCATGTCCTCGAGCTTCACTGCGTAGAGAGTCGCGACCTTCACGGTCTGGTTCGCCTTCACGAGGTTGCCCTCGCTGTCGTAGACCTGCGCGACGCCGAGATATCTCGCCTTAATCGCAACGAAGTACACGTTGTTGAGCGTTTCCTGTGTGCCCCACACCACTCCGAACGCGGCGTCAGTCCCGAACTTCACGAAGAAATGGCCTCCGCCGCCTAAGATCTCGGTTGGACCGCTCTCTGTCAGAAGCTTGTCCGTCACATTTCCGTCCGCTGCTGATACCGACGCAGGGATCGCGAAGACCCCGAGAAGCATCAGAAGCACGCCGACGACGGCGCCAGCACATGTCAATCCTCTTGCTCCAATCATGTTCTCACCTCGGATTGTCATCCTCGGGGTGAAATACTGGGGCCTAGGGTATATGAAGCCGGGTCGGTCTTTTGCAGTCGTTTTATCAGGGTCAGGGTTCCAGATTCCGTGTCCGAAAGGAGTATTAGGGTTCCCAATCGTACCAGTCCTCGATGCCCCGACTCGTGCTCTCCCAGAACGAGCGTCTGCTATTGCACCTGGCCGAGCTCGACCGGTTCAGGGATGAGCCGGATGTGCCCTTGGCGGCGTCGCAGGAGGGCATCGCCGAGAAGCTCGGCACACAGGTCGTCAACGCGTCGAGGGCCCTAGCCTCTCTCGAGTCGGAAGGGCTTGTCTTCGACAGGCTAGCACATGTCAGAGGGGCCCCCAAGCGCCGGAGGGCATATTTCCTGACGGAGAATGGCCGGGCTGCGGCTCTGGCAATCAAGACCGACATTGGCAAGAGGGGGGTCGTGATCGAGCACGCGGGGAAGACTCAGGAACTCTCTATCGAGGATGCCGTCAGAAGACTCACCTCTCTGCTCGGCAGGACCGTGGGCTTCTTCGAGGTTGTGGAGCTTGGCAGGGAGTTCGACACCATCCTGTCCTCCGCGTTGGCCGATTCGTCCCAGGCCAGAGTGTCCGCTAGGGAATTCGTGGTCAGGTCGCACGGTCGACCGAAGGTGGAGGCATTCTTCGGCCGCGAACGGGAGCTGAAGCTGCTGGAGGACTCCATGGACGGCAAGGATGCGGCAGTCATACTTCTGTGGGGCATGCCAGGCATCGGGAAGAGCACGCTCGCGTCCAGACTCTTTGAAGGCCTATCTGGGAGGAGATCCCTCTTCTGGTATTCCTTCAGAGAATGGGACACCGAGAACTCGCTCCTGGTCGCACTGGTCGATTTCCTCTCGGCGGTCGGAAAGAGCAACACATCGACGGCCTTCCGAAATGGTGCTCCTCTTGCTGAGCTGTACCTGCCTCTCGTGCACGACCTCTCGGACCCTGGGCTGGTGCTGTTCATAGACGATGTTCAGAAGCAGGCCGAGGATTTCTCAGGCGTGCTCCAGATCCTGGTCGAAGCTGCTCGATCTTCGGGCAACAGCAGGGCTGTCCTCGTGTCGAGGACGGTCCCGAAATCATTCTCAAGGACTGCTCCTGGCAACCTATCCATAGAGCTCACGGGTCTCGACCGTGATTCGGCGTGGAAGTTCGCCCAGAGCCTGAATGCGAAGGACAGCGTCAGGTTGGTCGAAGAGAGCCACGGTCACCCGCTGCTCCTCAATCTGATGGCGAGGGGTGGCATCGCGCAGGCAAAGGGGGACGTCGTCTCGTTCATCGAACGAGAAGTGTACTCCGCTCTTTCCCAGGACGAGAGGCGGATTCTCGGGCTGTTGTCCGTCTACCGCCACCCGGTCCCTATTGGTGCGCTCAGGGCCGCGGACTACGGAGTAGTTGCAGAGCTGAGGCAGAAGGCCCTAGTCATGGAGCAAGAGGATGGCATTTGGACACATGATTTGCTCAGGGAGTTCTTCTCATCTCACGTGGCTTCAGATGAGGAATCGAGACTGCATCGCGATGCTGGGGAGTTCTGTGAGCGGCAAGAGGGCATTGAGTGGAGTCTTGAGGCCCTGTATCACTGGGTACAAGCGGGCGAATGGGCCAGGGCAGGCCAGATCGCCACGGTGCACGCGGTCGAACTGGCGAAGGAGTTCCCCCAAGAGACCCTGGCACTTCTCTCGAAAGTGCACATCAATCGGCTTGTCGAGCGTGAGCGCGCAGAACTCCTGTTCATCAGGGGACAGATCAGCGAATCGCTCGGGATGCATGAGACCGCCCTTGTGGATCTCGAGTCAAGCCTGTCGCTTCTCGGAGAGGCGGACTCGGCGAAGAAGGCGCTCGTCCTCGGGGCACTCGCATCTCTCCAGTCAAGGGTCGAGCGATGGAGCGATTCGTTGGCAGCTCATCAGAAGGCCCTGAGGATCTACGAGCGCTCGAACGACAAAGAGGGCCAGGCTCGAGAGTGGATGAATATCGGCGGTGTTCACAGGAAGAAGGGCGAGCATGCCAAGGCGCGAGAGGCCTACGAGAAGGCCCTCTTAGTATCCTCGAAGGCCGAGGACAGGCCATCCCAGGCAGCGTGTCTGAACAACCTCGCGATGCTGGACTGGGATCAAGGCAGGCTGGGCGATGCTGAGCTGAGGCTCAAGGAATCCGCCAAGCTGGCTCATGCGGTCAAGGACAATGATGGCGAAGCATATGGTCTCGAGAATCTCGCCGGACTTCTAAGGGCGGAGGGCAAACTATCAGAAGCGGCGAGTGTCTTCCTCGAGTCGGCAGAGGCTTTTCGGAGATCAGGTGAGGTCGGCGAGTTCAAACGACTCGTGTCTGTCTCTGCGGAGACGCTGGGGATGCTGGGTAGATACGTTCAAGGGGCTGACCTCTGTGAGAGGACATTCGCTCGTACCGATCTGCGCAGGAGCAGGGGGCTGTTCCAGAGATCTCCCAGGTATGATGCCGGAGACGTGGCTCTTGTATCTACTCTGGTAGAACTGCTGAGGGCCGCAGGAGACCTCAGGCGTGCTCGCAAGGAGCTTGTCAGATACGAAGCGGTGGTGGACTCCATCGGCGATGTTGTTCTGAGAGCGCGAGAGCGACTCATGCTCGGAATTCTGCAGGAGGATTCAGGGGATTTGGACGGGGCGATGGAATCCTTGTCCGAGGCCGAGGAAATGCTTAGGGGTTTCGGAAATTACGAGGGCCTCATCGCGGTTCATATGAGAGGTGGAACGGTCGAGGAGAAGAGGGGCAACTACGAGGCGGCCGCCGAACAGTACGAGATCGCTGCGGGTCTTGCAGATCGTCTCGAAGACAAGGCTGCTCTGCGCATGGCGCAAGACAGCCTCGAATCAGTGGGCCGAGGCGTTTAGCCGCACACTCGGCTGCCGTTCCCTCGAGCTGTTGTCTTGAGCCTAGCCGGAAGATAGGGGTGATTCCCCCGAGTCAGTATCCGGAATACTTACGAAAAGAGTATATAGCGTCAGGGAGGTGATTTCAGTAGTCAAGGGGGAATCGAATGGCGGGAAGATCGTTGATAGCAATAGCCGTGTCTCTTGCTATGGTGACTGTAGTTCTGAGCGTAGTTGAAACTGCGTCGTCCGAGATCATCGCATCCGGACACTGCTTGGGTGGATACGGAGATGACTGGGCGAATGCGATTGAAATCGATTCGTCCGGCAATGTGTACCTTGCAGGCGAATACGCCGATGTGACGGACCAAATCACCAAGGGTTTCATCGCGAAATTCGCTGCAGATGGCTCCTTGGCCTGGAACCTTGGCCTTCAGTACCAGTCCTATTACACGTCAGTGACGGATATAGCTCTGGACGCCGACGGGAACGCCTATGTGTTGTTCTACGCGCCTGCGTCCATCCTCGCGAAAGTGACGTCTTCGGGAACGGTATCCTTCGCCAAGGAACTCACAGGGCTGTGGTCGCCCTACAGGGTGGCCTACAACCCGATGAACGGCGGAGCCATTGTCGTCGGCGACAAGCTCGATTATGGTCAAGGCGTCGTCGCCTCGTTCTCATCGACGGGAGTGGAGCTTTGGTCGAGGAACTTCGCAAGCTCTGATTTTGCCTCACCTTCGGGAGTCACTGTCGATTCCTCAGGTAACATCTATGCAGTTATGGACAGGAGCGGAGACAATGTCGGAGTCATTGAATTCTCCTCGACGGGAAACATCACAAGACAAGTCATACTGTCAACCGAATTCGCGCCGGAGTACTCCTGGGATATCGCGGTTGATTCGGCGGGCTATGTGTATGTCCTAGGCCTAGAAACGTATGGAATGCACACTCTTGTCGCGAAGATGACGTCAGCGCTCGAACCGATATGGACGGAGTATCTCGTGTCCGATACCTCTTGGCAGGAGTGTCTTAGGCTAGCGATTTCCTCCGACGGATCCATCTTTGCGGTCGGACAGGGCACAGCACCCACCGCCAACTACTCCGGTGCGATAAGCTTCCACCTAGCGAGCGACGGAACGCTGTTGGAGTCATCAATCTATGACGGCGGCGGCGTGAGCATGCTCTACTTCAATGACGCCGCGGTGAGCTCGACAGGCGCGATTGTGTTTGCTGGGCTGTGCTATGGTTCGCCGGTCCTGATACCTACCCCGATTCCGGACGAGACCGCGGTTCCCCCAACAGGGGCATGGATAAGTGACAGCACCGCATGGTCGGCCTACTCGATGGGGGTTGTGTCCGCAACATTGGGTGCATTTGTTCCAGACGCTGTGGTCGACAACTACGACACCAGCTACGGACTCCAGGCTTGGTTCGGGAGGGTCGGTGTGCCCGAGCTCTCCGCGTCCATCGTCTACAGAGTCTCAGGCCAGGACAGCGCCAGCTTCCAGTTCAGAGGGTCGGTAAGCGGAGGCCAGAAGCCGTACACATTCTCGTGGAGCTTCGGCGATGGCGCATCCGGAACGGGGAAGAAGGTGGCTCACACATACAGTGGCCCAGGCCAGTATGCAGTCATGCTGACGGTCTATGACTTTCAAGGCAAGTTCGGATATGCGTCCGCTGTCGTGAGCGTATTCGGGCCTCCAGTGATCAACTATGTGAGTACCTCATACCCGGTCTACGTCAACGCCGTCACCTGGTTCTCTGCAAATGCGTACGACCCAGATGGTGGTGCGATCGCAAGCTACGCGTGGGATTTCGGGGATGGCACGAGCACAGTCCTCGTTGATCCGTGGGCGGACCATATCTACATGACTGCCGGCACTTACTTGGTCCAGCTGACGGTGACGGATGACGAGGGAGACACTGCGTACTCCCAGACTATGGTCGACGTGTTGGCCTATCCGAACATTCCGCCTGTTGCGATGTTCTCCTTCTATCCGACCCCGATGGTCGGGAGCCCGGTCACGTTCGACGCGTCGTCGTCATATGACCCGGATGGGTACATCGTCCAATTAGTTTGGACGTTTGGTGACGGCTACAACGCGAACGGATCCGTAGTTACTCATACCTACGCGGCCGCTGGGACGTACTTTGCGTCATTGGCGGTGACTGACAATCTAGGTGCGACGGCGTACGCGATGATGAATGTCACCGTCTACCAGCAAGGAGCGGCCAAGGACTGGACATTCCTCGTGTATCTTGACGCCGACAACAACCTTGAGGAAGTGGGGTCTGTCGACTTCATGGAGATGTCAGCAGTTGGTTCCGATGCGAACATCAACATTGTGGTCGAGATGGACCGCACCCCGAACTATGACTACTACTACGGCGACTGGACGACCACTAAGAGATTCTACGTGAACCAGTGGATGACGCCGGACGGGTACAATGCACTCCAGGACCTCGGCGAGATGAATATGGGTGATCAGCAGACACTTCTCGACTTCATCGTTTGGGGTGTCTCAGCTTATCCGGCGGACAATTACGCGCTGATCCTGTGGGACCACGGTGGTGGATGGGACGGAGCAGTCTGCTGGGATGACACCAATTATGATGTTCTAACTCTGGACGAGGTCGAGTCTGCGTTGGCCCAGGCGAGCAATGCCACAGGTTCTCGCATCAACCTGTTGGGATTCGATGCGTGTTTGATGGGAATGGTTGAAGTGGCCTACGAGGTAATCGAATACGTGGATTTCATCGCGTTCTCAGAGGAGACGGTTCCGTGGGACGGGCTGCCTTACAACACTGTATTGTGGGATCTCAAGGCGAATCCGATGATGTCCGCGGTCGAGCTGGGAAACGTAATCGTGTCAAGATACATGGAGTTCTACAGCAACGAGTCGATGGGCGACCCATATGTCACGATGTCATCAATGGACATGTCCGCATCGGGCCCGCTGTACACAGCAATCGAGCAGTTCTCGAACGAGCTGCGCATGGCTATACCGACCGAGCAGACGCAGATCCTCAGCTGGATGTACTATACCGAGTACTTTGCCTATGCTGACTACATTGACCTCTATCATTTCGCGCAGATCGTGTCTGAGAACACATCCTTCGAGTCTCTGAGGAACGCGGCGTTGGCAGTCATGTCTGCCGTCGATGCCACGCTGACATCTGAGGGGCACGGGTTCATGCACCCGAACGCGCACGGGCTCTCGATATACTTCCCGCTGGCCAACTCGTCGTACCTCGAATATTACGCCAGCACGCTGGACTTTACGGCAGCGTTCTCATGGGATGAGTTCTTGATTGAAGAGCTGGCAGCGAAGGACGACCAATACGAGCCCGACAACGACTATACGCAGGCCACGCCGATACTCCACGGTGAGACGCAGATTCACAGCATAGGGAACGGCGGCCTGGACGTCGATTGGTTGGTGTTCGAGGTTGCCGAGCCGAGCCTCGAGGTCCGCGTGAACACGTCCGGCCTGCCCGGAGTGTACACCGACACCGTGCTGATGCTGTACGATGTCTACGGAGTGCCGTACTACCCGATTGCGACCGACGACGACTCAGGACAATACGGCTGTTCGATGATCCAGATGTTCCTGTCTCAAGGGACTTACTACGTGAAAATGACATCGTATGGCATGGGATTCGAGATCCCTTGGTACGGCGTGTCCGTCTACATCGGTGACATCCCGAACATACCGCCTTATGCATGGATCGATTACTGGCCGTATGATCCCGGCGTAGGGACCCAGATCTACTTCAGCGCATACGCGTACGATCAGGATGGATACATCGCAGATATCGTCTGGGACTTCGGAGACGGCACTTCGGCCGTGGGCGGGCAGAACTACACGCTGCATGCGTACGACGCTCCAGGTGACTACACCGTCGTGCTCACGGTGACCGACGATGATGGTGCAAGCACAACCGCGTCTGCGATTGTGCATGTTGTGATGAACCTCGTGCCCGTTGCGGCAATGGACTACTACCCGTCCTTGCCCAACCCGTACGAGACGGTGTACTTCGATGGGGGCGACTCGTACGATCCCGACGGCTACATCCAGTACTACTACTGGGACTTCGGAGACGGATACACGATCTTCTCATACAGCAGCTACACGAACCACTACTACTATCAAGGCGGCCTGTACCTTGTGACGCTCACTGTGACTGATAACAGGGGCGCGACGAACAGCACATCCGCCTGGATACACGTGAACATGCCTCCTGTGGCGGTCATCGTGCCATCGGTTGAGACGGGGAAGGTCGGAGCGGCGGTCACATTCGACGGCTCTGGCTCATACGACCCTGAGGGCTCGCCAATCATGGTATACTCGTGGTACTTCAGCGACGGTGGGAACGAGACCGGCCCGGTCGTGACGCACACGTTCTACGATGTCGGATACTACGATGTCTATCTTCAGGTGCGCGAGGCCAATGGCAGCTGGGGATACTCCTCGCTGACCTTTGCGGTGACCACCGCTGTTCCGCCTGCCGCAATTATCGCCTATTCGCCGTCGAGCCCGCTCGTAGGCCAAGAGGTGCTGTTCGACGGGCGCTCGTCCGTAGATCCGGACGGGTCAATCGTGACATACATCTGGCAGTTTGGGGACGGGGTCGTCGCTACTGGAGATCAGGTGGTGCACGCCTACTGGGCACCGGGGACGTATGAGATACAGTTGACCGTGATAGACGAGGACAAGCTGATCGACAAGAGCGTGACCAAGATAACGGTGGTGTCGAAGCCCGTCGCGGGCTTCGAGTACTCTCCAGCGGCGCCGGTCGCGGGTCAGGAAACCACGTTCTATGCAGTCGGCTCGTACGACCCGACGGGCATAACGCTCTATGTGTGGTCCTTCGGGGACGGCACCTATGCTCAGGGATGGCAGGTCTCGCACACCTTTGCTGCGATAGACGACTACACAGTAACGCTCACCGTGACGAACGCAATGGGAGTCCAGACGACTATCTCGAAAACGGTCTCCGTCGCGGCAGCGCCATTGGCGCCGGCGGAGAGCAACGTGTCCGACATGGTCTGGGATGAGCCTTCCGAACCCAGCATCGAACTGCTCGTGCTGGTGCTCTGCGCGATATCGATGGCGGTCGGGTGTCTGGTCGGTGACGTAACCGTCTGCCTCGTGCAGCGGAGAAAGGGCGCCTGAAGGTTGGAGCGGATCTATCCAAAGGAAGGCCAGAAAAGGCCTTGCAGCGCCGAATCAGAGGGTGTCACGTCGGAGGTTGAGGATTACTCCTCTCCTCCGACTCGCTCCACCTCTTCGTAGTAGGGTAGCCTCTCCCCCAGCCTGTCCCTCGCCTTCCATATGGGACCTTTCGGCTCCTCGATGATCATCAACCTGAGGATCCAAAGACGCCTGTCCATCGATTCCCGCTCAGCCCGGTCCAGCTTGAAATGGTCGTAGAACTCCGGCAGCCGGTCCAAGTTCCTGAGCACAGTGTGATAGAGCCCCCAATCGTGCGCGCAAAGCTGTGCGATGTACCTCGCGTTGATGACACCCTCGCGGTCATCAACGCCGATCTTGTGATCCCTGAAGAGTGAGAACAGGTCGTGGAAGTCCTTCTCGTCCATCTTGACCACCTGGGCCTTCGTAACGAACAGATCGGAGAGGGATATGGTGTACGGATCGATGCCGAGCCGTCCTCTGAAGTCCAGGGTCTGGTCCATCCTGAACTTGTCCAGGAACACCTCCACATGGCGGTCGTTGACATGGTCCTCGAACTTCAGTCTCTGCCCACCATGGAGGGCGTTGAACTCCTTGTCAGGGACATACCCGAGATCGAGAAAGAGCCACATGATCCGAGAAGCCTGGGAACTGAGGCCTATCAGGTCGATGTCAGAATACGGCCTGTCGCAGAACGAAAGGCTGGTGCATTGCATCCGCACGGCGAGACCGCCCATCAGCCTTAGCTGGACCTCGGCGGTCCTTGCACGGTCGATTATGCGCTCGGCCTCGTCGGGCATATCCTTCAGAGGCGTTCCATCTTCAGAAGTGACCTCTTTCTCGGTCATGCGCAGCCGTATCCCCGCGATTCACTTCAACCTTATCAGGTATTCGGCAATCCCGTAACCTACCTTGTCACCGAGCTTGTACTTGGCAAGCGTCTCGAACATTATCGGAAGGTTCTTCTCGAGACCGCTCGTGAAAGGAAGCTTGGCGGTCCTCAAGACATCTCCTTGGACCTCGTACACCTTCCCTTTGTTGTTCGTCAACCAGACCTTGAGGTTGTCCGGTCCTCCACCCTTCGCGTACTCGGTGACTACTTCTGCTCTAACAATCGGCTCGTTCTCTCCATTATTGTAGATGTACCCGGCGTCCACGACCCGCTGGTCGACTATGAGCTTCGTCAGGTTGAACGCGAAATCCTCCGAGAACTGGCACGAGAGCCATATCCATATCGTCGGAGCGACCCAATCCCCTACGCCCCACGAATGGTCTCGTTCTCCCAGACCGCTGAGGATCGTCTTCTGCCCGTCCAACGTGAGTTCGCCCTTCAATCTCCCGAACTGCTCCATGTGCTCGGCGGCCGCGATCAGCGAGAAGGTCTCCCTGTCCTCGGCCTTGCTCAGCGCATAGTCATACACGTCGTTCGCCCCCTCAAATCTGAGCGAGAGCGCGACATTCTGTTTTTCGACCGTGCTCCCGACCGTCTTTCTCATGGCTCCTGAGTATTCCAGCAGCCATTCTTTGTCCGGAACTACCTTATGATACCTCAGGCCCGCGACCTTGAGGTCGGGCCTGTCGTAGGCTGTCGTCTCTTTCGCTCCGACCGTGGTTCCATCAGGCATGATGAGGTAGCAGAACATGTTCTTCTCCCATCTGTTAGGCTTGATCCCTATCCTCATGAACGCGCAGATGTCTTTTTCCCGGTCATACATATTGAAGTAGAAGCTCTCGTTCCAGTCTATGTGACCACCGAATTGATGCACGATGTCTGTCTCGGCCGTGTTCCTGATCGCTTCCTTCGCCAATTTGGATTACCGAATCCAGTATCCCCTCCGGGGCTGAATATACCTGCGGTATAGGCGCGAGCGGTCGAGCTCCGCCCGCAACATGGACCCAGTTTATCATCCCTATTGCGTCCGCCGATAGCACCATCTTCCTTCCCAGGGATTATCCAAGTTCGAAAGCGGCCACCGCAAACGCCTTGCTCACATCGGGCCCGTAGCGGCTCTTGCCACGAATCATCATGGGGATATTCCATGACCTTTCTATTGGCAGCGTTCTGATGATTCGTCCGGCCTCCGAGTTCCTCGCAAAGGTACCAGAGTACAGTATTCCTTCGCCGATCGTCGAGAGCACCGCCATGAAGAGGTCCTCGGCATCTCCCGGCTTGCCGCTGAGGCACGCCCATGGGCCGAGGTCATGCCCCACGTGGTCTGGCCGGGCGAATATGTATCCATCTATTCCATCACCGTGTTCGAGCTTGAACGCGCTTTTCTGGGAGTGTTTGTGGAGGATCCTGAGTACGCGGCTTCGGTCGTCTCCGAACAACTCGCGATCGATCGAGATGATCTCATCGAGGTCCTTCGAGGTGATGGGGGTGCAAGCCGTCGACTTCCTTCCCACATGCCCCTTTTCCAGTCTCGAATGAACGCAGAAGATCTTGTCCCTCGAAGTGAATCCGTGTCTTTCGTAAAGCTTTGACCCTTCCGCGGTGGCATAGAGCATCATCGATTCGACTCCTTTCCTCTCCATGTATTCAGTCGCTGCTGTCACGAGAGCATCGCCAATCCTCTTGCGCCTCGACTTTCCCGTGACGATCAGATGGCCTATCACGCCCGTGCGCGAGTACGTGACCGTGGTGACGAAGCCGAGGCGGTCCCTGCCGTCTTCGTAGATGAAGCTGCCTTCGGGATCGAGTTCGAGCATCAGCCCGATCTCTTTTGGCGTGTAGTTCCATCCTTCCTCGACGGTGAGGCCGACCGCGAAATCGATGTCCTCTCTGGATTCGAGAACCCTTATGGCCAATCGATCAACTTCCTTTGTCTTCTGGCGGGGTGATTGTTGAATCGGTATATCAGGTGTGTGAACCCGCCCTTAGCAGTTCTCCCCTTGGAAGAAGCGAGATCATGCAGCGAAGCCTGTCCTCTCCAAAGGGTCTATCTCCCATAGCGTCAATTCACTGCGCTGGTGTCGTAGATGAATGTGGTTGACCTGTCGACTGAGTTTGAGAAGCTGTATTTCGTCTGTCTCGAGGATTGGTCGCAGGAGGTCAAGGAACAGGGAGACCGGAAGGAGCATTGGTACAATAGAATGAAGAGCAAAGGGTTGAGGGTCAAGCTCGCCATCGATGACAATGGAGTTGTCGGCGGAATGATTCAGTATGTTCCGATAGAACTGTCGAATGCAGAGGGAAGAGACCTCTATTTCGTCAACTGTATTTGGGTTCATGGACACAAAGAGGGGAGGGGTGACTTTCGCGGAAGAGGTATGGGGAAAGCCCTTCTTTCAGCAGCCGAGCAAGATGTCAAAGCCCTTGGCCGGAAAGGGTTGGTCACGTGGGGGATATCCTTGCCGTTCTTCATGCGTGCCAGGTGGTTCAAGAAGCAAGGTTATGAGGTCGTAGACAAGGATGGCATCTCGGTGCTTCTCTGGAAACCATTCACCCAAGATGTGTCTCCGCCCAGATGGATCAGGCAAAGGAAAGCACCGAAGGTTATCCCGGGCAAGGTGAGCGTCACCGTTTTTGTCAATGGATGGTGTCCCGCACAGAACATGGTTGCCGAAAGAGCACGAAGGGCCGCCGCAGAATTCAAGGAAAAGGTTGTGTTCACGGAGATGGACACATCAGACAGAGGGGTTTTCCTAGAATACGGGATTTCGGATGCCATGTTTGTCGATGACAAGGCGATCCGCACAGGACCACCGCCTTCCTATGATAAGATAAGGAAGCAAGTCATGAAGAGAGTCAATAGGTTGAAAGCGAGCTAGAATCCGCATTGCGCGAACACCGACATGATGCGTGAGTGTGGACCGGGCGAGAATGGAACATGCTAGAGCCAGACATACGTTATCTCGATTCAATCAAATCGGAATTGCACCAAGGCGTCTGCAAACCTCCTCCTTTTCCAGTTTGCATTGTTCACCTAGGTAGCAGAGAGCCGCTTTTTTACAGGCAACAAAACGGGATTCGAGACTCGCTCGTTTCGTGCCGGCAGGTAGAGCATCCACCTCCAATCACCGGTTGATTCCGGACCAATATCCGGGACCAACCACGAATCATACTCGAGAGATAGTAGGGAAGAATGGGTCTGGTGACAGCCGTTGAGAAAGGCACAGTGAATGCTGGCTTATGACAAGATCGAACCCCTTCGGACCCGACTACGACCGACTCTTGGAGAACTCGATCCCTGACATCTCACCAGTAATCCTGCCATCTACTATGGTCATTCTGCCATCCCTTCGTCGAGCTATTGTTTGATCACAATCTGGCACTGAAGGGATGGCTCCTAGTCGTTCCGAAAAGCCCAACGTTGGCATAATAATCTGGATACGTCAAAGAGCGACTTTACGAACTACTGAAAGTGTTTTCTCTGTGATTGCATGCCCAGCTGGCTGTTGGGGGGCGAGGCACCATCTTCTCACCTTCGCTGCGGATAGCTTCCACCAGCCTGCGTTCCAGACATCGGTTGGCCCAGCACACTCGCTCGCTGTGGACTGCCGGGAAACGACGATCCTCTCCCTGGGGATGATCACGGTTGGCGCACTCGTTGCCGGGATGACACTGCTCAGAGAATGAGTCAGCCCTGGAAGCTTGTCCCCACCATCCAACCATTCTCCTTGTCGCTGACATCAAGGTAGTAGTATGTGTTCGGGTCGAAGGTGGGTGAAGATGGGGTCGCTATCGTGAAGAAATCACCTTGGTCGATCTTGCCATTTCCAGTCAGGTCCGTGAGGTTTAACCAGACCGTGATCGATGTAAGGGTCTGGGGAGGGAAGTGATAGGTGACTCTCGTGCCATCGTCGAGATTCTTGGAGGACGGAAGCCAGAAGACCGTGTTGCTGGCATCCTGGAGCTCTATTAGAACATCGCTCCAGCGCGTCTCTGTCCTGACGGACTGGAAGGTGACTTGCACACCATTAGCTATCTCCTCGATGTACAGCGATACAGGCGACACAGGGGGGATTTCGTCGCCTCCGTATAAGCCAAAGAACATGACCCAATAGAGCACTATCTGAACGACGATTATCCCAATGACAATCGCTGCGATGGTGATAAGCATGCTTCTTTCACGAACCCTAGTCCTTTCGGCAGGGCCTGTGTCCAGCTTGTAGATGTACCCACAGTAGGGGCAGATGTTCGAGTCTGCAGGCATAGCCTGGCTGCATGCAGAACACGCGATTGTCCCGGAAGAACTCGTCTCGGTCATCGTCCTCCTCCTTCAGCGGTGACATCCCGTTGCATTCCCCTCGTCTCCCATCATCCGGTCATGGCCGCAGCGATCTTGTTCTCGAACTCCCTCTGGTTGCTGAGGTGGCGGTCGAAATCCCTGACAGCCATGTACCACCAGGCAAGAATGAACAGGCCAAGGGTCAGGAAAGACAACACAAGGAACACGACCGTTGGCCTCTTCTTCGAAGCTGACGAGTATGAGGCACCGGCCTCGCTCCCGATGAGGGCCACAGCCTTGTTGAGGTGTTCTCCGAACTCACGCAATCTGACGTCATGGTCGTTAAGCCCAATCTTGAAGAGGAATACCAGCTGAGGCAGGGCCGCGCCCAGTGGGTAGAAGAGTATGAAGGACACACCGCTCCAGTTGCCCAAGACGTCGAGGTATGTAAGTGTGAACAACACGGCACTGAATGCTCCCGCGAGCAGGATGGGCGTCAGAAAGACGATCAGGAACCATGCTAGGGGAGAACGGCGCTTCTCCTCGGAGACCGCCCGTCGGTGGAGGTCGGTCATTGCGCCAACCTGCGATGATATGGTAGATGCGCTGCTTGGCCCAGATGCCATGACCAGGTACTGTACGAGACTAAGCCTCAGCTGTTCCTCCCGCTTGCAGTGGTTGTTCTGACGATCTAGCAAGGTGTACGCCAAGACAGCAAACAGTATCACGGTAATCCCAAGCATTGTGGTCGATATCCCAGAGGCCATTGCAAGCCACACGAAATCAGAACGTGTATCAGTCTCTTCTTGGAAACCAGCGACAACATAGGCAGCCAAGACGAAGTACACCACGATCATAAGGCTGGGAACAACCACCCACCATCTCGATACGGGGAGGTCAGTCTCATCTCTGGCCCGAATCGAGTACAGAACGTTCTGCTTTGCGAGGTCAAGGCCCGAGCCTGATACTGCTGCAACCGGGAACAGCCTTTGTGGAGGCGGTGAGGGTTCAGCAGTAACTTTCGGAGGGGACGGGGCTCTTAATCTCCTCCAAAGAAGCACAACCACCACGGTCACTGCGGCCGCAGCGACAATCCCAGCGATGATCATGTATATCGTGTGGTCACGCTCTAGCTCGACGAACGCTCCCGGGACTGGACGTACCAGCGGATACCTGTCCTGATCGAAGACGGAAATGGTGTACGGCTCGTCCACGATCCCGTCACTGCCACGTTGATCCTGGTTTGGACCAGACCTCTTATCCGGACCAGTGTGGTCATCCCAATAGTTCCCACCACCCGGGTACCCAGAGTCCCACGAGACCGTACTACCCTCGGTTCCTCCAGTTGCGGCCTGTAGTGGGTTGTCCACGATGTTGTTGTGGTATATCTTCAACCTGTGTGAGTACCAGATGTGCAGCCCCTCATACCGATTCGAAGCAACATAGTTGCGGCAGATCTCCGAATCGTTCGACAGGTAGGTGGTTATCCCGTAGAGGTTCTTAGTCAGGAAGTTCCCGAGAATCGTGATATTGTTGGACATCTCAAGATAGATACCCGATGTGTGGTTGGAAACTCTGGCACCTTCGACGGTGCCGTTGGAAACATGGTCGAGCAATATGCCGTAGAACCCGCCAGTCTGCTCCGTGTTCTCAAACGACACACGCACATTGCGTACCACGAAATAGGCGGTCGTGTTGTATATCCTGATGCCGTTCTCCCAAGCTGTCCTGATCTCCCAACCCTCGATGATGTATGGGTCGGATTCAGTCCCTGAGCCGCTCGTAACCCCGTTGCCGTATGTGAACTGTGAGTCGGCTTGAATCTCTATCGCGGAATGGGGCGTGCATGCAAACGCAAGCTCTGGCACATTGACCACAAACACCAAGGACGCGGCGACGAGCACACAGGCTACCATCACGGCTCTTCCCAATGACCTGACATCCCGGCCCTTTCGATGCGCCAACCCCAGGAACATGCCTATCGCCCCATTCTACAAACCCACCCGCCATTCTCGTTGACAGGCAGGTATCAACATCTCCGAAGGTAAGACGTCGACGAAGATACTTCTGTGAGTTTGGAAGAATCTTCCAACATCCAACATACTACCCCCTGCCCATCTTCCTTCGATGAGCCTTTCTGGGACCCGGCCTCCTAGTCGCAACGGGGCAGAGCCTTTTGCGCTCGCCAAAGAGGTCTTCAGGGTCGTCAAGGATATCAAGTTCAACCTCCGGTGGACACTCATATTCATCATATGGACGCTCGCCGTCCTGATTCTCTGGGTTGTGAGAGGTCTGTACGCGGAGCAGCCATTCGAGGATACCCTCTTCATAGTGCTGATCAACCTGGCACTGCTGATATGGGCGCTGGGTCTGTTCAGCCTCTACAACGTCATCCGTGGAATCCGAACACTGGACGTATTCGAGGACAACTACTTCACTTACGCTTACTTGAGCATGTTCGAGTTCACGCCTAGCAATGGAAAGAACACCGCTGAAGAAGTTGTCGAGAGATTGGAGGAAATCCACACAGACATGAAGGTGGCCATTTCAAAGGATCCCAGCGCTGTGAGGTACAATGTCCTAGCTGGAAAGGGTGAGGAGGAGAAGTTTGATGCCGTTATCCAGTTCAGAGCGTCGGGATCGAGATGGCCATGGTGGAAGAACTCGGCCGCATTTGTGAAGGTCATTGAGAACGGCAACGCTCAGGTCGAGCCGGACTTGCTGAAGGATCTTGCTAGGAACGTTCGCTCGCTAGCAGAGAGCGAGAAGACCGATGTTTTCAGAGTCATGCTGATTGCACAAGCGAGATACTCCGATGCGACGATTGAATATGCCTCGAGAGCAAAGGAGTGGGCCGGAGACGAGGATATTTGGCGCGCCCTCGTCCTCCTGAAGAAGGGAGAATTCGGTTATCAGATAGCCTGGATGCCGAGGCTGTCGCTACCTGGGAGATAGAAGGATTAGCAAGCTGAGCCTCTCTCTATTCTCGATCCACCAATCAATGCCTTGCTCGCTGATCTTGTATGCAACTCCATCTCCAACCGGCATTCGCTCAACGAACTGGAGTTTGACGAGGTCCTCTATGCACGCTTTTATGTCCTGATCTCTCAGGGTGACATCCATCATCCTCTGAACGTCCTTGGTGATTCTATGGACGTAGACTGGAGGCTGGTCCCGCCGTTCGGCCATGTACTTGAGAACCCAGAACCGCCGAATCGCGCGCCTCGCAATCTCTTTGGTCGCCTCCTTGTTCTCCTCCAGTGCCACGCGAATTGATGGTATTCTTCGAATATAAAATCAATCTCAGGCCGTGGTGAAAGCACTCGGATCTGCGGAAAGGGGAGGAAAGGCGACCTGTTTTCTACCGGTAAGAAGATGAATCCCGACCCCCTGTCGTTTTATATCGACAGATAAAGCATCGAGCTTTAGTCACAGGCAGATTCCAGGCAATAATCCGGGCTTTCGCACTCTTCAATCCAAGATGATGGCTCAATCTTCAAGTCACAATTGGCACATTGAGCCGAGTCCATGATGGGAATCCGGCTCCTTCTGAGTCCGAGGACGTGTTTTGAATTGAACTCGTGCAATCCAGCTTTGGTACGACAAGGTGTCAATTCGGGTCGAAAAACGAAGCCAGTGGACCGGGCGAGAACTGAACTCGGCCGAGCCAGACCTTCAAGTGCTCGGTTCAATCAGATTGAAATTGCACCAGACGTCCACAAACTCCTTTTTTTCATTTCGCACTGCAATTCGCCAGGATCGAAGGGAGCTGTGTTCACTCTTGGAAATATGGTCCATTCTCAATCAGCGGACCATTGCGCTAAGACAGGCTAATCGCGTCCAATCAATGTCATGATAGATCATGATACATCATGTCACGGCGATTGACGATGGCTGAAGCAGCAACTCTGAAATAACAGCAGCAGGCACAGATATGCCACCTCGAGGGTGGTTCAAGGAGGGGGTGAATCAGAATGAGAAAGGTAATACCCGCTGCGCTCGTAGCCTGCATGCTTGCCCTGCTGTCCGCGCTATCGGTTCCGGCCGTGCAAGCATCGCCGGTCATGAATGCGGAAGGAACCTTGACATGGCTAGTAGTGAACTTTGAGGGACAGAGGACAGCCGGCGTCAACACGATCTATCAAGGGACGAGCACGGTTGCCGCTGGTGGAACATTCACGGGAGCCGTCACGGATGCTTGGGTGGAGGTGTGGCACACAGATTTCCTCAACCTTCGCGATGTGCTCGCGTTCACGGGAACAGTGGATGGCAAATCGGGCACGTTGACTATCCGTCTTGTCGGGACTGCGACTCTGCCCGACCTTGAATGGACAGGCCAGTGGGCGATCATCAGGAGCACAGGCGATTTGGCGAACCTTGAAGGACAAGGAACTTGGTGGGGAACAGGCAACAACGTCGAATACTCCGGACTGATACAGTTCGAATAGGCGACAATCCCAGGCAAGCCGCGTAGGAGCAAAGACCCGGCTTCGGTTAACCATCGTCCAAAACTCCATTCCTTTTACTTCGCCGTGTTCTTCTCTTTCGAAGTAGAATCAGACTAGCCTGGAAAGTCAAACGTCAAGCCTTGCTCGAAACCAGGCAAGTGCTAGGAGCCGGAAGTGAACCGAGAAATCTGACGGTCTTCCTATAAGATGATTGTTGCACCGAGCTAGACTCATTTTTTTGCCTCCAATGGACGAAGCCTTGGTCAAACTCGCGACGGGCAGCAGGGAAGTGAGTTCGCAAGGGAAGCCTTATTACTTAGTTCCAGTCATGAGGACAGCGGGTGGTAACATGTCGAGTCCCAAGAACAGTGGTAGCAATCCGCCGGTCACGCGCGGGTGGCTGGCCTTTTGCGTAGTGGTGAGCCTTGTGCTCGGTGTCGTCCTGGGTTATCTTCTCAGCCCCAAGGATGACACCTCTGAAATCGAACAGCGTGTTGGCGACCTTGAGCAGGAGCTCGCGAGCATGCAGAACAAGACCGAGATGATTGAAGGCGCGATCACCGGCGGGGAGCCGCTCGAGCAGCTAGCATGCGGTATGTACCTCCTGCTCCCCGGCATTCCTGGTGGTTCCGAGGACATAGATCACAAGGACTGGATCTTGATCATGTCGTACTCCTACGAGGGTGCCAAGGAATCGGACGTTGCCGCGCCTGAGTATGGTGCCTTCTCAATAACGAAGTATGTGGACAAATCGTCCCCGAAGCTGGCAGAGGCAATGAACACTGGGGAGTTATTCCGTGAGGCAAGACTCGTGATAGTCTCCGGCAACGGGACCAATATGACCTATCTGCTGGAAGATGCCAAGATCACGGGCGTTCGGGTTCACTCGGCAATTGCAGGAGTGAGCATGATCCATTTGGAGGAAGTAAGCTTCACCTATGAGAAGATCAGGTGGGTATACACTTCCCCGGGGACTGCTGACACCGCGCCGGAGAGTGTCTCGAGCGGCTGGGACATCGTCAAGAATAGTCCCGCGTGACGAGTCAGGTCATCTGGCATGGGCATGAAGGTTCTGGACTTGCCCTGCCTCCCATCCTTCGTGGTAGCCGTGCGCCTACCTGAGAGACTGGGTTGACTCAGTCGGAGGACCTGTCCAGAATTGAACTCGTGAAACCCAGCTTCGGAGTAGCAGAGCGTCAATTCATGTCAAGAAACAAAGCCAGTGGACCGGGCGAGATTTGAACTCGCGACCTCCCGCATGCCAAGCGGGCGATCTGCCGCTGATCTACCGGCCCATGTGGATTGCGATGTATATGGTAGGTCTAGTTAAAGATTGCCGATATCACCGAAGTGCCCTCAGGCGAAGTCTACCAGCTTCTTCTGGTATCTGACCTTCTCGCCAGGCACGGCTATAGGATACTCTTCCGTGAGACAAGCCAAGCAGAGGTCTCCGGAAGCGAGCCCTATCGCTTCGACGAGTCCGTCGACCGATAAGTATCCGAGGCTGTCGGCCGTTATCATCTTCCCGATCTCCTCGACGGTCCTTCCCGTCGCCGCGAACTGGTCCCTGGTCTTCATGTCTATTCCGAAGTAGCAGGGCGCCCTGATCGGTGGAGAGCCGATCCTGACATGTACCTCCTTTGCTCCCGCGTTCCTAACCAGCTGCACTATCTGCCTTATGGTCGTGCCTCTGACGATCGAGTCGTCCACGAGGACGATTCTCTTGTCCTTGATTACGCTTTTGAGCGGATTTAGCTTCAGCATCACGCTCGTGGTGCGCTCGGACTGCTCGGGCATGATGAAGGTCCTCTCGACATATCTGTTCTTCATCAGACCCTCTGAGTAGGGGATGCCCGATACCTCGGAGTACCCGATCGCGTGAGATCTTCCGGAGTCCGGGATTGGGACCACCACGTCAGCTTGGACAGGTTGCTCCTTAGCGAGCTTCTGGCCGATCCGTCTCCTGACCTCGTAGACGAGCTTCTCCTCGATCGTGGAGTCCGCGCGCGCGATGTACACCCACTCAAACATGCAATGAGCTCTGCCTTTGGCCAGCCCAGTCTTCGTGGATTTCGCCTCGCCTGGCAGTAGCTCGATGATCTCTCCTGGCTCGACATCTCGGATGAACTCGCCGCCCAGGGTGTCGAAGACGACGCTCTCCGAAGCGGCCGCGTAGCCGACCTTGGTGCGCCCGATGCAGAGCGGTCTAAAACCAAGAGGATCTCTGATGGCGAACACTCGATTATCGATCATGATGGTCATCGAATATGATCCCTGGAGCATCGACATCAGGTTCTTCAGCGATTTCACGGGGTCTCCGGTATTCGCTATGTCGTTTGCCAGAAGCCTTACAGCAATCTCGGAGTCAGACGACGTTATGAACGCCCATCCTTTCTTCTTCAGCTCGTCCATGATCTTGTCGGCGTTGACGATCTCTCCGTTGTGACACAATGCGATGTCCCCGTAGTTCGTCGAGA
>Ga0315296_10000857_pt1 | contig 27273 bp, 32 predicted proteins | sample YL17G14_18_MG_FD_203921 | JGI IMG/M metagenome (GOLD analysis project Ga0315296, IMG submission 203921) | Sediment microbial communities from Yellowstone Lake, YNP, Wyoming, USA - YL17G14_18 | ecosystem: Environmental > Aquatic > Freshwater > Lake > Sediment | place: USA: Wyoming | collected... | reverse complement strand
TTGAGATTTCACCGTTTTCAATGTGGATTCGATGCAGAACTGTTTTGTCATAATCACCAATAGCCAAGTATATGTTCTCTAGTGAGACGTATATGCAGGTTGTCCATCCCGACAATATTGTTTCATCATTTGGCTCCTGCTTGTCTTCCATAACATTTACAGTCACAATCGTTGTGAATATGTATCCACTGTCAGCTATATTGGAGTAGTAAATGTCTGTGGCAAGTATAATTCTGCATCCATCTTCGGAATAAATTTTTGGAAGGACTACTTCACCCTCAACAAGCGACGCTGCTTTTCTAATGATAACATACACGTAGTCGCCGATCATTCTGGAGCTGAAGTATTGGCCGTCAACAGCGATTTCGCTTCTAAGAGATGGGTTAGCTCTGTCCGATATGTCATATATGCTAATGCAAGTTTTGGCTTCATTATACGAACAGCTTTCATAGAACACTACAAGCCTATCTGCATTTATGAACAGTTGCTCCAATGTTCCGTTCACTGTTATCCTTGACAGGACTGCCGCTTCTTCAGCAGGGTAAGCCTTTACAATAATCACTTTTTGACCAGAGATCACGTAGATGTATTCTCCGTCAGTCTTGACGACGTCTGCTTCGTCCACTCCTTCCACTTGGATGTTGGTTTTAGAATAGTCCAAGTCTTCCATAGTGTTAAGTGCTTGTGTTTGTAAACCAAAAGATTTTAGAGATGACGAATAAGGATAGTAGGGATAGACTCTTTCGCGTTGTAGGAATTCTTTAAGTTCCTCGTATGACTTGAACCTATTTAGGGTAGCTGCACTGTATTCTACTTTAGTGCATAACATTGCAATTGCGCTTACGCCAATGAGCAACGTTAAAATTACAACTTTACCATTTTTCATTTAACTTCACCTTCACAGTCTGATTGTATAAAATGGGTTCGTGAGCCTTAATGCTATGTTTTAGAACATTATTGTACCAAAACTAGTACGCTTATAGTATGGGCCTTCTATAATCGTGAAGAGGTGTTCTGCGCCTAAACAACACATATACAACTAATGCAATTGCAAAACAGACTCCGAGGACTTGAAGATCAGCAGTTGAATAAGCTGGTTTACCTAAACCATATGTTCCTTCAAGCCTTTTCATTTGTCCAGGAAGAGACTGCGCATATAGCGTTGCATCATAATGGTTTTCAGCTCTAAATTCTGCAAGCGTGATTAATGGAACTAGCGTTAGTAATAGCCCCAGAACAACGGCGACCCCGGAGTAGAGCAGAATTTTCTTCAATGTGTCCGTCTCCATGAAAAGTAAAAGAGGCTGTGGCTTTTAAATCTACATTTTAGAACACCATGTTGAAGTTTCAAAAAGGCTTTGCCCTCCATAACCTAAAAGTTTCAACCCAAAAAATAACGACAGCAATCAAACCAAACATCACAGTATAAAAACTCGGAGTTATCCGATACAAAGCGCATAGAGCCAAATAGGCTGTTAGCATCGTGGAAAACAAAACAGAATAGAAGAGATATCGAGGCACAAGAAAACGACCCATGCGCGTGAAGAACCGTAGAATTCCAACTTTTACTTCCTCTTCAAGGAAGTATTCGCCTGTTCCCTTTTTCCGAATAAGGCCTAAATCCTGCAACTTTTCAAGGTGATGCACGGCAATGCTGGGGCTTGAAAAGCCTAAGGCACGTTGAACTTCACGAATGCCCACAGTATGTGTGGGCTGCTGTAAAAGATACCAATAAACTATGAGAGTTTTCCCTTTTAATGCGGATTCTAAAAAAGCCAAATCAAATTCGTGTGGAGTCTTTGACACAAAGCATCGCCAAATACCCTTTTATAGAAGGAGCGTTTAAAAGCGTAATCGCAAATTGCCGTCTAGGCAACTCTGGTTCCTCAGTTTACTAAGTGATGAGATATTTTATGTTTCTGTTTTGCGACGAACTATAGACTTATAATTTCCGTTGACAAATCCAAGTAAGGTGAATGAATTGACTGGGAAGGATTCGAAAAAGGGGAAGTTTCAACGGTTAAAGGGAGCTATCAAAAAATTTACGAATTTTTTTGGCAGACGGCATATTTGGTCGGGTTTGATTGCTGGATTTTTATGGGCTTTTTCTGCGCCTTTTGTGTTAACAGCGTTTTTGTCATCTTTTCAGAATTTGCCTGAAGAGACAATTTGGATATTTTTCTTTCCTCTTGAATCATCATATTGGTTAACGCGGTGAATTACAGACTTGGAGCTTGTTGATCCCCCTCTATGGGCATTTATTCTCTGGATTGTGTCTGTGTTTGTTGGCATGTTTTTAGGCGTAGTTTTCACGTATTCTATCCATCGGATTCGTGTTTGGAGACGTACACGCAATATTTCTCGTACAGTGCCGTCTGAGTAACTCTGATTACTCAACTGTCAAAGGTTGAGTAACTCCTATTCTCAACCCAAAAACATGCAATTTTACCGACTGGATGCATGTACCGCAGTAGTCTTATAGGATTGCTAAAACTTTGCATTCTGCACTAGGTGGAGATATCTCCCGCAAACACTGGCGTTTCTCGGGGTCTTGCAATAAATGATATACATATCCAAGTATTTAGGCATACCTAACTGACAGACCGACCTATTACGAGAGACGCATTGAATATTCTGCTCTTTTTTTATTGATAATGTTTAATAATTTTATGGACAATCTGATCATAGCCTCGTAGTCTTCTCCAAATACTTCCTCACTCATGAAATCCTCATAGAAGTTTGCGTGAAATGCCTGAGCTTTATCAATAAGTCTGCTCATGTCTTCATCGCCAAGTTGCGATGCAATGCGCTTTCCTGTATTCACAATCTCTTTATGTTTAAACCTACTTGGGTCTTGCCCATAAAGGATACCTATTGCCTTAATGAGTTCAACAATGGTTCCCCATAACAGTTCGCTTGCTTTGGCAAATTCATGCTTGATAGCCGAGTTCCGAGCATTATCTAAATACTTTTCAGCTCTTCGTTGATATTGTAAGGATTTCTCCAATGGCTCCAACATTTCACTGGGAGGCTGATCTGAATTCAACAACTTCACCTGTTGGGACACTTATCTTTACTATGTAGCGACCAACAAGACCTGCAACCTCAACAATCCAATAGGTATCTTCCTTCTTGACATTATTGATCCACGCAAACATCAGTCCTGCTTTTTTAACAGCTTTTGTAGCTATATCCATAGCTTGCATTACGTCCTTAACTTCAGACATTTGATATTCCTCTTGTATCTCCCTAAAAGAATGGTCAATATCCCTTATTAAGATTAAGGATTTGGTAGGCAGACTCACCTATAAAGACGGCAGGTAATCGTTTTTCTGATGGAGATGAGGAAATGAAAAAAGTTTATGACCCAACAGAAGATAGGAAACAAAAGAAACCAGACCATATTGACGATATCTTGGAAAAAATCAACAATGGTGAAGTCAAAATCAGAGGGAAAAACAATCCTAAAGCCAAGCCTAAAACTGCTGAACCGAAACCTGAAGAAACCAAACCGAAAGCACCTGAACCGTCAAAGTTTTCAGACGAGCAGTTTCTCGCAGCGCTGAAAACCATTGATCATCCAGCATCGAGTCGTGAAGTCAGCGACAAGCTAGGCATTGCTGATCCAGACTTCGGTCGCCAGTTGGTGAGAAACAGAATGGCTCAATTGATCAAGCAAGGCAAGGTAATAGCTCAAAAGCCAAAAGAAAAGGCGCATGGTGCAAAGCAGCTTTATAGGCTGCCATAATTCTTTTTTTTGGATAAAAATTTCCCTTTTAAAGATACAGTTAATTTTATAAATGACTAGCGCAGAAGCGTGTTTTGGCAGGCAGCTCGTATCATCGCTGCCTTATATAGACGCAATAATTAGATGTAGCAGTTACTGCATTTAAAGATTGCGAAAACCTGCGATGATCTACGACTGCTTTTGCCGATAAATAGACAGGAGGGAAAGAAAAAACTTGAATGAGATAAAATTGATCGTCGCACTAGCAGGAATCCTTACCGTCGGCTTTGGCGCTCTCATGCTAAATAATGTTGTCAGCAGTAACTGGTCTGTCGAAACAATTCCACCTCATTTAGCTCAATTTGTCGGAGGCGGATTTATCTGCATCATAGGTCTAGTGATTGTCGGTGCTGCACTTAACGTTCTGGATGATTTAGGCGACATTGTAGAAAGCATTTGGGACAGATTTCTGGAAGCGTTAGGCAGATAATCTGAAATGGCAGAAGACCTGTTCATTCCCTTTTTTTTCTTTGTTTACCGATGACAACCTTTAGAGCTGATGAAGTCACGACTATGCCCCCAGTCCTTCTCTTCCAAACACCTTCAGTGTTGATGTGAGGTAATTTTCCATAATAAGCCAAATGTCTTTCGCTGTTTGAATAGCAGATTGCCTTGTGACGTAATATACATCAGGTGAGCTTCAAAGAACTATGACTAAGTTTATTCGAATGCTTCTATACTCGTATCTTCAGTTACGAAGCATGCTTCCTCTTAACCCATCCATATATGATTCTGTGTTCATCAGTCGTTATGAGTGACATCTTCTCCAGATAGTCGGCTACTTCAGAAATAGTAATAAATGCATGAAGGTTTATGCCCTCACTTTTCAACCTCTCTCTTCCTCCTCTTTCATTGTCCAACAGAGCGGCGAAATCTTCAACCAAGGCTCCTTCTGATCTTAATTTGTCGGCTGCTGACTTAGCTGTCTCTCCAGTAGATACGACGTCATCTACAATAAGCACTTTATCCCCTGGATAAAGAATACCGTCTATTCGTCTTTTCCGGCCTCCCGTTTTTCTTGTTTCAATGAACAACATAGGTACCTCAAGAGTGTGAGTCAAGACTGCAGCATATGGCAAAACATGAGTCGTAGTTGCTGCGATTCTTGTGAGCTTCTCAAGACCTACTTCGAGTTTGACGATCTTCAGCAGTATGGCAAGCGTCTGTTGAAACTCTTTCGGAAAACTCACTAGAAGGTCTAACTTCACGAAATAAGGCGCAATATCTTCTGTTTTTGTTTTAGTAATTATGAATCTGATTAGACCTGTCTTGAACAGCATCCGGCAAAATTTCTCTTTATACTGATCCTTGTTGCGTAGCCATTCCTTCTTCAGCTCGTCTAGGTCATGACTGTCACGAATCACTGCGGTTCTCCCTTTTTCTCGCTCTGGAAAGTATTAGTAAAGCTTCTGTTACATATGTATTGCGACCTTTTTAACCTTAGTCTTCCTCCGTTTCAATTTTGCAGAACGGCGATTTCGGTTTGTTAGTTTTGCTTTATTATATTGACAAAAGGTTAGGCCTTAATCTTCTGGCAAATCGTTTAGATTAAGCATTAACGTTATATATTAATACTATGTTTATACTGTAAAGGCGGTAGCAGATGGTGAGCAATACTGGACCAGAGAAGACAATACTCGAAGTCTTGCGGCAACATAAGAACAAGGAGCTTTGCACTAAGGAAGTTGCAAAGTTAGCCAAGCTCTCGTCGAGCACCGCTGCAAAATACTTGGGTCTTCTTGAAAAGGATGAAAAAGTGGCCATGAGAGAACAAAAACCTTTTAAATTTTGGAAGCTAAGGGTTAAAAAGGAGGAAGAAACTTAGAGGTGTTGTCTAAAATGCCAGTCAGCGAATTGGAGATTTGCAGGGAAAAACTGAGAAGTCTCATTCAGCGCAAAGCGTTTCTTAGGAGACTGCCTAATGAGGAACCATTTAGATTAGCCTCAGGAGGCAAAAGCTGGACATTTTTTGACTGTAAACTGGTAACGCAAGACCCAGAAGGAATTGCATTGGTCGCTGAAATGATATTTGAAAGGGTTAAGGATTATCACCTTAATGGAATTGGAGGAATAGAAACTGGTGCGATTCCGATATGCACAGCGGTTTCTCTATTTAGCTTCCTGCGAAGAATGCCGATACCTGCTTTCTGGGTGAGACATAAACCCAAAGAGCGTGGTACTAAGAATAAGATAGAGGGAGGACTCAAACCAAATTCAAGGGTAGTCATTCTGGACGACGTAACAACTGAGGGCAACTCAGTGGGAGAGGCTGTAAACGCGGTTTTGGAAGCGAATTGTGAAATAGTCGAGATTATCACGATGATAGATAGGGAACAAGGCGCTCGTAGAAAATTCGAAAATGCAGGGTATAAGTTCACTTCTCTCTTTACAATATCAGAGTTCAAATCATAGGTCAATCTTCATTTCGAGAGGAGAATGAAAATCTGGTTCTCCAGTGAACAGCTCTCCTACAACATCTATTCTGCGCATCTTTAGTTTTGTGGACAAGTGTTCAATGAACTTTCTCTTCCCCAATTTCTTGATTTCCAAAGTGTCTTCCGGGTTTTTCTCTGATAAAACGACACCAATCTGATTTGTCCCACCCAATGATTTTACTTCCTTAGTATACAGTACCATGGCCTCAATATCGCCCTCACTGAGTCTGGGCTCATCGATATGGTAATGGATCAGACCTCTCACTTTTCCTGATATTTGTGGATTCTGTTTTAGATAACTTAGAAATTCTGTGAGTCTATTTTTCGAAAAAGTGATAGGGTTATCAGCTATGAGTATGTACCTGTATTTCTTGTCAAGGATGTAAGGAACCAATGCTTGTTCAACATAGTCATTTCTTTCAGCGTCAACAAAAGAAGCAACATTAGGTCCTAAATCAAAATCATAAACAAGAGAGTCAATAGACACACATCCAAACGTTGAAGCCGTGCATTCCACCAAATAACAGATGGGCTCCACGACTATGTAGCGCTTGTACTCAACACTGTAGCCTATGTTTCGAAAGAGTTGAGCCCAAAATGGCCTCAACAGTCCCGAACTAATCGGAAAATTCATGTCTATTATCATTACTTGCTGAACATTTTAACTGTTTTGTTAACCAATTTGACTTCGACACTGCAGGTGCGGACAGTATGTTTAGCTGAGAACGGCGCCATGCAGGTATTGCATGGTTTTTTCTGTGGTTTTCTGGATTCGTCGGGCTCTGCAATGCAAAGGCCAAACTAGAAAGGGGGCACCTGCATAGTGTCTATCTGTGGATCACATGGCTAAACTCATTTTTTATGGCGGGGTCAACGAGATCGGCGGCAACAAGATCCTTGTGCAAGATAAAAAGACGAAAGTGCTGTTTGATTTTGGTCAGTCCTTCAATTTTGGTGCAGAATACTTTACGGGGTGGCTTTCTCCGCGTGCAATAAACGGTTTGGGAGACCACTTCGAGTTTGGTTTGCTGCCAAAGATTCGAGGACTCTATGCCAAAGAACAACTGGCGTTCACTGACTTTCCGTACATGGCGCCTGAGATCAACGCGATCTTTCTGTCTCATGCTCACTTCGACCACGTAACACATATCTGCTTTGTAGACCCGCTAATCCCGGTATATCTGGGGGTTGGCACCAAACTCTTTTTGGAATCGATGGAAGAAACCAGCAGTTTCTGCGATTATAAGGAGCATGAATATCGGACCTTTCGCACTGGAGAGAAGATCAAAATAGACGACATTACAGTGGAGCCCATACATGTCGATCACTCAATTCCAGCGGCCTACGGTTTCATCATACAAGCGTCAGAGGCCACAATCGTGTACACTGGAGACCTCAGGGTGCATGGCTCAAGGAAGGACTTGACTGAAGAATTCAGGGAGAGAGCGAAGAAATGCGAACCAGATGCTCTGATCTGCGAAGGAACTAGAATGGCACTGAAGGAAAAACGCAAGAACTATTCCGAGTCACAAGTAGAGCAACTGAGCAATAGAATTGTTTCTTCGACTGACAAGATTGTTTTTATGACACATTACAGCCGAGACATGGACAGGTTCAGACGCTTCTACAATGTGGCAGTCAAAAATGGAAGAAAGATCGTGATCTCGCCGAAGACTGCTTACCTATTAAGCAAGCTTATTCACGATGAACACCTCGATCTTCCCGATCCTTTAAAGGACGAGCACGTCTTAGTGTACTACAAGCGCAAGAAGTCTGGAACTTATGACGACGCTGACTACTACATTTGGGAGAGACAATTCATGGATAAGATGGTGACATGCGAGTTTGTCCACAAGAACCAAAGCAGACTCATCATGGATCTGGACTTCTATCAGTTTGCGGAGTTAATAGACATTAAGCCAACTCGCGGAAGTCACTTTATCCACAGCATGAGCGAGCCATTCAGCGAAGAGGATATTGAGGACGAGGTTCTGCACAACTGGCTTGACCATTTTGGAATGCAGTTTCATCAACTCCATGCGTCAGGGCATATGAACAAGAAGCAACTAGAAGAATTCATCAAGCACATTAAGCCGAAGCACGTTTTCCCCATACATACAGAGAATCAGCATCTGTTCAAAGAAAAATGCAAGAACGTTCAAATGGTGGAGTATGGTAAGCAATACATCCTTTGATCCACTGGGACTAGGTAGCGTGCAAAGACATGGATAGAATTATAAACTGCTGCGAAGAATGACAATGCATGGCTCGCTGTCGTCAGTCTGCTGGCAAAAAAGGCAGCAAGAAGTGGATTCAGAAGCTTGTCAACGAGAAACCAGCACTCCTCAGTTCTCGCATCGCAGAAGAGCTGAAACTGCCCGAAAGTGAAAGCATTAGCTGGCTGTCTCCTTTAAAGAATGACGAATACGCCGAATACTCCGACCAGGAAAGTCTGGATTTGCTGAGCGTGAGCCTCGAGAAGAGGCACCTAACCAATTTTTGGCCTGAAAACGGTCCTCAATGGGATGCTCTGGGCAAAAGTGATTCTGGAAAGCTGTTCTTGGTTGAAGCCAAGTCGCATATTAGCGAGCTGATTTCGTCAATCGGAGCTAAGGCCGAGAATTCAGTGCGGAGGATACGCCGAAGCTTGGAAGAAACCAAAGACTTCCTGAACTCGAATGCAGAAGTCGATTGGTCTCGAGGCTTCTATCAGTATGCGAATAGATTAGCGCACCTGTACTTGTTGAGGCAAAACGATCTGCCTGCATACTTGGTCTTTGTGTATTTCTTGAATGATTCCGAAATGTCGGGACCTGCTACAATCGACCAATGGAAAGGCGCAATAGAGTTGCTCCACACATATCTCGGGATCAAGCGACACAAGCTGCAGAAGTACACAGCAGACGTTTTCATCGACGTAACCAGATTTTGAGAAGATGCTGTTAGTCGCAAACAGCGAATAAGCACAAGCTTACAATCGCAGAAGAATTGCAGGATTGCTAAAACTTTGCACTCTGCACTAGGTGGAGATATCTCCCGTAAACCCGCTCAACGTTGATATAACATTCCTTGGCTTATTCGTTTCTGACATTTTTCCCATCTCCTTTTACTGCTTTCACTAATCTTTCTATTAGAGTTGGCTTTCTTGGTTTCGGTGGTTCAATGTATAACTGTGGCATTCTCAAACTCTGGAATAATGGAGCTTTTTCCAAAGAAATCTTAGAACCGTATTGGAAGAAGAATTCTCCAGTTTTCAAATCTCTTGCTTGGTCAAGGTATTCCTTTAGAAGCCATGCCTTTGCTTTTCGTCTATTGTTATCTCCCTCTGTTTTGCCGAAGTATTTCAGACCGCTTATTTCAACGAGATTGCTATCGACTGAAGCGAGCCTTTGAGTCAATGCGATATAACTTAGTCCAAAGTTTCTGCCTTGCGTTACGAATCTGGAGACTTCTGAGAAACCGAGGCTTCTGAGTGCTGAGTTGGGAATTAGATTTTGGCATTCTTCTAAGACGTAGCAAGCCTTCACATGCACTCCTTGCTCATCCAAAGCCACCGCTTCTTGAAAGTCGTGTTGCATCATGCCTTGGACAAACTCTCTGAGTTGAGCAGTTGTTAATCTTGAGCAGTCATAAATGCAACTCCAGACGTTGGGCAAATCCCAGATAGCAAACAATCCATAACTACTAACAGTTGCTGACGGAACTTTCATATAGTATGGAATACTTGACCGTTTCAACCATTGCCTTGAGCTATCGATGACCTTCACTTGGACATCACTCTTCAGCAATCGGTCAACCAATAGAATTCCTAGGTTTGTTTTCCCGCTCCTTCGACCACCAGAAATGAAGCAACATTCATTCAGAATTGTTTCGGCTATGTTCATTATTCTATCCACTCCTCTTCGATTGCCCGCAGCTCTTCCTCTTCGTTATAATAGTCGACGCAAAGAATCAAGCCTTCAAGTTCGTAAATTTCGTCTTCGTCAAGTTCTTTGCCACAGACTTCACATTGCTGTTTCTTCTTCGTCTTAGTCATTCTTTCACACTCCTATGGGTTTACCAACAAAGACTATACAATTCCAGCCTAATAAACGCTGCGATTTAGCCTTATTTGACGCAATAAAGCCCAAAAAATGCTTGTTTCGCATGAATGCACATAAGCCTCCTTTTTTAGTTTCAAAAACTAATAGAGGAAGCCTACATAGGGTAAACCAGAGTGTGAAAGATTTCTCTTTCAAAACTGGCTATGCAGGCTTCCCTATTAAAAAGAACGAAAAACCCTTAGAAAATCTTTCTGGTTCAGAGCCAAGTTTTGGAAGGAATACATTCTCAGACTCGTGGAAACCAAATCATTTGAAAGGGGTGGGGGACTTTTGGTGCTGCCTGACTTTTCTGCGTTGTTCAGAAAAGGAAAAAAGGGATACATGATTACATTAAATTGGGGAATTCGTTTGTCTGAAAAGGAGCACTTAGGTGATTGCATAAACTGCAAGTATATCAAATGTCTCAATCTCTTTGAAAAATCCAAAGATTTTGAAGACGCTGGAAATGAACTGCATGTATATTCTATTCTCGGAAAGAAAATAGAGAACAAACTCGATTTATCAGCACATGCCTGCACAAATGGAAAGTTCCTCAACGCCTCGTGTTTTCTAACAGGTCCCATTTTCACTCGCCACAAGGAGAGTTACCTGAGCGACATCTTGATTCAAGTGACAAGAGATTTCAAGGCGAGTATTTTTTTGGCGTTCTCTGGACATTACAGACAAGCCATGCAGGTTCTTAGATGTGCTTTTGAGAATATTATCTCTGGAATCTATTTTCAGAGCGACCTCGTTAGCCTAACAAAGAAAAAAGCTACAGCTGAAGATTTTTCAAGATTGGAAAGAAGATTCAATGAATGGAAAAAGCAAGGTCGAGGAGACATCCATAAGACAATCGAGGTTCTCAGAAGAATCGACTTTTTGAGTATAGCTGAAGAAAGAGATTGGCACGAGCTATACGGTCTTCTCTCCAAATTCATTCACACACCAGAGGAGTTCGTTACCTATGTAAAGCATGCAGATGAAATCAAACTAAAAGGAGAAATTGTATGTCCAGCACAAACATACTTCAACGAAGAGCAATTAATCGAATGGTCTGACCATTTTCAACGTGTTTTCGCCATTTTGTTAAAGACCATTGCAGAATTTCATCCAGAAGCCTTCGATACAGAATCTGGAAAAATTGCGGTGACTATTATTGAAGGGCATTTGAAGGATTTTGCACACAGAATAAAGGTCTCAGAGGAGATTCAAAAGATATTGTCAACAGTTCAGAGTTCTAATTAGCTCTTTCGGTTCTGCTTTAACTCTTCCGTATTCTCTCCAGCCCATACTTTTACATAACGTTACACTCGAATCTTGGTTTTCATTTTGCATTGAAAAGCCAAATAAAGAATAAGTCATTAAGTTACTTAGAGAACTAATGGACAACCCAAGAAAGACAGAGAAACTCGATGACGCATTTCTTTTTATTCTCAGTTCAGTAGGATTAGTTATCTCGTTTATACAAATAACTATGAAGGAATTAACTGAGATAATAGAAGCTATGCCTTTCTTGTTGTTGGGCATTGTGTTGCCTTTTTTTGTGGGTTATTTGAAAGGAGCAATTGAAATAGACTCCGTTGAGGAGAGGATGAGGGGTTGGATTTATTTTGTGATTGGAACGAGTTCTTATTTTGCTTTCTTCATCTTCGTCAGGATTAATGCAGAATATGTTGTCAAGGAAGGAGTGTTTCTATTTCTCGTTGTATTTGGTCTGCTAATAGCATATAAACTCCTTAGATGGTCAAAGAAAGTATTTGATATAAGAAGTCCCTCCAGTCAATACGCTTTCTCTGGAACTGCAATTTGTGCAGTCGCAAGTTCCTTTTTATTTAGACTAATAATTGGTTTATATTCTGACTTTCAAGGCAGAGATATTTACGAAATCATCCTTACGAACCCTACGGAACTACTCTTCTGGATTTGGATTATCTTATCCTCGTTTTCAATCGTGCTAATATTTGAGAAAGCATCTGAAAATGCATTGCAAAATGAACTAGAATTGCCACGCCAGTTCTCTGGATGGTCACGCAGAATCGTGAATTTCTCTCTTATCAAAGGCTTACTATTGGGAACTATGCTGTTTGAATATACATTTGACTTTAATCTAAAGGCTCGTCTTCTCTGGATTCAGGCTTTTGTTTTTTGGTTTCTGGGTTGTCTATTCTGGGTGGTCAGAGCTCCTTTGCTTCCACAAGTATTCCTTCTAGCAGCAATCATTTCTGGCTTAGTCGCTGCAATCATCTTTCACAGAATGCGAATGACCAGCTTCAGAAATATACAAGGAGCTTTTCCAAATAAACTAAGCTATTGCTTGTTGATTTTTGTCGCAATTTTTACAATGCTTTTTAGTGGGAACATTCAAAGCGGAGTTTTGGTGATTATACTTTCAACAGTTCTTTATATCCTGCCTTATATCCACAACCGTAAACCATAGCTTGTCAAAAACTTCTATGTATGAATCAGTTTTTCTTGTATTTACCAGCCTCTCCAAGAAGATATTTTGTCACGACATTCATTAACAGATTCCTCGAAGGGAATAGTCACTTAGGCTCCTAACTAATGTTATTAGTATCCCTATAAAAAAGCATATGTGCGTAGGCTTTTCTTCACAATGTATGGAGCAGACCAACTGGAGCAATTGGGACCTCCAGAGGAGTTTTTCCAAAGCCGCTCATACTATTAACATCCCTCAACAACACTTTAAACAAGCAAACACGTCTGTTTTTTAGGGCTTTTACATACGGTTTTTTGACTTAATGTGGAGTTAGGCTCGGATTAGGCTCGGTTTTGAGCAAAACAGGAAACAAGGACTATCATGCCCTTATACATTCTATTATACAGTTTTTGTTTAGTTTTCGCCTTGTTTTTCCATGCTTTTACTGTATTCTTGTATGCTTTATATAATGTCTATTAGTTGTTGATTAGACACTTGCTCTAACTAGGTCAATAGTATTGTCCAATGCGTTAGCACACACTAACCAAACTACTACCTACTACTATTAACTAATAACTAACCTAGAAAAAAACCACCTCGTTTTGTGTTTTGAGTCAAGTCTGGCATAAGACGGACTATGCCCACTACCTATTCTGTGTAGTGTAAAATGGCAGTTCCTCTCTAGCTTTGAGTTCTTCCCTCAGCCAATAGAGTTGCTGTTTCAGTCTTGGTATCGCATCATGTGCTTGCCTTTGTGTGAGTATCTGGCTTCCCACAGCACACGTTCGCCATCCTTTTGTTTTAAGATATTTTGTGAGCATTGGTCTAGGCTTATAGCCGAAGACGACTATCTTGTTTTCATAAGAACTGACTTTTGGTCTTTCTACTACATTGTCGTTTAACCAATTGAGAGCCAAATGGTCAGTCTGCACTTTGTTGAGGTTCTTGCACTCGATGACGGTGTCAAGTTTCTCGATTACTATGTCTGGATTGTCTTCTTGAAAACAAGGATACGTGATGTCAAAGGGATTGTGGTCATGTGGAATTCCCAGTTCGTCCAGCGTCTTGCTCACAGCCATTTCCAGCAACATACCCTTCTTGTGATGTATGCTGAGTTCCTTCCCTTGCAGAAGACGTTCAAGCTCTTTTTGAAGAAGTCTCGATTCTCGATTCAGCAGACCTTGCTTCTTTCGACAAGCAATGCAAATTCCGTTTTGTGGTTTGGAATCGGCAGTTGTGAGGAATCTTTTGCCGCATTTTCGACATTTGAAAATGCCCATTGTAATCGCACAGCTTCTATGCTTTTCTGACAGTTTGATTTTATGAATTCAAAATCAACTTATGTCAACATATTTCAAAGGGACACAGACGTAGGGATACAACCAGCGAAATTGTTCACAACCGAAAGCTATCTGAAATTGCTTACAGAATTAAGAAGAATAGGGAACAGCCACGGTCTTGATGTAAGGACTGTTGAAAAAGCACTCTTCAAGAAAAACATTGATGAAACAAGTAGCTAGAACAGTCTTCTATCAGTCCCTTTAAGCTAGTTCATCAATTGGTTAAATTGGAAGAAAGCGAAATCAGAACTCAGAGTTCCGTTTGCGGGAGATTTAGCGGTGGCATTGGTGCGGTTGCTGTCATTATGGGAATAGTCATGATGGGAATTAGCACTCTGGTGTAGAAGTCACTTCTGAGCGGAAAAGTTATAGCTGAAACGAAGCAATTCGCATACCCGTCACTTTCGAAATCTACGGTAAACCAAGAACACCAGCAAGGCTATGTAGAATACGACTCCGAACATCCCCATCCACACGCAAAAGCTATACACTTCTAATGATGAAACAGAGTGATACAACGGATTTGCTAACAATGGATAGAACGGGCATATGTCATCATATACTGGAGAGTCAAGCAGAACATGAAGCATTGTGCCTAGAACGCCCGCAACAATGAAAGATTTCAACTTCGGCGTAGCATTTGATTCCAAAAGAAGTGTTTTGTAGAGTGAGCGTGAAATCCTTTCGAGAAGGAACATCGCATAACCTAGAGCAAGACCCAAGATGAAAGCCACAATAAATGTGTGCAAATAGCCATGCAAAGGGTAGTCCAACCCCAATGAAAGGACCAGAAAAGGTTCCACGTCAACAAGAATGTTAGCCACCAAGAACGTGGGCACATGAAGATACTTTCTGAGAGGAAGCCCAAAACCTAGGGCTGGACCAAGATGAAACGGAGTGAAAGGCATATTTGTTTCATCCTCCCTTCAAGAATGCCATTTCTAAAGACTCTACGCTATGATATATTCACTATGCCTTATAGAAGTAACTTCTATCAGTCCTTTTAAACCAGTTTTTGGTTTGCGGAAAAGTTATAGCCGAAACGAAAGAATTGAGAAAGAGGAAGCATAGTTTATGTTGAGAGATATAGATAAGTTGTTTGAAGGCTTCCAAGATGTTGTTAAGAAATCGAAAGATGAATGTGGTGCTGAATTAGAAAAGCTACGGCAACTCACTTTTATCATCAACATGTTTTTTAAGTCCTTGATGACTAGTCTTTCGGTCAAGAAAGAGCACCGAGTAAAGATAGGCAGTTCGCTTACACTTACGTGCTTTGTTGAATTGGCAAGAATATCGGGACACACCGTCTTTTTCTCATTCAATGGGTTGTATAGGCAAGCATTTTACAATATCAGATATGCTTTGGAATCAATTGTCCAAGCATCATATATAGACTATGGGCATCCGAAAACACCACTAGAAACAAAAATGGAGATTCTAAAGGAAATAGAAGACAAAATAGAATACCGTGCCAGTCGTCTAATCGGTAATTTGCCTATGCCCGACAAGAAAAAGAAACTCTTGCGGGAAGAATACAAAAAACTGTCACAAATAGTGCATCCTACTCATAGGCAAGTGATTTCTACCTTGACCGACCTAAGAAAACCAGATGATGGAGCACCTACCACAATAAACTGTAATGAGGTTTCAAGGATTTACGATTCGATGGCAAGAATGTATGATATTTTCTTCTTTCTGTTCATTACTTATTTTCCAGAAGTCAAAGAAGAGCTTGGAAGAAATTCCGACTTCATTAAACAAGTTAAGACGCACCATCTTACTCTTCTGTCCAAGACTTTGAACGTTAAACTTGACATACCAGAGAACTGAAGAATAGAGGATTCTTCCATCCTTCCTTTTTAAGCCAGTTTTTGGTTTTGCGGAAAAGTTATAGCTGAAACGAACAGATGTCAAAATAAGGGTTGAAAGTGCGAATAAGAGAGACTAAATGGCATCAATCTGTCAAAGAATTGCTGAAGGAAATCGGAGAAAGGAACGACTTTAACGTGTCTGAATCTGAAACAGAAATGTATTTTCCAATAAAATATAAGTTGTTTGGTGGAGAGCCTGCTGAAAAACATATTCTGACATACAAACCAGACGTAATTTGGAAAAAAGGAATGAAGTATTATGCTATTTTTGAGATTGAATATTTGAATCCAAAGAGCCAATTTCTCGACAAAAGAAAATATGTCTTAGGAACTTTTCTTCTTGGGCTGACAGCCTTGCATGAGAAGAGTTGCAAGAACTTCGTTCTAGTAACAAACAAGGAAATCTTGTGCGAAGATGTTGGAACTTGCTTCGAGATTTTGAGAAAGAAGAAAATATTTTCGGAAGACTACCTCAAGAGCATCGATGTTATGTGGTATTGCTTTGACCCTTCCATCAATGAGAGATTCAGAGACCCGAGATATTTAAAGAAAGAGCTAAGGGCATACCTTGCAGAAGATTTTAGACTCTAACAACAAGCAAGAATAGGACTTTCTCATTTAGGACATAGCTTCAGTTCTGGCTCTAAGGGTTCACACATCTATGACATTTTATTGACATGTGTTTTCACTAGGTTGTCAGTTCAACTAATCTGATTTCTATGCCGTCTATCGGTAGTCCAGCAATCATCTTGTTGAAGGCACTAAACATTTCTTTGTTGGTCAAAACAAAAAATCTCTTTTCGGCTTTTACACTCATAAGGTATAGGCAGTCGAGACATAGTTCTGCAAATCTGTAAGGCTTTATTTTGCCGTTTCTGTCAAGGTCTTTACCAGATTTCACTTCTCCAACAATCATCCCATCCTCTGAATAGAGGTCAAATTCATGAGTGTAGTAGCCTATGGTCACTCTTTTCTTTGGAAGTCTTCTGTTGAACTCTTTTTCCAATGTTTCCCTTACCCGCTGTTCATCGGGCTTGTCTGGGAGTTTAAGAAATTCTTCTACAGACATTCTGCCAATTTTGCGAGGCATCTTATCGCCAAAGTGTATGGACTTTTTGGGAACTAATATGTTTAACGTCCCTTCAACCTTTTTCCAATAAAAGAGGGAGATAATCTGTCTTTTCATTTCCTGACTTTTTGAAAGTGGCGGGGAAGCAGCAATGGTGTTTTTTCGTGTTATCCTCTGATATCACCACGTCTACAATGTTATATCACCGAAATCTAACTTCAAAGCACTTCCTTATGCAGACCGAAAAATCGACACAGAGGCTTCCCCAATGCACATACGGCTCATAAAATAAGGAAATACCCTAGACAAGGCAAAGAAAGCTCAGTGGTACCACATGTTGGATTGGAAAACTATGGAAAGCACTTGGAAAATGCTGCCTGGCGAAATTAGAAATCGAGCAATCATGGATGGCCTCTATAACCAAGAAGTCCCAAGCCAAGCAATGCAATCATTAGGAGCAACAAATTTGTCGGCACCAATACAACAAATGCAAGAATTACAGACAGATCAAAAATGGTGATTTATGTGGAAATAGCATTTGAACCCTACAAGAAAACAACCTTTCAGAGCTACCTAGCATATGAAAGTGCTGAAGCATACGTGAATGTTATTGCTTTAACAAACCCACCTGGCATTCCCTTTCAAGCGAGGTTATTCTGGGCTAATGGTGTTCTTTTCCGTTTCTTTAATCATCCCCCCACCGAAGCGCTCGTCAAGGAAACAATAGATGGTCACTTAATATTCGACCACATTGAATTTGCGCCCATGCCTGAATACAAAAACGAACTCAAGGCGACAGAGAGACCATTTGGAACCATAATTGTTCTCAATGTCTCAAACCATGTTGTCTTCGACCCGCTAACCGCTTGGATTCGCAAAAATCTAATCAAAAAATGACTTTGATAACCCTCCCGCCTTCACATATTCCCCAAATTTTTTATATAGTAGAATGATTCATGCTCAATCGAGGTGATAATTTTGGAGGAAGTTCCTATTTGTGCAAAATGTGGGGCTAGAGCGGATTCATCCTTTGCAACTTATAGACTTAACGTTACTGGAAAAGACTTGATTAAATGGGTTGCACTGATATATTGCACTAACTGTGGTGCGGTTCAAGGCATCGTCAATCTTTAGTTCCTCGGTGATTTGCTTCTTTTCAACCGATTTTTGACAGTCTAGTCTATCAACCTAAGACTTTACAGAACCGAATATTCCGTGGGCCACGAAACAGCTGTTTATGACTAAAGCAAATAGGTTAGTGGCCTCAAATAGTGAAGCCAATGTCGAAAACATAGTAACGGAATATGTTATAAGTAAAATGACAAAGCCTACCTTGTCTGAAAGCTGATAAGTTTGAAAAAGAATCATGTCCAATAAGTTAAGAGTATCAACTTTTGCTTTGCTTTTTAAGCGCTTCAATCTTCCACCAAATAGCATTCGAGAGATCTTTTCTGAGAAAAACAACTAAAAAAAGGAACAAAAGAGAAAAAATAAGATTGGTCTAGACCAATCTTGTACACCAGGGATTGACAAATTCTTCTCGATGTTTTTCAATATCGTGGATGGGGTCGGATGTTTGCAGATTTTGGATAGGCTTTCTTCAGCGTTGAAATGCAAGTTTCGCCAAAAATTATAAATCGAATTGGAACGGATATAGAGTAAAGTGGTTTAATTGGTTGACAGCCAGCTCCAAACTCTTCGCATATGCGCTCTTCTTCATGATATTGGAAAGCTTGAGTGTTGGGCAAAAGGAAGAGCGTACACAGAACACGCTCAATATAGTTATGCGCTGGTTAATGAAAGTCTAGGGGAAGCTTGTGCTTCAATCTGCATGAGACATCATACAGAACCTTCTTTTCCGAAAGAGTATAATCCGCAGACTGAAGAGGAGAAGATAATCTGGCTTGCTAACATTTTCTCTTCTGTTGGTGATGCAGGAAAGGAACACGCTCTTAACCTGTCTCCATGCAAGCCTCCTTTCTATTTGACACACGTGTTATCCAAAGGGGAACCAATCGGTCCTCGAGTCGATTCTGCGATGTTGGAAGCCACAGCTAGGGAAATGGCTAGTCAGCTGAGAGGTCTGAAGAGTGTTTTCGAGAGCGATTTCAAGAAAGGATACCTAGACCTTTTCCAGAGGTTGGCATACTCTCGCTTGCGGGATATCCCAGCAGATCCAAGAATAGGGATGAACGATGTTTCTTTATGGGATCATCTTAAACTGACTGCTGCTTTTGCCACCTGTATCTTTTTGGATGGAGGGTACAAGGGCGATGACGTGGATAGTTACGAGTTTGCTTTGATTTCCGGCGATGCCGACAAGATCTCACGCTACGTGAACACTTCTTCAAGGCTTCCTGATCTGAACGCAAGAAGCCTCAGAATACGGTTGGCAACCGAAAAGGCTGGAGCCTGCATAGCAGACTTGTTAGGACCAGAATGCCTGATTTTTGCCGGAGGCGGGGGAGTCCTTGCCCTCAGCCCCGTGAGTATGGCAGACACGGTTTCTAAAGCAGTTGCAGTATCTTTTGAGGAAGCGACCGACCAGTTGGTTACCATGACTGCAAACTGGTTGAAAGCGAGGGGCAGCCGCATAAGGAAGAACTTTGGCGGAGTCTGGAAAGAAGCGCAATGGCAAATGCGACTGAAGAAATCTGAAAGACCGATTGGCCAAGTTGAAAGCTTGTCTGACGAACTGAAAGTATGTGACGTGTGCCACGTTCGCTCCGCGGCACATCCGGACAAGGAGAAGATGCTGCCTTACGATGCGTCCCCAAGACCTGAGGAGCTCTGCGAATTCTGCTGGAAGTTGCGGCAAGAAGGCCACGGGCTCAGTTTAGACCGGTTTAGGGACGATTCAGAAGAGCAGGGAAAACGAGGTCTGATTGCGATTATTAGAGCGGACGGCGACGGAGTTGGCAAAGTATTGAGTGGAGACGGATTTGACATTTTCGCCAAGACTGCAAGTCCTGCGAGATTGTCTGCAATCAGCAGACATATCCACGATGTCTGTGAGAAGAAACTTGGGGCAGTTGTAACCGTGTACGGTGGAAGATGCTTAATCGCTGGTGGTGACGATGTCCTTGCGATTGTCCCTGGAGAAGCATCGCTGGAAACAGCGAGAAGTATTGCCTCCGAATTCCGAAAAGCGATGGCCGGAGCATGTACTATGTCGGCAGGAATCGCGGTCTTCCATTCTAAGCTACCGATATATGCTGGGCTTGAGGTCGCGGAAACACTTCTACGCAAGGCAAAAGAAAACCCGTCGAAGGACTCTGTAGCTTTTGCGATAATCGGTGGTATCGGGTACACCCCTGAAGAGCTCAAAAGCGTTTCGCACGGGCCATGGAAATGGAGCGAAATGGAGGAGATTTTGAAGCTGTCAAAAGCAATGGCTGAAGAAACAGTTGCCTCGACTCAGATACGCAATATTGCAGAGACCGCTATCCAAAACCCTTTGCTCGCCGAGGCTCTGATTAAGAACCTTATGGCAAAAGGTGGGAGAGGCAGAGGCTTAGAATGGAGTGTAGGAGAGCGTTTCCTTTCTTGTCTGCAGTCAGGCATCCTATTGGATGCCTTTACAGTCTACAACGCATTTAAGGAGAGATGAAGTTGAGTGAGGAAAGAGAACTAGAACAAAAAGGCGAGAGACTGGCGGAGGTTGCCGTCAAAAGCGAACTCGGTGCAAAACAGCTGCGTGCCATCTACAACCTGGCTAGGACTAAACCGTTGCCTTTCGTTGAGGCCTTCATTAAGTATCAGATAAATAGGGTGTCTGGAAGAGAAGCTTGGGAGATGATGCTTGGTCTCCTGAGGGAGTTTGGAGACAAGAAGGAGCTTCTCTCAAAGGTTCTGATGTATGCAAACATGCTGATTGACTACAAAGGAATAGAGGTCGTCAAAACCGTTGCTGAAGAGAGTGCAAGGAATATATGCCAGCAGCAAAACTGCAAATACGTGGGATTAGAGGTTTCAGTCGATAGGAACAGGTATGAAGTCTTGGTGAAGGTCGGTGGCTTCAGAGACGATCCAAGATCTCTCGCTTCTCCGATATGGCGGGAGATAATCTCCAAACATCCATCGTTTCAAGGGAAAGTCTGGATCAATCAAGTGGATAGGAGGTGAGCTGGTTGTTTGAGAAACTTGAAAAAAGACTGATCATTAGAGGCACGATCGAAGCCATAACGCCGCTGCACATAGGTTCGGGAAAACCCGAGATTGAGTTAGGTGGACATGAAATGCCGATCGTCAAAGACTTAAGTGGTCAACCTTACATTCCCGGTTCCTCCTTGAAGGGGAAAACTAGGGCTGAAGCTGAAAGGATTTTGAGAAAGGAAGGTGTCGACGTATGCTCCCCTCCCAATGTGAAGACAATGTGTGGAACAAGGAAAGCTAACCCCGACAGTTTCTGCCCCTGCTGTAAGATCTTTGGCACTGCTGGCAGCATTTCGGTCGCAAGCAAGACCAAGTTCAGAGATGCATATCCAACGAAGAAAGTGGAGACGTTGTCACGTGTTGGAATAGCAATTGATAGAAGTACGGGCACGGTAGCCGAACGTGCGCTATACACGATTGAAGCTGCTCCTTCAGGAACGGTCTTTGGCTTCGAGATAGTGACTGAGAATCTTACTGATGAGGAACTGAAGATCCTATGCAAAGCTTTGAAGTCTGTGGAGGATTCTGCCTTGGGCGGTTCTTCGACAAGAGGGTTTGGCAAAGTGAAGATCAACATTGAACGCGTTGTTGAACGCAGTGCTGGGTACTACTTGGGCAAGGAAGGCGAGAAAGAGCTTTCTGGAGAGGCTTTGAAGGGTTGGCTCACTGAGAAGGGGTGTACCTAGATGGCCACCATGTGCTACAGAGTTTCAGCTACCCTTGTCGCCGCTACTCCGCTTCATATTGGTTCAGGTCTGCGAACCGGTGTGATCAAGCGAAGCCTTGGACACATCCCTGGATCTGTCCTTAGAGGCGCCGTTGGAACTAGCATCATCAAGAGCGTCTGCAGGCTTGATCACCCCATGGTTGACCATGAGAATTGTGAACACTTTGGAGACTGCACTTACACGGCTTTGTTTGGAGAGGAATTCGGAAAAGCGTCGAACGTTTTTTTCAGATATGCCTACCCTCTGCACCTCAAATGTGGGGGCGTCTATCAGCCAGCTCCGAAGACCTTGTATGTGTGCAAGAACCCACAGTGCAAAAGAACCTATGATAAGGTTCTGCCGCCGATAAAATGTGATTGCGGTGAAGACATTGAGCCTTTCACTGGCTATCAGTGTGAACGCTGTCACGAGACTGAGAAGCATCCCACAGGTTTTTCGAGAACTACGTCAACTGCTTTGGACAGAAGAACTGCTTCTGGCGCAGAGATAAGCGGGAATGGAGAGTCTTTTGGAACTCTTCACACGGTGGAAACGATTAGCAAGGGTTCAAGGTTTGCTGTTGAAGTTCTTGTTTCCAGAGACTGCGGGGATTGCGTTGACGTCTTGAAAGCCTCTCTGGAGCGCGGCTTGGAAGACGAGGGCATCGGCGGCGGAAAGTCTCGGGGTTTGGGCAAGGTGAAAGTTGAGGGACTAAGGGTTGAGGATGTTTCACAGGAATCCGTGCATAGAAGGACCGCTGAAATTGACGTCAGCTGCTTTTCTGTTAGGCTTGTTTCTCCTATGCTGCTAGAAGGCAAATTGCTGGACAGTTCAAGCTTGCTTGAAGGTTGTAGAAGATCTTACGCTTGGCTTCTGCATGAAGGAAAACCCAAACTGCCGGACATTGAACCAAAGTCGAAGCGTATCGGGTCTGAAACCTTCAGTGGATGGTCTCTGAAGACACAGAAAAGACGCCGAATCGAACCTGCCCTCTCGGGCGGCTCCATATTTCAGTTCGGAAGCAGTGTCAAAGATGAAACGTTGGCACTTGGGCTGTCTGCTCTGGAGTATCACGCTATCGGTGATTACAAACCTCATGGGTGTGGTCAGGTTCGGATCGAATCGTGCCGGTGAGCATGTACCGTGACAGATTCTAGGTGGTGATGCGAGAGAGCGCAGCTTGTGTTTTAGCGGGTCAGCCGAGCGGCCACCGCCTCAATTTGCTCGACTGACGATGTAGGCTGAGGACAATGGTTCTTTGTTGGCTCGCAGGTTTCTATCGATTATCTTTATAAGGCATTCTGCAAGCAGACGATAATCGGGTGGATGTCTCAGGAGAAGGCTCCGGAGAGCTTGAAAGAGGGAAACGAGGACTTTTAGTTTCGGATTCAATGACTCGTGAGAAGAAGAGAAAACTGAAAGAGAAACCTTATACATTGCGTTGTGTGCATTTTCAACGATTCAATGACTCATGAAAAGAAGAGAAAACAGAAACGCTTATGGTTGTAAGCTTTTTGGGCTTCCGTCCAATTGGTGATTCAATGACTCGTGAGAAGAAGAGAAAACTGAAAGGGTCCAATGTAAGCGTCAGCAACAACAACACAATCAAAAGATTCAATGACTCTGGAAAAGAAGAGAAAACAGCAACTTCAATGTTTTTCTTCCAAAAACCACTCCCACCAGAAGAGTTTCAATGACTCTTTAAGAGAAGAGAAAACAGCAAGGGATACGCAAGAGTCTAACCCTCCTTGGTGAGGGTCTGTTGACGCCGCCTTTTTAACTTCAAAATCCGAAGAAGAACAAGAGGCAGCGGCATTAAAGCATCCAATCTTAGGAAAAAATATTAAAGAAAAAAGAAAAGAATAACAAAGAGGACAATCCGTTTATAGGTGCATTAATATGGCAGACGTCGAAGCAAAAGGACTTACAATCCTTCACCTTTCAGACTTCCACTTCACGCCTAATTTCCAATATGACCAAGACATAATCTTAAACGAACTATTGAAAAAAATCTCAGAAATGAACAAAAGCGAATGGCAACCAGACCTAATCCTCTGCACAGGTGATATAGCCTATTCAGGAAAACCCAATGAATACAACTCAGCCAGAAACTTTCTAGACCAACTGTTGAAAATAACCGGCGTCACAAAAGAAAAACTCTTCACTGTGCCAGGCAATCACGACGTAGATTGGGATGAACCTTCCCCCCTTCCAAAAGTCGAACTCACAAAAGATGAAGATTCTGACGACTTCTTCGAATCACCAGACAAGCTCAAAAGCGTCCTCAAGAAATTTCGCGGATATCACGAATTTTCCCGCAACTACCTAAAACAACCGTTTGACGAGAATCATTACTATTTTACTAAAATTGTCAACATAAAGGGATTTCGCATCGGCATCGCGGGACTCAATTCAGCTTGGCCATTACACAAAGAATTGTACAAAAAATCCGAGGCGTTTAAGCAACTTTTAGGAAGAATTCCACTTAAGAAGGCTCTTGAACAACTTCAAAAGGCTGACTTGAAAATTGTCATATTTCATCACCCACTCCAATGGCTTTTAGAGTTCGAACAGCACAATGTACGAACCCTTTTGGAAAAAGGTGCTGACTTGGTTCTTAATGGGCACCAATTTAAATCAACCATGGAAATTCACCATGTCGGAGCAGAAAGAAGGCTTCTCTACATTCAGGCAGGGCCTGCTCATGGAGCAAAACCATGGCCTAATCGTGTCCATCTTATACGATGGGAAATTCTAGGAAACCAACGGACGGTAAGAGTATACCCTTTGAAGTTCGACCGTGAAGTAAACGAATGGGTATTGGATACTGCTATTTTTCCCGCTAAACATAACTACATTGGACATTTTGACATGAGCGAGAAAGTGGAATTCCCAGACACCGGCAAAGCTCTAATCCTTTCCGTCGGCACAGGCACAGCCGCAACGGAAAAGGCTGTAGAAAGTCTCGCTAATGCAATAGCTTTCTGCATAAAACATCACAACCCAGACAGAGCCTTCTTCGTTGTAAGCCGAGAAAGCCAACAAGCAACCCTACCAAAAATACTGCGCCAAACAAAACTCCAAAACTACGAAACAATAACTATAGAAAACCCAGACAACATCCAACAAATCTACGAAGCCCTACAACCAAAATTCAAACAGATAAGACAACATTACAACCACGTAGCCGTAGACTACACATCAGGCACAAAAGCCATGACCGGCGCCCTAACCATCCTCGGAACAATCTACGAAGCCAACACCCTAAGCTACATAACAGGCAAAAGAAAAGGCGGCATAGTCCAGCCCGGAACAGAAGAAATATGTATAATCCAACCTCACTTCGCCATTGTAGAACAAAAAATCAAAACAGCCATCCAATTCTTCAACCAAAACCAATTCAACGCCGCAATAACAATTCTAACACGAATAGAAAAAACAACCACAGACCCAAAAATAACAACCCACACAAAACCCCTCCTAAACCTCGCAAAAACCTACGAACTATGGGACAAATTTCACCACCAAAAAGCCTTCCAAACCCTCAAAAAAATCAAAATGGAAGAACTAAACCTCAACAAACGCTTCCTCGGACAACTACTAAACGCCAAAGAACCCGAACCATACAACATAGCCGACCTAATAAACAACGCAAAAAGAAGAGGAACAGAAGAAAAGAAATACGACGACGCAGTAGCCCGCCTATACCGCACCATAGAACTCATAGCCCAACATCAACTCAAAAGAAAATACAACATAGACCCGTCAGCAGCCAAACCAACCGACATACCAAAAGAATTGCTAAAAAAATGGAACATAACCCAAGCACCCCCAAAGATCAAAATAGGCCTCGAAAAAGCCTACGAACTACTAAACGCAAAAAAACACAAGCTTGGAACAAAGTTCATGCAAGACAAAAAACTCAAAGACCTACTATCAAAACGAAACACATCAATCCTCGCCCACAACCTAAAACCAGTAAACCAACAAACCTACACAGAACTATACAAAAAAACAATCGAATACGCCGTCTCAACAATAAAAAAGATAAACCAACTAACAAAGGACTCAACATTCATAAAATGGACAGAATAGCAAAAATTCTTCATTGATTGATGTCAACCCTCAGCAGAGTAAGTCAAATCTGGTGCTGAGGGAATTAACAAGAACAGAACGACGAGACAACAGCTCATCCCTCATATTTAGACGCGATTTTCTCGAGTATCTCTTCTTCAGGTACTCCTGCTTTCAATAGGCGCAAAGCTTCTCTCTCAATCGTTCTTCGCAATCGTTCAGTGACTGGCCTCGCTAGTCGGGCAGCTTTTTCCCGGATTTCAGCAGCTTCCAAAAATTCTTTGGGCACGTTTTCTCGAAGACCCTTTTCAATCAACTTGTAAAGCGTTCTAGGTCTTATGCTTTCTACTTCCCAGCAGCGATCACCGTATTTTTCAATGTATTCTTTTGCTCTGGAATCTTTGAGGTTGACTGGGCGGCTGGGAGGCTTGAACCTCTTGATTTGCTCCATAGTTAAAGCCAGTCTCACGAATCTCATTCCTAACGTATGATCCATTTCTTCTTGAGCCACTTTCTCTATGAGTAAGCCGGAGGGGTCGAAATCTCCGATGTATAGGACCATTGTGACCCCTCTTTTTCTCGCTCTTTCGAGGGCTCTCCGGTACATGGATAAGCTGGCAAAACCTCGCAGAACCTGGACTCCCAGTCGGTATTTGACGGCTAATTTTCCTATGAAATTTCTAATGCTGTCTTTTTCAACCCAGCATTCTATTTTAGGGTATCGTAGAGGCGGAATAACGAATTGCCTAGTTGGATCGATAAATTTTTTGTGAACATCTGGGTTTATCCTTCTGATTTTCGTGAGATACCGGTCCAAGCGTTTATAGAAGGCTCGAGTTGCTGGAAATTTGAATCTAGAGATCAGAATATAATAGAGTTGACGGACAGTTAAAAGGCCATATCCTCTCACGGTTTGAAGTATCCTCCACACCAAGAGGACGTTGTTTCTACCTTTAACCCTATATTCGTCACGAATAAACGTGGGGACGGCTTGTGCATTCTCCAAGTTTGGTCGAATCTAACTTGTAATAAAGTTTGATTTAAGGTTACTTCGACAAAATATGTCTATTCTTTGTCTATTTCGGCTTTTAAACAGCAAAAACGGGCGATATTCTTTTAAAAGGCTTCTGGCCTAAGTTAGTTTGGTGATTGACATGAAGTGCTATTGGGGCTGCGGTTGGGAAGGAACAGCCTCGCAGTATAGTGAACATTACAATATTTGTCCTGCAAAAGTTTGTCCCAAGTGCGGGAGCACCAATATTTTCTTTTATCGAGTAGATGAGATTGAGTGTCTGCAGTGCGGTAATAAATGG
>Ga0315296_10000856_pt1 | contig 27279 bp, 27 predicted proteins | sample YL17G14_18_MG_FD_203921 | JGI IMG/M metagenome (GOLD analysis project Ga0315296, IMG submission 203921) | Sediment microbial communities from Yellowstone Lake, YNP, Wyoming, USA - YL17G14_18 | ecosystem: Environmental > Aquatic > Freshwater > Lake > Sediment | place: USA: Wyoming | collected... | reverse complement strand
CATCAATCCTTAAAATCCCGTCCTTGATCTCAACCGAGATCTCCTCTTTCTTGGCTCCAGGTGCTGCTGCTTCAACCACTAACCCTTCTTTTGTTTCGTAAAGATCAAGACCACCACGGGGTAAAGAAGAGCGGCCTTCTTCAAAAAATGGACCCCAAAAACCAAAGAATGGAAATTCAAACTCGTAACTGGCCATAAAGTTTACACCCCCTTTCTGAAATCTCCTGATTTCTATTATATAATAGGTAAGACATAGGGTTTACCCTGAGCTTGCTTGCCCCGAGCGAAGCCGAGGGGTCGAAGGGTCGAAGGGTGCGGTGGCCGAGTCCTGCCTGCCGGCAGGCAGGGGTTAGGCAGGCGCCTGCAATGTTCTACGTTTACGTGCTACAAAGTAAGAAAGATCACGACCTTTATATCGGAAGGGCACGTAATCTGGAGAGGCGCTTCAAGGAACACAATGGCGGAAGGGTTCCTTCTACTAAATCTCGAGTACCCTTCGTTCTTGTTTATTACGAAGCATATCGAGAGGAGAACGATGCCATACGGAGGGAGGAGAAATTGAAAACTGGGCAGCAACGAGAGCTTCTACGTGAACGAATAAATGGGTCTATGATCTAGGTCTGGTGCGGTGGCCGAGTGGCTAGGCAGGCGCCTGCAGAGCGTCTCACGGGGGTTCAATTCCCCCCCGCACCTCCACCACAATGAAATTAAGCCGCCTTCTTATTGTCGGAATTGTTGTTGCTTTGGGGATCGTTGCCTTGTTAGGAAGTAACCTTTCCCTCTCTTCAAAAGCCGCGCTTTCGGTTACCTCAGACCCAAGCGGAGAGAAAGTTTCTCTTGATGGTCAGGAAGTAGGAGCCACCCCTTTCTATTCCGATAATTTAAGCGAAGGGGAAGTAACTCTTACTTTTGGTGACTTCTCCCAAAAGATTAAGCTCACTGGGGGAGCGCTTACAGTGGTTAATTGGATTTTGGGTCCGGCGGAAAGTTTCTCCGCGGGAGAGGTTGTTTGGCTTAGCCCCTCCTCAACGGGGACGGAGCTGGTGGTGATCTCTCAGCCGGCAGCAGAGGTTTTTTTGGAGGGAGAGTCGTTAGGAAACTCCCCTTTGAGCAAAACCGTCCAGACTGGGGAGTACAACTTGGAGATTAAAAAAGAAGGTTACTTTCCTCGGACACTGAAGGTTGCGGTTAAAGAGGGCTATCGTCTAAATATCTCTGCCAATCTTTCCCTTAATCCTTTCCCAACGGAAGAAAAAGAGATCACCAGTGGTAGCAAAAAGATAAAAATCCTTGATCTTTCAACCGCCGAGCCCTTGCTTCTTGCGGATTATGCCCTTTGGGTTAAAGGAGTGGTTTTTTGGGCGGAAAAAGGTGAGGAGAAAAAGAGCTACAACTACCTTTTGACTGCTGAGGGAAAGCTCTATGATCTTGAGGGGTCGGAGGTTTCCTTAACCTCTCTCTCCAAACAGACGGAAGTGGTTACCCTTGGATATCTTGGGGAAAGCGGTCAGGGTTTATCGACAGCAGCTTCTTCAATTTTAGGGGAGTTGCGAACGGCACTTTTCCCCACACCGGCTCAGGTTTTAATTCTTGATACCGGGGTAGGGTTTTTGCGGGTGAGGTCTGGCCCAGGGACCAACTATTCCAAAATTGGTGAGGTAAAGCCGGGGGAGAAGTATGATTATTTAGGATCGGCACGGGATGGCGGCTGGTACAAGATTGACTTCAACGGGAGAGAAGGTTGGGTTATCAGCCAATATGCTAAGAAAGTTTAAGAACCTTGTCCCGCTTCAGGCGGGATACAAGCCTGCTTCGCCACGTACCGTCTGGTAACTGCCCAGCCACCCAAACCCTTAGGGTTTGGTTCTTCGATTTAACTTAACATTTCCTTTACAACTTTTGAAGATGGGTATTGCAATAGTAAAAACTATATGATACGCTGGGGGCAGTTTCCTGCCTGCTCTCCCTGCCTCACTAAGTGGTGGAAGTTCTGTAAAATTATGGCGGAAAACAGCAGCCACTCCCATATTATTATATCCGCTCTACACCAGCATCTCTTTTTGATTTTTCATCAACCAGAATTTACTTGGGTTCAGTATTATCTCTTGAGAGGGGGTGATAAAACGTGAGAAAGATTCTATTAAGCATTCTAACCATCGGTTTCGTCGCAATCGTTGCCATTGGTGCTACCGTAGCTTATTTCAGCGCCACTAGTACAGTTTTGGAAAATACGTTTGCTAGTGGAAATGTCACTCTTGGTGAGGTTTGGAATTTGCCTCTTACGTTCGGAAATTTAATTCCCGGCATTGAGCAGAGCCGAGACGCCGCGATTAAATATACAGGCACAACTCCAGCTGATATCTATATTGGGATGGCTAACCAGTCTGGTTATGCTTGGTATGACCCCTCCACTAATATAAGCAAAATGGAATTTGCTATTTGGAGTGCGGAAGATGGTATTTGGCTAGTTAACTGGTCACCAGTGAAGAATATTTTAGCCGACTGGATCAAAGTTGCCTCTAATGTTAATCCAAATACATGGAGACACTACACCGTTAAGGTGAGAGTTTATCCAGATGTTGGCGAGGAGGCTGAGGGACAAACGAACGTCTCAAAGTTAATCATTCATGCAGTTCAGGCTGGAGCTCCCGTTCAATTGACCGGAGCCCCATGGCAACAGTAAACTGCCTTTGAGGCTTTTTAGGTTGCCCAAAAAAGAGCTTGGGTATGAGTTCTGATTTGGGCAACCAGTAAAGGTTTTAAATATGCTTAAAAAGAAATTGAAAAAAGTAGTTAGTATTTTCCAATGGCTGTTGACCGTTGTCTTGGTTTCAGTGGTTTTGCTTCTGATTTTTACTACCTTTAATCCGATTAAAAGCTTTCAAGTTTTAAGAGTGATGTCCGGCTCGATGGAACCGGCGATAAAAGTAGGCTCAGTGGCTTTTGTCCAAAAAGTTAAACCCAAAGCTTTAAAAAAAGGAGAGATTATCACCTATGCTTCGGCAGAAGACCCAAATATGTCAGTAACCCATCGTTTAGTGGCAATTGAAGAGAAAGAAGGCAAGACTGTTTTTATAACAAAAGGAGATGTTAATAATACCGAAGATATTACTGAAGTTTCTTCATCTCAAATAAAGGGAAGAGTTATTTTTTCCTTGCCATTTTTAGGTTATTTATCTGTTTGGGTAAGAAAACCTTTAGGTTTTGGTCTTTTGGTAATTTTACCCGCCTTTTTGATTATTATCAGTGAAATATTGAACATTAAAAAGGCAATTGAAAAAGAGGTAGAAAAAAAGTATGCGAAACCTGAAAAACAACAAAAAAGCGAATCTATTGGCTCATTGCTTATTTTCTTTTTATTAGGAATCAGTCTTTTTCAAATTAAGCCCACCAATGCCTATTTTTCTGATGTGATTGTTATTGAGGGCAATACTTTTTCAATGGCTGATGTTTGGCCGCCACCTACCCCAACCCCAGCATCAGTGGTGATTAATGAGGTTTATTATGATGTTAAAGACGATGATACCAGAGGCACCGAAAATAAAAATGAATGGATTGAGTTGTACAATAACTCAAATAACCCCGTGAACTTGAAAGACTGGAGCTTGGTTGAAGGAGCAGGTACTGTTAAAAACATCAACCCGAATGTTTCTATTCCGGCTAAAGGCTTTATCGTTCTTTCCCATGATCATTCAACTTGGTCTTTATATTGGTCCTTACCTTCAGGAGTTTCCTCGATTAACTTAACTGGTTCCGGAGAGTGGCTTAATAATGGAGGGGACAAGTTAATTCTTAAGAACGATAAGGAAGAAGAAGTTGATTTAGTGGCTTGGGGAAGCTATGTTCCGGGGTGGAATCTAAACGCCAATGATGGTAAATCAATCGCCCGAAAAATTAAAGGAGTAGATACCGATTCTCCAGACGATTGGGGAGTTTTAGATAATCCTAACCCCGGCACTAATCCCCATCCATCAGAAGAATATAAGGAAGAGGTTGAGTCTGTTTCTGCTGAAGAAGAACTGGCTTTGGAAGAACCTACTCAAGAAAGCTCTGAGGTAGTCCCGGAGGATGAGGTAGTAACTGAAGAAGTGAATGAACCAACAACTGGCCAATCAGAAGAAGAGCAGGAAGAAGATAAAGGGCAACCGGATGCAAATCAAGACGCCAAGCAGGAGGAAGAACAGACAGTTGACAATGAGGATAGTTCAGAAAATTCTGATAGGCAAAACCAACCTCCAGCGGGTGAACCTCCCAGCCAACCCCAACCAGAAGAGCAAGACCAAAATCAAACATTCCTGCCAGAGGAAGGGAGCGAGATAAATGAATAAACTTCATTTTTTTATCAGCTTAATAATTGCTTCTGTTTTTTTATTTTTCTTTACTACTCAGATTTTAGCAGTAGATTTGGAGGTTACTTGTGATAAGAGTGGTTGCAGTTTGAACACCACAGACCCTTTGTTTGATGTAACTAATTTCTATCCCGGGGCGGAAATTTCTAAAACAGTTAGAGCGATTAACAGCTATGGTCAAGATGCTAGTTTTGCTATTGAAACTGTTGATTTTTCAGACTCTTATAATTTGGGAGGTGTTTTAAACATCATCATCAAAGAAGTTGGAGCGGTTAGCAGCTTATACGATGATACTTTAGCCAATTTATCCTCGTTAGGATACAAGATTCTTTCTGTTGTTAGTAGTACAACAGGCTATAAAGATTATGATTTCACTGTTTCTATGCTAGAGTCTGCTGGAGATAAATATCAAGATAAAACTTTGAGTTTCGATTTGAATTTAGGTTTTGGGGGTGAACCGCTTCCTGCTCCTACTCCTCCACCACCACCTCCGCTTGGAGGAGCAGTTGGAGGTGTTACAACTGTTGCAAGAGGGATAGGAGGAGTTTTGGGTGGGATACTTGAGGGGTTAGAGGAGAAGATTGAGGGAGAAGAAGCTCCTCTTCTTGAGGAGGAGGGGGTGGTCTCAGGAGCGGGTGTTGTAGCTTGTCAGGATCCATTTTGGTGGCCCCTGGCGATTCTCCTTCAGCTTATTGCCACTCTTTTAATTCATCGTCAGGTCAAAGAGGAAGGGAGGCCCTTCTTCACCGCTCAGATTATCACCGCAGTTGCGGCAGTTGTTCTTCTGGCGAAGTTCTTCTGTCCCTGGTGGCTTCCTCTCATCGGAGCGGCTATTGGGGCAGTCGCCGTTTACCTTGGCCTTCGCAGGGTCGCCACATAAAAAACGCCCGCAAACTACAGAACTGCTAATTGAGGGGTAGAAAACTCGAATTTACGGTAAAAAATTTGGGCTGCCTCAAGGATTGGAGCAGCCCTTAAAATTCCTTAAAACAAGTGTGGTTGCCGAATGCTGCGGCTAAACGCAAACTGTTTGTTGATCTTTCTCAACAGCTTTCTTCGCTCCCGAACCTGCTGGCGAACTTCGCGGATCTTTCTGGAAGGTTCGCCGCCCCACGAGGCCCTTTTTAGGTAGTCCTTATCCTGATACTGTCTCTCACACAAAATCGCCAGAGCATACCCGTTGTGAATCTGAAGTGCCTCAACCGTTAACTGTTCATCACAGTAATCCTGAAGATAACTTTGCCCTGGTGGAATTACCAAAAGCCCTCCCCTTTATAAGATTTTGATAGAGATTATGATAAGGCAGAAGAAGAGTTGTGTCAAGAGGGAAGACAAGCTATCCGTCGCTACTCCGTAGCTATGGAATAGCGTAGGATAGCTATCCTCCGAGGCCGTAGATGATAAAAAAGATGCTCAGGAGCCAAAAACACACTGCTCCAAGAAGGGGAAGATCAGAAAGAAGGACCTTCTCCGGGGATTCCCCTTCCTTTTTCTCATAGATTACATAAAGGTAGCGGGCAACACCGTAAATCACAATCGGAATGGTCAGCATCATCCAGCGGGGAGTAGCCATCGTTGAGGGGATAAGCCCCGCTAAAAATGTCGCCTCCGTTGTTGGGGAGGTTTGAAAGGCGAAGATCGCATAGCTGATGATGGTAAAGGTTGCCGCCATTGAAATCATACTGTCAAGGAGGGTGTCAGGATATTCCCTTAAGGTAACTCGTGTGAGAAGCTTCTGATGAAGGGAAGAAAGAAGGGTTCTTTCCGAGCGTCTTTTTCCAAAAGCTAAAAGCAAAGCCAATCCCACCACCGAAAGGATCAACCAAGAGGAGATCGGAGTGGGGATGATAAAAGCGCCGGCGTAAACGCGAAGGATAAAGGCGAAGGCAACAATTAAGGCATCAAGGATGATCAGGTTTCGGAAAACCAGACTGTAGAGGAGCTGAAGGATGAAAAAAGCAAGAGCAAGATTAAAGAAGAACTGGTTAAAGCGAAGGGCAATCCAAAAAAGAGAACCTGCGGCAAAAATAGCAAAAGCGGCAGCAGCGATAGGGAGGGGGAGGGTTCCTTTGGCAATCGGGCGCTCTTTTTTAAGCGGATGGCGTTGATCCCTTTTGCGATCGATAATATCGTTGAAAAGATAGACGCTTGAGGAGAGAAGAGAAAAAGCGAGGAACGCCTCTCCCACCTTAAAAAGAATCCCCGCTTCCAGAAGCTGTCCCCAAAAGAAGATTGCGGCAAAAAGGCTTAAATTTTTAAGCCACTGTGTCGGCCGCATCGAGACGATTAGGGCTTTCAAAATATTCATCAGGATCATTCTACCATTCCTATTCTCCCGTCGCCCCTATAGCTCGTCGGGGCGAAGGGTGTTACAATTTGAGCGAAGCGAAAATTGCTAGTGAGCGGAGTGAGCGTCCAATTCACGAGCGAAGCGAAAATTGCTAGGTTTGGCGAAAGCCAAGCCGTCAAATTTAACTGAGCCCCCTGCCAGGTTTACGGTGAGTATGGCCGAACCGCGCAGGGTATTTTTGAAATGCAGGAACTTTACGTAGCAGATGTTGATTACGAAGAAGCTAAGAGGCTGGCCGATCTTACCTCGATCTATCAGGATTTACTCTATGTAGTTCAATCTTCACACCGCCTGCTTGAGCTTCTAAAGGGTAAAAGTGGAGATCGTACCCTGATAAAAAGCCTCTGGAGCGCTGCTCTCATAGCTTATGCCAGATGTTTTAAAGCTGGTAAGCGCTTCGGCCTGTCCGAGAACATATTCAAAGGTCTTCCAGGTGAACCGATGAAGGCTCACCAGTATTACATTAACCTCCGGGATAAACTCGTAGCGCATTCGGTTAATCCCTTCGAACAAACTAAGGTTGGACTCTTGTTATCTAATCCAACTGAGCCAGAACGGAAAGTTCTTGGTGTCTTCCCAGTGCATATGGAACTAACCGTTTCCGATGCTGACGGGGTTGGGACGCTTCTTAGATTGGCGGATTTTGCTCGGAGAAAGGTTGCTGAACAGGCCAAAGAGCAAGAAACTAAGGTACTTGAAAAAGGAAAGACCTTGCCCATTGATAAATTGTATTCAAAACCTAGATTACAGATGAGAGCACCAGGACCAGAAGATGCAGGGAGAGCGAGAAAATAGCCCATGCGGAGACCGGAAACGAACCCCACCGAAATCCAAAAAGAAATTGATAAGTTGTACCTGAAAGTTGAGAGGAGCTTGATGTGGCCTTATTAAATAGAACACGTCTTAATGCGTTAGCTTCGGTTGAGGAAAAAGAACTGCGATCGTTTCGGTCTATTGCCAGCGGGTTTCTTGTGGGGTTTCTCTCACACACAAGCAAAATCCCCGAGAAAAGACGCTATCGAATTTTCCTTGTCACTAATAGGCACGTCTTCGAAGGGAAGGATGAAGTATTTCTTAGGTTCAACAAGAGGGGCGGTGGTACAACTAGGTTTGCAGTAAATTTGGTTGTAAGTGGGCAACCGATTTGGCTTGCACATAGAAGTAAAAAAGTTGATCTCGCCATGTTAACAGTAAATCCGAAGACCCTAGATAGGCACAACGTTGATTGGGTCTTCTTTAATGAAGAGATGTTTGCGTATCAGCGTTCGTTCCAAAAAATTGGAATTGAATTAGGGGATGCAGTCTTTGTTTTGGGCTTCCCTCTTGGCCTTTCTGGAAGGCTCCAAAACTTCCCAATCGTGAGGCAAGGAGTCATTTCCAGGTGTGATAAGGAGATATTAAGTAGCGAGAAAGCATTTATTGTGGATGCTTCTATTTTTCCAGGCAATAGCGGTGGTCCTGTGCTATTGAAGCCCGAACTATCCAGCTTGGGCGGCACCCAAGCAGTTAATACTGCGTATCTATTGGGTGTTGTGGCAGGATACCTGCCATATAAAGAGATCCTTTACAGCCATCAAACTACCCTACCTTCTTACGCAGGAGTCTCTGTAGAAAACTCAGACTTGGGCTATGTCGTACCTATGGACTATGTGCGTCAGATCTACAGAAATTGGGTAAAAACTAAGAAGAAATTAGCAGCTGCGCATAAGGGGACTGAGAAGTCCGCCGCAGAACCGCTTATGCTGAAGTGTAAAAGCTGCGGTAAACCCTTCAATTCCGGGATAGTTATGGACCGGAAATCCTACGAAACTGCTACATTAAGAAATAACCGGCATCGATGTTCACAATGTGGAGTTGTGGAATCCTACGACAAAGAGGACTACTTTTTTGAGGGGTAGGATCGAGAAGCTAAGCCTAGGCATTCCTGACACCTGCCCGCCGGTGCAACCCTCGCCAAAGCCCTCCTCCGCCGAGGCTTCGGGTGGGCAGGCAATGAAAGGAGAATTGGTTAAATAAAGTCTATTAAATTCCTTGGATTCTGCTCCCAAATTTTTGCTTAACCATTCCTGTACCTTAGGAACAGTTCTATAGAATTGTCCCACTCACTTATCGCCAATTCGCGCGAATTGGCGAATAACCGTGAATTGGTAATTGTTTTGGTTTGGGTTAAAATTGGCTAGCCCCCACCTACGCCAAGCCTGCCGTTTTGTTAACCCTTGACTTGCGGGTTACTATGTGTTAACTTAGTTACAGCCGGTTAACATGAGCAACAAAGAGTTTCTTTCCACAGCTGAATTAGCGGAGATCCTTGGCATCAGCCGAGTGGCTGTATTCAAAAAGATCAAAAAGGGCGAGATCAAGGCGGCGAAAGTTGGCCGCAATTATGTCATTGCTAAAAAAGATCTAGGTGATGTTTTTGGAGAGACAGTAAGTAAGCAGATTAAAAAAGAGCTAACCTACGCCGTCAAGAAAACCGTTAAAGAATATGGGGAAACATTGCGGCTTCTTGGTAAGGAATGATAAGAACGATAACCCTTGCTGAAGTTGAGTTTATCGCTTTCAGGTTAGCCGGGGAGTTTTATACTTTTGATGAACCAATCCCAGATTTTGCCACCCGCTTTCCCAATATCTTGGAAAGCTGTCTCTTATCCCCCTTCCAGATGTTTAACAAAAAGCCGCTTTATAAAGGGTTAGTTGGAAGAGCGGCGGTTCTTTTTTACTTTATGATCAAAAACCACCCGTTCCAAAACGGAAACAAGAGGATTGCCATAACCACTCTTTTTTGCTTTCTCTACCTGAATAAAACATGGCTAAAGGTCAATGATTACAAGCTCTATCAATTTGCCGTTTGGGTCGCCGAAAGTCTCCCCGAATCAAAGGATGCCGTAGTTCAGGAAATTACCCGCTTCCTCAAAGCCCATCTTGCGGATCTAAAACAAGGATAGCCAAAACCACTGTGGAACTCTTTTTCTCAACCCTCGCCAAAGCCCTGCCCGCCTCGGGTGGGAATGACCCCTATAAATCCCTCCATTGTCCCATCTAATAATCTTTAGTCTGACTTTCTCTGGTTGCGTGTTATAACGCCAAGCTCAGCAGTGGTCGGCGAGGACTAATAAGGTTTTTCTTGTTACCCCTTGCTCTAGGGCTATTAGGTTATAATATTAAGCTGATGCTTTTGACTCCTCACACTGTGGCGGCGATTGTGATCGCCTCTCTCATCAAGCAACCAGAGTTTGCCCTTCCGCTGGCTTTTGCCTCTCACTTTGTTCTTGATCTTATTCCTCACTGGGATCCGTTGGTAGGAAGATTGAAAGAAAAAGAGTTTGATCGATTGCGGGGGAAGACCCTCCTTTTTGTTCTTACCGATTTTTTTATCGCCCTTGATCTGGGCCTTTTTTTCATCTGGAAAGCTTTGCCTGATACCGTTTTGGCAACAACGATTTTCTTCGCCGCTTTTTTGGCTAATCTGCCCGATGGTTTAGTGGCCCCTCGCGCTTTTTTTGGGAAAAAATGGAACTGGTTGATGGCTTACGCGCGTTCCCACTCCCGTTTCCAAACTAAGCTTTCCCTTCCTTGGGGGCTTTTGTCGCAGGTCGCCGTAGTAACCATTGGTTTGCTAGTAGCGTTCTCGTCCATCTAGGGTGGACTCAAACGCTCTTTTTTCGCCCTCGTCTAAGGACGAACAGCTCTAAAAGTAGCGCTCCGATAAAAACAACGGTAATTCCCAGAAGCTTATAAAAGCCTTCAAGAAAAATCGCTGCTCCCGCCAAAAAAGCAATAATTCCCCATTCCAAAAAGACGATCTGCGGTTGGCTGAAACCTTTTGCCAAAAGGCGATGGTGAAGATGAGTGGTGTCACCAAGAAATGGCGAGCGCCCCCGCCGGATCCGCCGATAGATGACGTAGAAAGCATCAATCGTGGGAAGCGCCAAAACCAGAAGAGCCGTTCCCGTTTTGGCACCGGAGAAGATCGAAAGAACCGCCAAAAGATAACCTAAAAGAAACGCCCCCCCTCCAAGGTAAATCTGGGCCGGGAAGAAGTTTAAGGGGAGAATTCCAAAAAGTGCCCCTACCAAAATTACCCCCAAAAAAGCGGTCATTGGAGTTTCAAAGATAACGGAGATGATAATAATCGCCAAGGCAGTGATTACTCCCACCCCAGCGGCGAGGCCGTCCAACCCATCCAGCCAGTCAACAATATTAATTAAGGCAAACACCCAGATAACTGTAAAAAGATCAGCCCAGACGGTAAAGTGGTAGGTGATATTCTGCCAAACGAGCGGAATCTGCCAACTGTTAAGAAAGATCAACTTCTCCCCAACCCAGGGGAAAAGAGGATTGCGGACATACTCAATCCCCACCCCTCCTAAGATAAGGACCAAAGCAGCAAGAAGGTGCCCTCCCCCTTGAATCCAAAAGGGAATAGGGCGAAGATCATCAATTGATTGGATCAAGGTAATTAAAGCCCCACCCAAAAGAAGCGCCAGAAGGTGTTTATCCAAGGGAAGAAAAGCGAGGGAGACGGCGGCAAAGGTGAGGTATAGGGGAATTGCTCCCAGCCGCGGAATCGGCCGCACCTGGGGATACGGGCCGTGGGGTTTGTCAAAAAGATGCAGCCTGGTAGTTGCCTTTACAGTGGCGAAGGTCAGAAGAAGGGCAAGGGCAACGGCGAGAATGAAAGGAGCAAGAAGAGGGTAAAAGATCTCCTCGAAGGGGAGAGATGCGGTGGGGAAGAGCTTCACGATTCGAAAAAGGGAAAAGGTGAGAAGAAGGCTGACAAAGGAAGCTAAAAAACTAGGGAAGATCGCTGCTGCCGGCTCAGCTTTTCCAAGAAGCTGATCGGTAAAGAAAGCGTCAACCGCAAGAAAAAGAAGAGCTAAAAGAGGGACAAGGAAAAGAAGTGGTTTTGCGGTTAGTGCTTCTCCCGCTGTAAATAAAAGTGGTACCTCCGGTGGAAGGGAGGAAAAGGTGACCAAAAGAGCGGTCAAGGAGGCGAGGGTAACTGTTAGCGAGCCAACGAAAAGAAGGCTTAGGGGCAGTGATTTTCGAAGATTAGGTAGTAGCGAGGGCATCTTCTTTATTAGCTTTTATTTTGGGGGTAAAGCGAAACTCCAGTCGCTTCCCCAGCATCAGTCGTGTTTCGGCATCAAGGTAAGGGATGAAGGTATAGGTTAAAAGGTTGATGATTACCAGCGGTCCCTCAAGATAGGCCCAAATCTTCTTCCAAAGTGGCCAGTTTTCGGGCATCGGACGGGTAATCTTTGCCCGAAGGATCGTCAAGGGGAGAAGAAGGATAAACGCTGAGGTGAGGATTAAGCCGATAATCTTTGGGAGGTGGTACCCCCAAGAGGTTTGGCGGATAGCGGGGTTGGCAAAGGCTAAAAGGAGAAACCCAAAGGTGACAAGAAAGGTAACCGTTCGCCAGATAGTGTACTGCTCCAGCATATGGTAAAGCTTTACAAGCTTAAGACGAAGGGGAATCTTTGCGGTTAAAAATCCTTTCATCGCAATGGGAAAAACAATTACTCCCCAACCCCAACGAAGAAGTTGTCTGTATTGAGAGATATGGGTCTTAACCCATCCCTCATCCTGCACAGCGTCGGCATAAACCGGAACATAAAAGTGATGACCCCCAAACTCCCCACCCTTTTTAAAGAAAGCACGCCAGAAGAAAGGAGTGTCATCAACCCCAAGGGCTGGGTCCCAGTAGCCAGTTTCGATTAAGGTGGGGAGGGTGACAGAGTAGCAGGACCAAGTGTCTTTGCGGTCGGCCTCAAAAACCCAAGAAGATAAAACGGCAAGGGTGATTGAATTGGCTTGAATCCGCATTAGAGGAGGAACATCCCAAAGGTTGTTATCGAAAAGGTAAACCGCGGTTTGGAAAAATTTGTTGTCGGGTTTGGGGTCAGTAAGATAAGCAAAAGCAAGCCGCGCAAGAAACTGGGGGTGGAGGCGCATATCGGCATCAAAAGTAGTGACCAGAAAATCATCCAACTTCTCACATCTTTTCTCCAACTTCTTTATCACTTGCTTTGCCGCCCAGGTTCGGTTGGCGGCGGCACCCACCACCTCCCCAGGCAAACCGGCAGGATGGACGAAGGTCCAAACTGTTCTCAACCTCTCACCGTACTTTTTCTTGATTCTTTCTACATCTGCTAAAACGCGAGCGGCATACTTTTCCTCAACGGTGAAAGCCACAAAAATCTTTTCTTTGGGGTAGCGGGAATTGGCGATTGAGGCAAGGGAAGGCTCAAGTATTTCATATGCCTCATTTACCGCGGGGACAACGATCAAATGCTTTAGCCGCGCAAATTCAGGAAGCCTTTTCACCTTTTCCAACCAGTTGATCCCTGTCTCCCGTTTGAATCGTCGGTAGCCGATAAAAACCCCAACGATATGAACGAGCGCGCGGTAAACCCAAAACATCGCCAAGAAAGTAAGAAAAAAAGCCACTGCGGTGGGAACAAACGGTCCTAACCACAAAGGAGAAAGAAGAACCACCCAGGTAAGAAGTCCCGGGGTGATCTCAAAAAGCCGCTGGGCCGACAGAGTCGAGCCTCGCCTTTGGCGGGCTTTCTTCTCGTGTTTTTGAATCAACCGCTTTACCATCTTCTTTGGTAATTCTCCCACGTGGCCGTCTCTATTTCAAACCAACCTTCCCTTTTAAAAACTCTCCTTCTAAAAGAAAGATTCCTGCTTCCCACCTAGGGAGAAATTTTTTGGAGGGACGTAGGTTCAGCTGTTGAAACAACTTTTGCCACCAACGGTAGGGTCTAACGGTTACATGGGTTGGGTCCTTCAGCGGGAAAAGTTGCTCGAAGCGGCTTGTTCCGGAAATTTTATGCAAGGTCCACCCTTTTGCTATTCGTTGACACTCTTTAATCGCCTTGGGAAGATCTTTTTCGGGGATATGCTCAAGAAGTGCAAAAGTGGTTACGAGGTCAAAGCTCCCGCTTTTGAAGGGAAGATCAAAAACATCACCCTTGCTTAGATGATTTTTGACTGAAGGGGGAGCACTTTTAAGAGCATAATCGCTTGTGTCCATCCCAAATGCTTTAGCGTTGAACCTTCTTAGCCAAAGAACAAGACTTCCCTTACCACAACCAACATCCAGAACAGCCTTGGGGTTGAGAAAAAGCCTTATCATCAAGGCTCTGACGATCGGTGCACTGTGGTAGACGACTTTCCTTACGATATTAGTAATTGGGTTCCCAGTTAAGCCAAGGGTCGTTCGTTCAAAATAATTGCGGTCGTATTTGTCCATTAGCGAACGGTGCTTCTCTGCCAAAGGTTTGCCTTGTTAAGAAGGTGTTTTCTCAGATAAGCACGGATGATCTCCCACTCTATTTTAATTTTTCCTACCGACTTGTAGCGACGGGAGGATGCAAAAACTTTCATAGCCCGATCGAGTTTTATCTTAGCTCCTACTTTTTTCAACTCTTTTGCCAACGCTAAATCCTCAAAAGCCTCATTGGGATACCCACCGACTTTCTCAAGGGTACTTTTTCTCACTGCATGCCCTGGCCCGGTGAGGAAAGGGAACCATCTAAAAAGAAAAGCGGAAACAAGATCGGTTAACGAACAAAGAAGTTCTGGGTAGAAGGTCCTTCCCTTATCTACCAACCGTCCCACCCCGGTGTAAGCGTCCAAGTGGGGGTCGCTTTCGAAAGCTTCTTTCACCTTTGCTAAAAAATTTGGGGGTAGTTGGCTGTCAGCATCAACCGCAGTGATGATCTCCCCCTCTGCAATCTCTACTCCCTGATTGAGGGCGGAGCTTTTCCCCGGTGTCACCTTTGATTTTATTACCTTCACTCCGAATTGCTTGGCGATTGTGGCAGTTTGATCATCGCTGTGATCATCAACAACGATCACTTCATATCTTTTGGGATCGAGAGTTTGTTGTTTGATGGATTTAAGGCAAGTGGGAAGATACCCCGCTTCGTTATGGGCGGGGATGACGACGCTAATCATATCCGTGGGAAAAGAGGAGGCTTCGCTTTAATCTTGGGCCCAGCGAACTGTTTTTGGATCTTTTCGGCGGTTTCGGGCATAAACGGCTGGAGTTGATACGCTATATTTCTCACAACTGATACCGCGAATGCGAGAACCGCTTGCAATTCCTTGCCCGAAAGTTCCCAAGGCTTCTTCCTATCGATCACCTTATCAAGCCAATGTACTCCCACCTTTTGGTCGAGCCAGATACTTGCCAATGCCTCATCTGCGCGGTGTTGTGCAAATGCCTTTTTGGCGTTCACGTTGAAGAACAAGGATGGAGGGGTTCCTTCGAATTTAAACCCTGAGGTTTCGCAGAGTTTGGCGACACGGGCAACTAAATTTCCCAAACCGTTAGCAAGATCGGCATTGTAAACTTCCTTGACCCTTTTGCGCGAGATATCAGCATCCTCAACCGCCGGGCCGTAGCGAGCAAGATAATAACGAACAGCATCGGCGGCGAGCTCTTTGGAGATTCCGGCGTTTTGGGCTATCTCCTCAACAAGCTCTTTGGGACGGATGATGTTGCCCAAGGACTTACTGATCTTTTTCCCCTCAAGGCTCAAAAACCCGTGGGCGTAGACGGTTTTGGGCAGTTCCATACCAGCACTTTCAAGCATCGCTGGCCATAAGACGGTGTGGAAGCGCAGGTTGTCTTTACCAATGATGTGGACATCCGCCGGCCAATATTTTTTAGGCGCGCCCGTGACGTAGTTAATGAGTGCTTCAAACCAAACGTAGAAGGTGTGTTCGGGATTATCTGGGAAGGGAATACCCCACTTAACTTTGGGGCGGGAGATCGGCGTATCTTTGAGCGGTTCGTTTTTGAGGAAAGCGAGGATCTCCTTACGGCGGCCTTCGGGTTGGACAAATTCCGGGTGGCTTTCGATATGCGGGATGAGAAAATCCTCTTGGTATTTAGAAAGCTTAAAGAAGTAATTCTCCTCGGTTAAGGTTTGGAGTTTGAGTTTTGGATGGATAGGACAACGACCATCTTCTAAATCCCTTTCTGTTTTGAACTCTTCACAGCCCTGGCAGTAAGTGCCGTGATATTCGCCTAAATAAATGTCGTCCGGGTTGTTCTTTTTGATCTTCTTATAAAACTCATAAACAGTCTTTTTATGGTCGGGATCGGTGGTGCGGATGAAGCGGTTGGGCTTGACGTTTAGGGCTTTTAGCTGCTCCTTGTCCTCATCGCTGATCTTTTTCGAGAATTCGGCAACGGGTAGTCCGGCCTCCTTCGCTCCTTCTTCGGCCTTGCCGCCGTGATTGTCGGTTCCGGTTAGAAAGTAAGCATCATCACCGATTAACTTGTGGTATCGGTAGAGGATATCGGCCAGAATTTTCTGGTAAGAATGACCAACGTGAATCACGTCATTGATGTAATCAATTGCGGTTGTAACATAGAATTTCTTCTTTGCCATCTTAGTTTGATCTTAACACAGAGATACTACCTCCTTGAGAGTTGAACCTCAGTAAGAAGAAGAATTAGTCCAAAAAGGATCAGGTTAGGAAGACTGACGATTTTAAGAAGTTTAAGTGCCCCGGCAAAACCGGTAAAAAGGGCGATAAAAAAAGCACGTCGCGCGCTCAAATAAAAAAGCTCACGCGGTTTCACTTTCTTAAAAAGACTGGTGATCTCGAAAAAGAGAAAGGTGAGGGTAAAAAGAAGCGCCAGAAAAAGGGTCCCAAGGAAAAGAATCTGAATTCCTAGTTTATCAGGTGGGACAAAGAGGAGAAGATATCCCCATCCACCCCAGGAGGCAAAGGCTAAAAGGGAGAGGAGATACAGAAATCGCGGTGTTCTTTCCCGCTGGATCGTGTGCTTTGGCAAAAACCTTCGCATCACCCTCATGTTAACCCATTTCGTTTTGGCTCGGGTAGCGCCTTTTCGGAAACGACATCCGCTTAACCTTTCCTCTGTGGTTTATCGCTCGGGTTTCAAGTTCTCGCTCGCAAACTCGCCAACCCTTTGGGCTTCGGAACAGGAGCGAAGAGTTTCCTTGCCCTGCTTCTTCCTGTTCCTCCGTCCGGCCTTGGGCGGATTGGCTCAAACAATGCGGCGCTGTGCTTTCTTGAAACCCACGCTAAAGACCTGCGGGATGCTTGCCCTTCCAGAGCCTTGGCGAAGGAGGGTTCCTCAAAGACAACTACCCTGTGCCTACCAGCCGAGGTATCTTTATCTGTTATACTCATCTTTGATGGATCCGGTTGTTATCCTTCTTCTTGTTCTTATTCTTGTTCTTGCTCTTGGCTTCCTTCTCCTCTTCCAAAAACTTTCAAAACTTGAACGCCCCGAAGAATTACTCCTTAAATTTGAAGAAACAACCAAAGGGGTTTCGGAACTGAAAGGCTCGCTTGGGACGGTGCACGAGCGACTCCACTCCTTGATCGCCGATATGGGAGGGATGAAGGAGATCTCGCGGCAGATTCAGGAGTTTCAAGATTCGCTTCGCTCAACTAAAGTGCGAGGAGGCGTGGGGGAGATGGTGATGGAGGATCTTTTAAGGCAGGTTCTGCCTGCCTCCTCTTTCGAGCGGCAGTATACCTTTCGCACCACCCGAAAGATGGTAGATGCTGTTATTAAAACACGGCAAGGGTTGATCCCGGTTGATGCTAAGTTTCCCCTCGAGAAGTTCCAGGCGCTTGGGAAGGTTGCTGAGGAGGTGGAGAAAGAACGTCTTTGGCGGGAGTTTGTGCGGGATGTGAAGCTGCGGATGGATGAGACCGCAGGTTACATCGTTCCTGAGGAGGGGACGGTTCCCTTTGCTTTAATGTACATTCCCTTCGATCAGATCTTTAACCAGGTAGTGGCTGATCCGGAGTTGATGCGTTATTCTCTGGAGAAACGGGTCTTCTTTACCTCGCCTCAAACCTTTCTGGTAACGATCCAATCAATCCTTCTTGGGTTGCAGCGGGAACGGTTTTCCGAGCAGGCGGAGGAGGTTTTAAAGATGCTTCATGCGGTAGGGCGGGATGCGGAAGATCTGGATGCCACCGTCTCCACTCTGGCGCGCCATGTCACTGATGCAAAAAACACGGTTGACAAGCTCTCCACCGGTTTTTCGGTCTTCTTGGGCAAACTTTCCCAGCTTAGAGACTTTAGGGTAAAATCAAAAACAAAAGAGGAAGGCGAATGATAAAGTTTGAGCGTCCCTCCCCAAAACTTTTAGCGCTTAGCCTTGTTTTTCTTTCCTCCTCGTTCGCCTTTGCTTTTACCCTCGAGCGTTCTTTATCAACTTTTAACTTTTCCAAAGAAGCTCTCTTTTCTACCATTCCTGTTTTACTTCTTCTTTTTCTTACTACAGCACTCCTTATCACTGTTGCCCTTCTTTCTGAGAGGAAGTTTTCTGTCTTGACGGTTTTGGCAGCCGCTTTTCTTTTCGTTCTTCCTTTTACCTCTCTATCCATCTTTTTGAGGGTGCTGGTTGCTTTGGTGGCGTTTTTGGGTCTTTTTGGACTTTCTCTTCAAGCGCAAGGAACGCATGAGGCTTACACCGGTTTTTCCGCCTCCTATTTCAAGGGAGTGATGCGGAACTTTTTTCTCCTTTTTATTTTTATCTTGGGAATCATTCTTTATTCCTCCACCTCTCAGGCTCTATTTCGGCCCGCCAATGGTGGATTTGAAATTCCGGAGGAAACGCTAGAGCCAGTGGTTGCTAAAGTAGTTGAGGCAGTTGGGGGGATTATCAGACAACAAGCCGGAGGAAGGGTTCCGGAGAGGGAGCTTGCTCCATATGTTGAGGAGCAGTTGGCGCAGTTTCTTGCTCAGATGGGGTTTGCGATGAAACTTAAAGGGCAACCCAAGTCGCTGGGTGAGGTAACTACTCGGCTAACCAAAAGCCTCAAGGCTGATTTAGACGAGGTGGTAGCACCTTTTATGGTTTATATTCCTTTTCTGATAGCGGGAATTGTGGCGATCACTTTCTTCTCTCTTTCTCCCTTTATCGCTTTGCTTGGAGGGCTCACATTTGCGTTTATCTACCGTTTCTTAATTCTGGTTCGGGTGTTGAAGTTTGAAGAAGTGGAGAGAAAGGTAAAACGCCTCGCCCTCGCTTGATTTTCTTGCCGGCTCTGTTAAACTTTTCCTTAGCACACCTACAAAGGAGGTTAGTCATGGAGAGTCGTAGGAGAGACCCGAGTGGCTTAAGAGGAATCTTGGGCGTTTCGCTGATAATAGGAGCGGCTCTTCTGTTTGGGGCAGGGACCGAGATCTTCGACCAATTCCAAATTAGCGTCTTCTCCACCGCGGTGATTGCTGCTTCGATTTGCCTAATGGCCTGGAGTGGAATAATACACCTCAAGGACTGATTTAGGAACCCGGTAAGGAGGGAAGATGGAGGAGATCAAGAGAGAGATAGAAAAGCGTGAGGAGACACTGAAAGAGTTGCTCGAGGTAAACGAAAACATCGCCCTTTGTAGAACTGGAACTTATCCTCGTGTGGAGATAGCTTTAGCTTCCTTAGCCTGGGGCAAGCTCCTCGAGGGTCAGATCGAACTTTGGGAGCTGAAGAGAGAGATGATGGAAGAGGAGGCTGAATAAGTAAAGGAGATAATAAGGCTCTGATTCATTTCAGGGCCTTTTCTTTTGCTAAGATTTAAATTGTGGCTAGCGAAACTAAGATTAAACTTACCCCAGAACAGAAAAAAGCCGTTCACCATAAAAAAGGTCCCCTCCTTTTGGTTGCGGGGCCGGGAACGGGAAAAACCGCAGTTGTCACCGAGCAGATCCGATATCTTATCCAGGAGAAGAAAGTTTCCCCTTCCAACATCTTAGCGTTAACCTTCACCGAAAAAGCGGCGGAGGAGATGCTTTCACGGATTGATGAGGTGATGCCCTTGGGTTACGAGGAGCCATGGCTTTCCACCTTTCACGCTTTCTGTGAGCGGATCTTGCGCGAAAACGCGGTTGAGATTGGGCTTGACCCCGCCTATGAGATCTTAACTCCGCCCGAAGCGTGGATTTTTGTTCGCGATAACCTCCTTGCATTTGATTTTAAGTACTTTCGGCCTTTAGGTAATCCCACCAAATTTATCCAGGGAATGCTCACCCTTTTCTCAAGAGCCCAAGATCAAGATGTCTTTCCGGAAGAGTACTTGCGCTACGCGAAAGGTAAAAAGAAGAGAGCAAAAGGTAAAGAGGAAAAGGAAGAAGCCGGAAAGCAACTTGAATTAGCTCACGCCTACCAAAAATACTCAGAACTTAAAACCCAAAACTCAAAACTTGATTTCGGTGATTTAATCATTTGGACATCAAAGCTTTTTCGGGAACGGCCAGCGGTTTTGCGGCATTATCGGCAGCAGTTTAAGCATATCCTTGTTGATGAGTTTCAAGATACAAACTATGCACAATACGAACTTCTTCGTCTTTTAGCACCGCCAAAAACCAACCCCAATCTTGTTGTTGCCGCTGACGACGACCAGTGCATTTACAAGTGGCGCGGCGCTTGTATTTCCAATGTTTGGCAATTTAAGAAAGATTATCCCCAGGCAAAAACGGTTGTTCTTGATCGTACCTTCCGTCTTCATTCTGGGATTTTCCACCCTGCTTACCAACTCATTCAAAACAACAACCCCGATCGTTTAGAGACAAAGCTAAAAATCAGCAAGAAGTTAAGGACGAAGGGGGAAGGTCCCCAGCCGGAGGTGCTTTTGGCGCAGACGGCGGAGGAGGAGGCAGAGCAGGTGATCCAAAAGATTGATGAGCTTACCGAAGAGGGTTATCACTTTGCCGATTTTGCGATTCTTGCCCGGGCAAACGCTCATCTTGATTCTTTTATCGCTGCCCTTCGCCGCCACGGTATTCCTTATCAACTGGTAGGGAATCGGGGATTGTTTGAGCAGGAGGAGATCAAAGAGCTTTTGGCTGTTCTTCGGGTTTTAAAAGACCCCCATGATCGCCTCTCTTGGTATCAGCTTTTATCGATGGAGGAGTGGGGGATTCCCGCGGAGCAAGCGCTTTTCCTTCTTACCGAATCACAAAAGAAATCCGCTCCTTTGTGGGAGGTTTTGGCCGCGGTTGATATCAAGCCAGTGCAATTAATAAAAGAGCTTCAAGCGCAATCACTTAAAAAGCCCCCAACAGTGGTTCTCTTGGAGTTTATCGAGAAAGCGGGTTATGGGCGAAGGCTTTTGAAAGAGGAGTCAGTTGAAAACCAGCTAAAAGTTAAAAACATCAACCTTTTCCTCGAGCGGATCAAACTTTATGAGACGAAGGCAAAAACCCCCAACATTCCAGAGCTCGTTGATTGGTTGGACGCGTTAATTGAAGCTGGTGAATCCCCGGCTCAAGCGGAGATTGAGGATATCGATACCGTTAATCTCCTCACCGTCCATGCCGCTAAGGGGTTGGAATTCCCCGTTGTTTTTCTCGTTTGCCTCACCAGCGATCGCTTCCCGACCCGTGACCGTCGCGACCCTCTTGAGCTTCCGTTACCGCTTTTCAAAGAGATTCTCCCTTTAGGGGATGCTCATCTTGAGGAGGAGCGGCGGCTGTTTTTTGTGGGTTGCACCCGGGCAAAAGAGCGGCTTTTCCTCTCCCTTGCCCGCTCCTATGGAGGACTAAAGGAAAAACGACCCTCGACCTTTCTTAGCGAGCTGGGAGTTAAGATTGAAGAGTTGCCGGTGATCAATCACAAAACAGTCATTTGGCAAGTACCAAAGGATAAAAAGATTACTCAAAAAGCAAAGATGAAGTTCGAAATCCCCCGCTTTTCTTACTCTTACTTTGAAGATTTTAAGACGTGTCCTCTCAAATTTAAATATCATTACCTCTTAAAAATTCCTGTTCCTCCAGCTCGCGCACAATCGTTTGGGATGACGATGCACCGGGTTCTCAGGGATTTTCACCGTCTCTCCAAAGAGGGCCAAACGCTTGGTAATCTCCTTGATCTTTATGAACGACATTGGATTCCTCTTGGCTACGAAGGGGTTGAAGATCAGCGCTTAGTGAAGAAAGAAGGTGAGAAAATCCTTCGTGATTATTTTAAGGCCCACCGAAAAACGCTTAGTGAGCCGGTTTTCCTGGAAAGAGGTTTTGGCCTCAAACTGGAGAACGTTCTTCTGGCAGGCTTCATTGACCGGATCGATCGCACCAAAAGTGGATATGAGGTCATTGACTATAAAACGGCCGACAAGGTTGCATCACAAAAGGAAGTTGATCAGGATGAACAGCTAACAATCTACGCCCTCGCCGCGCGCGAAGCACTGAAGATTGAACCTACTTCTCTAGCGCTTTATTTCCTCAAGCAGAATAAAAAGCTGACAACAAAGCGAACGTCAGAGCAGCTTGAAAAGGAGAAAGAAAAGATCATCAAGACTGCCAAGGAGATCAGAAGCTCAGACTTCCCCGCTAAACCGGGGATCCTCTGCCACTACTGTGATTTCAGAAACATCTGCCCAGCGTATAAATTGGCTCCTCCACTGAGATGAGTTTCGATTTAAGAACATCTGTCCTGCTTATTTTCGCTCCGCGAATGCGGAAGAAAACAAGGTTCCTGAGCGAAGCGAGGGGTTCTTATAAACTAGCGCCACCTTTGCGATGAACGTTTTTGAAGCGATTAAAAAACGAAGGACGGTAAGAAAGTTTAATCCCGCGCGGAGGGTAACCGATGAGCAGGTAGAGAAGCTTTTGCAAGCGGCGCAATGGGCTTCCTCCGCCGGGAATCTTCAAAGTCGGTTTTTTGTTGTTGTTCGCGATCGGGATGTTAAAAAGCAATTAGTTGCCGCCGCTTTGGGACAGGACTTTGTCGCGGAGGTGCCGGTGGTAATTGTCGTTTGCGCCGATTACAAACGTTCCGCCGCTAAGTATGGGGAGCGAGGAAAGGAGCTTTATGCGATCTGCGATGCAACCCTTGCGGCCCAGAACCTTTGGCTGGCAGCGACCGAAATGGGTTTAGCCGCCGGTTGGGTTGGAGCCTTTGATGAGGGAGAAGTTTCTCGAATCTTGGATTTGGAGGATGGTCTTCGCCCGATTGCCCTTATGCCCTTGGGTTATCCCGCTGAATCACCTTCCCCACCGCCCCGACGTTGGCTTAAAGAAATTTCGAAACAGCTTTGAAGATAAGAACCTCTCACCTCTGGTTAGAGGATTCTTTTTTCTCGCTAACGCTCAAAAATAAAAAGCCCAGTCTTTTACAGCAACTGGGCTTAACCTACTCTACCGATAAGATGCAATGATAGTGAGGTTGACCACCGGCAACGAGTTCTACCTCCTGCTCCGGGTATCTTTGACAGATCTCGTGGGTTAGCTGCTCGGCCTGAATTTGGCTGACAAGATCCCCATAGTAAATGGTGATCACCTCATGCCGCTCAGCCTCCATTTGGTGCAGCAGCTTTTGAACAACCTCCTCCACCTTCCTACCTGATACAACCAGACTCCCGTTCAGAAGACCAATGAGCTCCCCTTTCTTCACCCGTATCTCCTTGATCTGAGTTGAACGGATAGCAGTTGTCACTTCCCCTGTTTGGATCTCTTTTGCTGCTCTCTCCATCGTTTCCACATTCACTTTTAAGCTGGCTCCTCGGTTGAAGGCGAGAAGAGCACTGACCCCTTGGGGAATATTTTCGGTCGGTACAATTGCAACCTTCTTTGCTGAGAGTTTTTGGGCTTGTTGCGCAGTCATAATCACGTTTGTGTTGTTAGGGAGAACAATGACCTCATCCACCGGGAGGGCATCGATGGCTTTTAATATTTCTTCCGTGCTGGGATTCATTGTTTGACCGCCAGGGACGAGGGCATCAATTCCTATACTCTCAAAAACATGGGCTAATCCTTCCCCGGCGATAACAGCTACAACCGCGATGTCGCCTGTCTCTTTTGGAGGCTCGATCTTCGGCTCTCTCTCGGTTTTACGGTGGACAAACTCCCGATATTGCTCTTGCAGATTCTCAACGCTGATTTGGGTTAGGGTGCCAAGCTTTGCGGCATAGCTTAGGGGCCTGCCTGGTTCTGGGGTGTGGATGTGAACCTTGATTTTTTTGGAATCACCAACCACAAGCACCGAGTCGCCCATGGCCGCGATTGCCTCTTTGATTTCCTCTACGTTCAGGTTTTCACCCTTGAGGATGAACATCGCTTCGTAGCCGTACTCTTCTTCGGTGAGCACCTCTGGCTTCGTTGCCGCCTCAATGATTGAAGGTTCCCCCGCCTCTTCCCCGTGGGCGAAGCGCAGAGCGCCTTCGAAAATGGTGAAGAGCCCTTGTCCACCAGCATCAACCACACCAGCCTCACGCAATACCGGCAGGAGGGAAGGTGTTTTGGCCACAGTGTGTTTGGCTACCACCACCACCCTTTCTAAGACGTAAAGGATATCACCGTCTTCCTTGGCGGCGGCCATGGCAGCCTCGGCTGCTTCGCGAGCAACGGTGAGGATTGTACCCTCGACAGGTGCAACCATCCCTCTGTAAGCGGTGAGAGAAGCTTCTTTTAGAGCCGCTGAGAAATTTGCCGCATTGAGAGTCACTTCTCCTTTCAATACTTCAGCTAATCCTCGCAACAGCTGGGAGAGAATAACTCCCGAGTTCCCCCGGGCCCCCATCAAAGCACCGTGGGCTGCGTTACGAGTAACGGTTGGGAGAGAACGGTCTGGGGAGCGAGCGATCTCCTCCAAAGCGGCCCGCATGGTAAGAAACATATTGGTGCCTGTGTCCCCATCCGGTACAGGGAAGACGTTGAGCAGATTAATGGCCTCAACTTTTCTTTCCAACCAAGCGGTACCGGCTTCCAAAGCCTGCTTAAATGCTTCTCCGTCGCAAGTGCGCTCTCCCATCGTCTCCTCCTTTCTCCTAGATAATTTTTGATAAGCGCTTTATTATTGAGCCTGCTCATCTTCTCTGGGAAGTTTGTTAAAGATCTGATACGGCCCAATATTAACTCAGGGTCCCATAGTCGTCAAGGCGGAAGACATTTAAATAAAGCTAAAAGGAAGCTTCCTACCAGCTAAGCGAGGAGATAATCAGGTTTGAGCATTAAAATTACCAGCGGCATTTAAAATTCCCTGTCTTTAAGGAAATTCTCAAGCGAGCGGTCAAAACTCTTTTCCGCCTCCTTTGAGAAGAAGCAGGCGGGGAGTTCTTTCTTTTCCCAATGGTGCTTGATACAAAGGCAGCAGATTCCTTTTCTGGGGCAATCAGGCCAGGTGCAAGGACAGCTTTTAAGGTTTTCCTTTTGCCGACACTCCATCTTACTTGATCTTTTTAACCACCAAAGTTCCTCTTTGTTTCCCCGGCTTAACTTCAACCCAATCTCCAGGATTGATTCCCGCCCGGTCAAGAATCGCACGATTGATTGTCATTCTCAGAGAGAACAAGGTTGCTTTAGCGCCTTACAGCGATGGAGTTTCCAACCCGTATTATTTTTCTGATGATCAACGGCGGTTTAGCCATCGCTGCTATTCTACCCCAAATGTCCCCCGTGTGTTATAACGCGGCAATAAATTAGTAGGGGGTTGATGGATTTCGGTGGTTTTCATTTCCTCCAGCCGCCAGAGGCGAGCCTCGCCTTCGGCGGGAGGCGGACAAGTCAAACTTTCTGGGGCTTGGACGCTGGCTGTCCACCAACTTGCATTAAAATTGGCAGATCCACTCGGATGAGTTCATTTCCTTTCTCGACAAAGCGGATGATGTAAGTTCCGGGTCTTTCGACTTTAAACCCGGCGATCCCTAAAAGGAAGTTGAAGTTCTTCCCCGTCTCTACAGTAACCGGGCCGCTGCCCTTAAATACTACCTTATCCTCTGGATCAAGGATGGTCACTTCTAATTCCGTCTTGGTGGTGGCCTCACTCCTTAAAACAGCAACGATATGAAAGGGGTTAATAACAGTAGGGACGGCCCTGACCAATACGTTGCCAAAAATCCCGATTAAACTCAGCTTTCCACCTTCGGCAAGGAAAGCATAATCGCAAAGATGTAAATCTTTAACTTGCATCATCCAGTTTCACCATCTTTCAAACAGCAGGTGGAGGCTAGCCAATTCTAACCCTGATCAGCGGGGATTGGCAAGTTCGTTTCCGAGGTTGGGGTGTGTTACAATTGAGCGTTAGCGAAATTGATAGCGATTAGAATCGTGTCCAATTGAGCGTTAGCGAAATTGATAGCGATTAGAATCGCGTCCAATAGAGCGTTAACATATTTACATCTGTTTATGACCGTCCCCTGATCAAAAATAAACAGCGCTGTAAAAAAGAACGGTGGTGATAATAAATGGCTAAAAAATTATACGTCGGAAAGCTTCCTTATAGTGTTACTGATTCCAAACTGGAAGAAATATTTTCAGAAGTGGGTAAAGTTACATCGGCAACGGTAATTATGGATCGGGAGACCGGCCAAAGCAAAGGCTTTGGGTTTGTCGAGATGGAAAAAGACAAAGACGCCGAAGAAGCGATTAAAAAATTAAATGACACCGAGGTGGAAGGAAAAAAGATCGTGGTTAATGTTGCCAGACCAAAAGAGGAAAGACCGGGGTTTGGTGATCGCGGTGGCCGCCGCAGCTTCTAATCCAGTTTCCTAAACTGTAAAAGAGTTCAATTTAAACCAACCCGAAGGGTTGGGAGGTCCTTTCATTTGCCAGTCGGCGTAAGGCGGGCAAGTGGAGGGTTGACTCCTCCTCTTTCTGCCCCGGTTCCTGTTGGGAAAAGTAGTAAACTCCGCCGGCGGCTAAGGCAAGAACTACCAAAGCGAGGATTAAAGCTTTTGGGTGGTGCAAGACCTTAAACTGCTATCCTTAAAAGGATAACTTGGACCACAAAGGGGGTGATGGATGATGGCAGAACTTAAAGTGAGAAAGAACGATGGTCGGATAGAGCCCTTTGATCGGGGCAAGATGGCAGCTGGTTTTCAGAGGTCCGGTGCCTCACCAGGAGAGGCGGAAGGAATCGCTTCTCAGGTTGAGAGCTGGGCCCAAAACGCCGCGATTGACGGGATAATCAGTTCAGCTGAACTGCGAACCAAAGTTCTTGAGCTTTTAAGAGCAAGCAACCCAACAGTTGCTACCAACTTTGAACAGTTTCGAAAAGGGGCCTGAATCCGAAAAACTAGAAAAAGAAATCCGCTTGCCTTTTTCAGTTTCTCAACATTGATAATCCTTTCTCTCTAAGGTTAAACTGCAAGTGCAGTGCCACCATTGGAGGTTGTCTTTCATCCCCAATACCTTAACTACCGGCTTGGACCTGAGCACCCCTTCCGGCCCGAGAGAGCAGAAGTTTTTCTTGAGCTCCTTGAGGAAAGAAAGATCCCCCACAAGGTTCTAAAGCCGGAGAAAGGGGCTGATGAGGATATCCTTCTCGCCCACACACGGCAGTATCTGGAAGAAGTGAAAGTACTGGCTAAAGAACGCGGCCTTTTAAGTTTTGACACCCCAGTTAATGAGAAAGCGCTGGAGGCAACCTATTACTCCATTGGCGGAACTTACCTCGCCTTTAGAGAAGCCCTCAATGAGAAGAAAGTGGTCAACCTTTTGGGGGGATTTCACCACGCCGGTCCCGAGGCGGGATCGGGGTTTTGTATCTTTAGCGATCATGCGATCGGAATCAGAAAGCTTCAAAAAGAAGGGTTGATTAAGCAGGCGATGATTTACGATCTGGATGCCCA